>VFQQ010000204.1_pt1 | contig 147750 bp, 148 predicted proteins | sample 3512341 | NCBI WGS metagenome assembly VFQQ01 (sample SAMN10412373, study PRJNA504923) | tailings metagenome | isolation source: Relicate 2 Philex TSF1 revegetated site | place: Philippines: Tuba, Benguet | collected 2017-08-29 | reverse complement strand
CAATGAGTTATCTTCATTCAATAAGCTTATCATTCAAGCTTATCTACTACAGCCCCTAAGATTTTACTTTGAGTTGTAGCTCCCTCTCTCACCCCGGATGAACTACAATCGGAATTTGCGTGGGTGCATGACCGATGGCGTTGTAGCTCCCTCTCTCACCCCGGATGAACTACAATCCAGGAAAGTTCTTCATTTCATTCTCTAACGTTGTAGCTCCCTCTCTCACCCCGGATGAACTACAATCAATGGGAAGTCATTAACGCGTGATGAAAGGTTGTAGCTCCCTCTCTCACCCCGGATGAACTACAATTGGCCCTAATATTTTAGGCGGCCTCGCCTCGTTGTAGCTCCCTCTCTCACCCCGGATGAACTACAATTGATTTCGTTCAGGCCTTGGTCATTGATTGGTTGTAGCTCCCTCTCTCACCCCGGATGAACTACAATTTGTCGGGGAGGCTGGTGATCTGTGTGCCCGTTGTAGCTCCCTCTCTCACCCCGGATGAACTACAATTCCAGCTTAAAGTGGTTCCTGCGGTTGCCCGTTGTAGCTCCCTCTCTCACCCCGGATGAACTACAATCTCATTCAGATAGATGTTGGCGAAAAATTGGTTGTAGCTCCCTCTCTCACCCCGGATGAACTACAATATACTTCACTGTCATCACCTTCCAGCAGAAGTTGTAGCTCCCTCTCTCACCCCGGATGAACTACAATTTAAGGTGTTGTTCATGGACCGCCCCCATAGTTGTAGCTCCCTCTCTCACCCCGGATGAACTACAATCCCAAAGGCGTCTGGAAGGCATCAAAACTCGTTGTAGCTCCCTCTCTCACCCCGGATGAACTACAATAGACCTCGGTAAAATGCCCGCCAGACCTCAATCTGGCGGGCATTTTACTTTAAAAATCCTTCCTCAAAATAGCAACATTTGGTCAGATTTAACTGCTTTTTCCTGAAAAAGCGGCAGGCCAACGAGCAATTTCATGCTGGCATACTGCTTTTCCGTCACGCTCAAACAGCGTATAGAACCCTCGGCGGGAAGATTGTCCACAAGTCGTTTCATATGCTTATCCAACGCATCATTGCCATTCACCAAGCGGCCATAGACAGAAAACTGAATCATGTCGTAACCGTCATTAATCAAAAATCGACGGAACACGGTGTAAGCGCGCCGCTCGGCTTTAGTGACTACCGGGAGATCAAAAAATACAAGCAGTCTCATAAATCGCCTGTTCTCCCCGCTCATGCTCAGCACTCTAAACGGTGCGGTTCCAACCCAATCAAGGTGGGTAATTCTAGCAATCCAGGATCACCGCCATCATAGATTCTTGCAAGACTTTCCACGGCTTGCTCTATGGCTGAGAGCACTGACATTGTGCCGCGAGGCATCATGACATCGACATTCAAAAGATTCACCAACTCAACTTTGTCTTTAGGTTGAAGTTCATCATTTGCTGATGGCTGCATATGTTTCACACACAAATCCACCACAGGGCGGAACGGCTCAATCAAATCATCCGCCAGATTAAAGGCGTTCTGCTCACTGGCATGAAAGATACCAATAGACGGCATCAACCCATGGGCTACCAAACCACGCGCAATGGTGCCACGCAATACGGCATAGCCATAATCTAGCGCGGCATTCAAAAAGCCTTCTTCCACGCGCCGAAAGCCTTTGCCAAATAATTGCGGAAAATAATAAGCCGCAGCTTGCCCTTCCATATTGTCGCTGTCTCCAGAACGTACACGCGTCACGTAAGACTCCAGCCTGTCTATACCACTGCGGCCAGCTAGTCGCAAACAAGCAGCCTGATTGGCAATTTTATGGCGCACGATGGCAGCCCATGTCTGCTTGGCGGTGGGGCGCGGCAAATCCAGCTGTAACCTCAGCCAACGTGTGGCACGAGAATGTGGTAGAAATGGCAGAAACACACCATTGGGATGATGAGTATGGCCTGTGGCGAACAAACTGATGCCGTACTCGCCACAAGCGGAAAGTACTGGATGCGTGAGCGTAATTTCACGGTGGTTGAGCAGAATAACGGCAATATCTTCAAACGGCACAAACGCCGTTTGCTCTTGCTCGATGGCCAGTGAGTAATGCTCACGCCTGAGCTTTGCCGGGCGGGAGATGACAACACTACGCCAGCTCACGCCTTAACTCCGGTGGCGCAGGGTATAAGTTGCCCAAGACATCAACATTAAACTTTTCAATATTCAATGCAGTTTTAACCCCAAGCCCCTCAATTGCGCCGTCTTTGCCTACTTTCTGATTACGATCATGCGACCAAAGATTCAGATTACCAGTCCCACGATGGCAACTAGCGTAGTAGCCCTGAATGAGCGGTTTGTTTTTTTGCTGAATACGGATAAAGTCATTCGGATACAGTGAAAAACAAAACGCGAAGGTTTCATCTATCAATGTCCATTCATCTTCATCCTTAAATGCCACAATCGCCCGGTTTGGCAGTCCAGTCACCCGATGATGGACATAGACCGGCACCAAATGAAACTTGCCGGCTTTGGTGAACACATCCACTCGTAGCATGGTGTCATTTTTGGCAAGGCCGCCGCGAATCGGTATGCCGGATAGTTTGTCGATGACCATGGTTACTGTACGTACGATTGGGCCAGTTGGATTTCCCTGCTTGTCAGGTTTGCGTGGTAAAGCTCGCAAGCGTTCAATCTCGGTTTTCTCTGAAATGGTCAGCTCTCTCTTTTCTTCTTTAACTGACTTTTCCATTTCTCTTGCGCGCTTCTCCCTAGCCTCTCGACCCTCAACCCACGCTCGTAGCGCTGCATAGAGCTTTTCATTTCGATGGGGATCAATGAGTTTGTCGATATCGCTTGGTTTCAAGTCTGTCACCGCAATCTTCTGAGATACACCGCCCTGCATTTTGAGGCGCTCAGGTTGCGCGTAGATTGTCTCCTTGTGGGCAGCGCCGCTATTACGACGCTGAGGGGCACGCGACACAAACAATGGCTTCAGTTGATCAAGCGCTTCGTTGGGATAGCGCCCGAATGCTTCTATGGTGCTGCGCAACTTGACTGGATCATCCTCCAGCAGCCGTGCCATCAATTCATCGCGGAAATGTAGCCAAGGCGTTGGAAAATGTCTCTCAAGTTGGTCATACATGGCTGTATTGAAAATCTCACCAGTGACGATATCAACAAACCCTTCACGCGCCTTTTCCAACTCCTTGCGGCGAGCGTAATCCGATAATCGCTTGACCATACTGTGATTACAAGCGGCGACCACTACAGCATCGAGCGCATGATGCCGGTCAGAATCGGACCTTACCTTGACCAGCCCCCAACGCGCCCGCAAAAACGAAGTAAGTTGTCCACTGACGACTGTGCAGCGCTTTGCTTCACTGTCATCATGTAATTTGAGATAGCGCTCAACGTAGTTTTTGAAAAAGCGGCAGATATAGCGGGTATCGTTGAGATTTCGGTCACGAAAATCCTGCGCTTCGTTTTCATCAAAATCTTTTTTCAAAAGCCGATTACGCTTGGCCTGACGGTAAAGTTTATTGGCATTCACATTGGCAACAAACTGACGCCATTTGTCGCTATTGTCTTTACCCCCCAGATATTCGAATGGTGTCATGTTTCCCTTGTTGCGATTTTCAGCGGCCAAAACCAACACACGGTTGTTCTTGCTGTCATCAAAACTACGTGAATATGGCAAGGCATGATCAACCTCAACATAGCCCAATTCAAACAATCGATTAATATCCAAAGCTGCTAGTGAATAGGCACATTTACCATGCTGTTCGCGATAAAGCTGCCATTTTTCAAAGCCACGACCTTTCAATTCTCCACTGACGTTATATTCAGCATTAAACGCTGCCCGATCCTTTTCATTACGTTCACGAAACTCATCCTGCAACTTTTTGACTTCACGCCGCTCATCAAAGGAGCGTGACAAATCGCGTGCCATCTCTATATGAATTTCATGTGGCGCACCGTATTTTTTGACCAGTGCATTCACTACCTTACGTGCCTGATTCAGTGCTCGCAGTACGACCGGGTTCCAGGGTATATCCATTTCCTCATTAAACTTGAGCCGACCATCTTTATCCCTTCCGATATAAAACGGGGGCAGGTACTGGTGCTCACCAGCACCCATTTCATGGAGTTGGCTGTGATGGTAACCGGCTTCTGCACAGGCTTCGTCATAGCGCATACCAACTTCCATATGAGGCAGAATTTTATATAGCGCCTTGAGCGATAAATTACTGAACTTGTCAAACCGCAAGTTGAGCAGAATGGGGATCAATTCGTTAGCATCTGGCAGACCCAATTTTGCTAATTCACGCTCGACCTCATCATCTTCCTTATACACCGTTAATACGGTTGCTATCTCGTCAATTTGCTCCGGCTTTCCATCTAAAGCAGCAACAGCCATTTTCTCCCATGAGCTCTCAAGCCCTGCGTCTTTCAGCATTTTCCGCAAGGCTTGCCACGCTGGCATTTTGACCAGCTTTTCTTCTTCAGGGTCTTTTGCTTTGTCTTCAGCCTTTTGCTTATCGCTAGGGTAAGATAGTCCGGTGAAACGAAACTCGTCAGTAAGTCCGGCTTTGACCAACACTTTGCGTAACTGCTTGTAATTCAGATCACTGGCCTGCTGATAAGGTAAGGGAAGTGCAATGCTTCGCTCTGCATCATTCAATGGACGCATCTTGCCATCGACCACAATTCGCAGATTATTTAAGCGAGTGAGCCATACGTGACGCTCGGCCGTGAAGCTGGCTTTTGGTGCACGGTATTCATTTTTCTCGAAAGTGCATTTGCCCAGCATTTTGAGCAAGGCCTCTCCGGACAATGAGGGTTTTTGCGCCCAAAACAAGCCGCTTTTTCTGTCCTCATCACCGAGCAGAGCATATTGCAATTTCTCGCTGGCATGAGTGTTACCAAATTTTCGTTGCTGTTCAAAAAGCTTTAACAACTCCTCTGACAATAACACTCTTGAAAGCGCCTTACTGTAATCACCGCGCTTGTTTCGATGTGCATCTGGGAATTCATGAATCACCATCTCGGCCGCAGTACGATAATTCTTTTCCAACATGAGTTTTTTTGTGCCTGCTAGACCCTTCTTTACAGCCCCACCCTCCTTGTCGTCATCGGCCTTCTTTTCTTCCGCCTTACTGACCCAGTGAAATCCACGATGCTTGACAAGGTGATATAGCACGCGCGCCCATTCTTCGGGATTCAACTTACGATCAAGCGCTTCCGCACGAAGTTTCCATAAATCAGGCGTTTTGAATCCTGCTAATGGTGGTTGTTTGAGCACGCTCACATTTGCAATCAATCCTTCTCGCTTGAGTGTTCTTGCAAGCTTAGTCAACCGCCATGCACGGCGACGAAGACGACGGCGCAACAATCTTGCCTGCCTTCTGGCAAGATTAAGTGACTCACCCTCCTTTGCAGTTTCGGCCTTATCAAAACAGCGAGCACCGAGATCAACAATTCGGTTGCTTCCGAGTACAGACCAACCTACTGAAGCGATGCCGATATCCAATCCAATGGTGAAGGAGTCAAGATTCTGATTGCTTTGCATATTTTTATTCCTTATTATTCTGTCTGTAGTTCAACCGGGGTGAGAGCCGTTGCTACAATAAAGAATCGAAAGATTCTGTATCCAGCCCAGCTTCGTGCTGGGCTTTTTACTTCCAAATCATGAATATAAACGCGTTTGATTAAAAAATCAGCAGGAGTTTTTCTCTATCCTGTAAAATTCAATGTTATTCAGGATTATTTGTCAGTATTCATGAAACATTACCCCGAACACGTCTCCGGCAACTTTCTTAAGCTCCGTAACAGCCTAATCAGCGCCACTGGCAAAGCCATTGGCGATTACAACATGATCGAGGATGGCGATACCGTGCTGGTCTGCATGAGCGGCGGCAAGGATTCACATGCGATGTTGATGCTACTGCTTGCACTGCAGGAACGCGCGCCGGTGGATTTCAAGCTGATTGCGATGAATCTTGATCAGAAGCAACCGGGATTTCCAGAACATATTCTGCCTGCCTATCTTGATCAGCTGGGCGTGGAGTACAGAATTGTTGAGGCAGATACGTACTCGATTGTGAAGGAAAAGATACCTGAGGGTAAAACCACGTGCTCGTTTTGCTCTCGTCTGCGTCGCGGCATCATCTACACCACGGCCAAGGAACTTGGCGCAAACAAGATTGCGCTGGGACATCACCGCGATGACATCGTACAAACCTTGTTTCTGAATATGTTTTTTGGTTCCAAGATGAAGGCCATGCCGCCAAAGCTGGCGACCAACCGCGGTGAATTCATGGTTATCCGGCCATTGGCTTACTGTGCTGAAAAAGATATTGCTGCGTATGCACGTGGCATGGAATTCCCGATTATTCCTTGCGATTTATGTGGCTCACAGGAAAACCTGCAACGCCAGAAAGTCAAGGATATGCTGAATGCCTGGGAAAAGGAGCAGCCGGGGCGGATCAACAACATTTTCCGCGCGCTCACCAATGTGGAACCCTCACATCTTTGCGATACAGATCTTTACGATTTTAAGAATCTGACGAGTGCCCAGCTGGAAGATGAAGACCCACTATTTGGGGATATCGCACAAAAGGAAGTCGACCAGCCCGCTTTGTCACTCGCCACCACATCTGAAACCCGTATCGAGTTTGTCCGCAAGACGGCCTGAATCGCGGCCTGAATGGTTTTTCTAACCCCAGGCCTTGGCTTGGGAACTCTCTGCCAGGTAAAGCAATCTTTTAGCAAAGCGCTTCCATCCGCTTGGTTTTGCTCTTATTATCTGCCGCATCGCCCTTAATTATTTGTGTTGCCTGCTACCGTACATGTCAAAACTACTGATTGTTGAATCACCCTCCAAGGCCAAAACCCTTAAAAAGTATCTCGGAAAGGATTTCGAGGTGCTGGCGTCCTATGGCCATGTGCGCGACCTTATTCCTAAATCCGGAGCAGTGGATACAGAGCAGGGGTTTTCGATGAAATATGAGGTCATCGATCGCAATGCCAAACACGTGGATGCCATCGCCAGGGCGGTGAAAGCGGCGGATGCCATTTATCTGGCAACTGACCCGGATCGCGAAGGGGAAGCGATTTCCTGGCACATCGCCGAGATCCTGAAAAGCAAAAAGTTGGTCAAGGACAAGCTGCTGAAGCGTGTGGTGTTTCATGAAATCACCAAAAATGCAGTCAACGAGGCCATAGCTGCCCCACGTGACATTTCCATGCCGCTGGTGAATGCTCAGCAGGCTCGACGGGCGCTGGATTATCTGGTGGGTTTCAATCTTTCACCATTACTCTGGAAAAAGATCCGGCGCGGCCTCTCTGCTGGTCGGGTACAAAGCCCTGCACTGCGTTTGATTGTCGAACGCGAGTTGGAGATTGAAGCGTTTAAAAGTCAGGAATACTGGACTGTGCACTTGGAGTCGCGCAAGCATCAGCATGCGTTTGACGCAAGACTGGTTCAACTGGATGGAAAAAAGGTGGAGCAATTCACCATCACCAACCATGATCAACAGCAGGAAGTTGTTGGCAAATTATTGATTGCCAGTGCTGGCAAAACCACGGTTTCGCGGGTTGAGAAAAAGCAGAAAAGCCGTAGCCCCGCAGCGCCATTCACAACATCCACCCTGCAGCAGGAAGCAGTCCGCAAGCTCGGATTCACCACCAGCCGCGCCATGCGCATCGCCCAACAGCTGTATGAAGGTATTGATGTTGGGGCCGGCACAGTGGGTCTGATCACTTATATGCGTACTGACTCATTCAGCCTGGCGGCCGAAGCGGTCACCCAAATACGTGACTACATCAAGCAGAACTTTGATAGCGATTACCTGCCGCGCGCGCCCATTGTGTACAAAACCAAATCCAAGAATGCGCAAGAGGCTCACGAAGCGATACGACCCACCGATATTCAGCGTACGCCGGCCAGCATGCGGGCATTTCTGACGGATGAGCAGTTCAAGCTGTATGAAATGATTTGGAAACGTGCACTTGCCTGCCAAATGACACAGGCAAAGTTCGATGCTGTCAGTGTCGATCTGGCCATCGGTAGCGATGCCAACCTGTTCCGTGCGACGGGCCAGACCATGGTGTTCCCCGGCTTCATTGCGGTGTACATGGAAGGCATTGATGACGAAGAGGAAGAAAGCGAAAGCAAGCTCCCCGTGCTGGAAACCGGCGAAGTGCTCGATATCAGCAAGATTTTTGGTGAGCAACATTTTACCGAGCCGCCGCCCCGTTACTCTGAAGCCAGCCTGGTCAAAGTGCTGGAAGAATACGGGATTGGCCGTCCATCGACCTATGCCAGCATCATCTCGACCCTGCAAGACCGTGAGTACGTCGTGCTTGACAAAAAACGCTTCACACCGACGGATGTAGGCCGCGTGGTCAACAAGTTTTTGACACAGCACTTTACCCGCTATGTGGATTATGGCTTTACTGCCAATCTGGAAAATGAGCTGGATGACATTGCCGAGGGCGAGCGTGACTGGGTTCCTGTGCTGGAGGAATTCTGGCAAGGCTTCAACCAGCAAGTCAAAGACAAAGCCAACATTGACCGTGCCGACATGACCCATGAACTCATTGGCGAGGACTGCCCGAAATGCGGCAAGCCATTGAGCAAACGTCTGGGTAAATACGGCATGTTCATCGGTTGTACCGGCTATCCAACATGCGATTATATTCGCAACACTGGTGAGGGCCTGGCGACCGCTGGTGCCGAACCTACCGTGATCGGCGTCGATGCCGCTACCAGTAAGAATATCCTGTTGATGAATGGCCCTTATGGCCCCTATTTACAGCTCGGGCTACAAGAAGAAGGTGACAAGAAAAAGCCCAAGCGCGTGAGTATTCCAAAAGATATTGCCTTGGCTGATGTGAATCTGGCAGTGGCGGAAAAACTGTTGGCACTCCCGCGCGACCTTGGTCAGCATCCAGAAACCGGCAAGAAGATTGTCGCGAATATCGGGCGCTTTGGTCCTTACGTCAACCATGATGGAAAATTCAAATCCATCCCCAGATCTGACAGCGTATTCGATATCGATCAGGCACGTGCAGTGGAGCTACTGGCTCAGGCTAATAGCGGACCTGCGCCAATCAAGACGCTGGGTGATCACCCGACCGAGGGAGGGAGCATTGCGATTTATGCCGGACGCTATGGTCCCTATGTGCAACATGGCAAGCTGCGTGCAACATTGGCTAAAAGTCAGGAACCTGAGAGTGTGACGCTAGAAGAAGCGCTGACCTTGCTGGCAGAAAAGGCCGCCAAGGAGACGCCTGCCAAGCGAACAGCCAAACGCACAACAACGACCAAGCGCACTCCAACAAAAAGCCCAGCTACCAAGAAATCAAGTACCGCCAAAAAGCCTGCCAGTAAGACCACCGCTACAAAAAAGACGGGCACTAAAAAAGCGGCCTAAGCCGCTTTCTTAGTTTGTCATGATATTGGGTATAGCCTTCATTTATTTCATTGCCCAAGTTTCGAGCATCGGCAGGATCAAGCATCAGCCCAATATGGAGGGGAGGTAGCTACTCTCAATCCATTTTCGGATCCGGTTGGCATCGCCAATACGGGTTTGTTTACCATTTGAATCCAGTAACACGATGATCAGTGGTTGGCCACTGATTTCGGCCTGCATCACGAGACAACGACCTGCCTCACTGATATATCCTGTCTTAGAAAGCCCTATCACCCAGTCTCCCTTACGCACCAGTGAATTGGTGTTGACGAAATTCATGGGATTGCGCGCACCACTGAGGGCAACTTCCTGTGAGGGCGTCGTGCTGACCTGACGAATTTCCGGGTACTCGTAGGCAGCGCGCACAAGCAGGACCAAATCTTCGGCAGTGGAAATGTTTTGACTGTTGAGCCCAGTACTGTCAACAAAATGCGTACTGACCATACCAAGCTCCATCGCCTTAAGATTCATGGCATGGACAAAAGCGGTAATACCGCCTGGATAATGGCGACCAAGCGCCGAGGCAGCACGATTTTCTGAAGCAATCAGCGCCAATTGCAACATTTCGCCGCGGCTCAGCGTGGTACCGATACGAAGACGTGAACCGGTACCCTTCAGTGTATCAATGTCATCCTGGGAGACGGTCAGTGATTCTTCCATCGACAACCCCGCATCCAGCACCACCATCGCGGTCATCAACTTGGTGACGGATGCAATTGGGGTCAGGGTATTGGTATTCTTGGCGAACAGCACTTCACCAGTTTCCTGATTCACAATCAGGGCCTTGGAGGATGCGAGTTGCAATATGCCGCTGCCATCATATTCATCCATCAGCGCTTCCTGCACCGTTGGCTGCTTGCGTGGCGTTGGCTTATGCTTGACCTTGATAACCTCAGGCTTGCTAGCCTTTTTGTTGCTGGTCTTTTCAGCGGCAAGCAGATGGGTTGCTGGCAGTGCCAAGGCAAAAACAGTAAATAAGCACAAAAATCTTTTCAACATGGTGAGCACCCTTCCTATTACCCATGTCCCCGATGTTAATCAAAAATATTCACTCTGTCACTCACCTTCATGATTTATTTAAATAATTATTAAAATCATTGTGGTGATGTTGCAACAGTGTAACGAGTTTACTCAAAAAAAATGCAAGTTTATGCGAGAATTAGCGGCTTGTTTACATCTTAAATTTAGTGATGCCATGAAAATCCCTGACGAATTACGTTACAGCGCCGAGCATTTGTGGACGCAACCCGATCAGGATGGTCTGTGGCAGGCAGGCATCACCGATTACGCACAGGATCTGCTCGGAGATATTGTTTTTGTGGAATTTCCGGCGATTGGTGACACGCTGGAGGCTGGTAAAGCATGTGGTTTGGTTGAGTCGGTCAAGACCGGATCTGACCTGCATGCCCCGATGTCTGGCACGGTAGAAGCTATCAACACGACACTGGAAACAAACCCGGAGCAGATCAATGATCAGCCCTATGCTGCCTGGATATTCAAATTCCGCCCGCATGACCCCACACAAGCCGATCATTTGCTGAGTGCATCGGCATATCAGCAATTGCTGGGGGATTAATCGGCGCGTTGGGCGCGTTGCCAATCTCCACGCAATTGCTCTCGTAGCTGATCTACAATCTCCTGCTCTACCAGCGTAGTCAATGAGTATTCAACGGCTGCCAGCTCTTGCGCAACGGCAGAACGCGCGGCGGCATGAATCTGCGGCTGCATATCGGCCAGTAATTGCGTGATCAGTTGTTCAACATCCGCTTTTTCAATCAAAGTTTCATCCAGCACGTCATCTGCAATCGCATCCGCTAACGCTTCTTCCGCCATTTCCTGATCGAGCGTAGCTTCAGCTGACTCAGTTTCAGCCGGTAATGGCGATGGATTTTCTGCCCAGACCTCCTGCTCATGCACATCGTCCATGTCGACTGATGTGAAAGCTGAGCTCGGGGCATCTACAGGCGCAAACTCATGCACCAGCACAGGCGGCTCATCAGTCGACGCCGATATCGGTACAAGCGGTTCTTCGCCTTCGTAAACATCAGTCAGCATTGGAACATCCGGTGCAGCTTCCGAAACAGCCTTTGGCAACTGTTCCATAGGATCTTCTATGGCGTCATCCAAGGCATCTGCTAGGGAATCTTCCGGGACATCAACAAGTGCAGGATCATCTTCCTGTTGGGTTTCAGGATGCAGTTGTTGCTTCAACGCTTGTATGCGCTGCAATACTTCGCTTAGATCACTGTTTTTCAGACTCATGTCGTTTCTTTCATAACGCGGCACCGCTCACATCAAAGCTACGCAATTCATAACCGCGATCCCGATAAAAACGATAGCGGGCCCGGGCCTGCACCTTATCATCTTCATCAAGACCGACAATTTCAATCAGGCGCGTAAATCGACTGAAAAAAGTTGGCTGTGCGGGCTGCAAATTGATCAGCACATCATGATGTGGCATCGCAACAGGGGTGTGATCGATCAGCACGGGTGTGTGGGCTGCCATTGGGTGGCTGCTTCGGCAGTGTGGCAAGAAACCGAGCGGAGAGTCCACCCATAGCTTGTGATCCAACGCCGCCGCACTTGCCTCGTCCGGAACAAGAATCAGCAGCTGACGACCGCGGCTGAATGCTTTTTCAGTCAACTCAGCAGCCTTGGCCAGCTTGTCATTTACATTGAAGAAAAATTCAACTCGGGTCATTGAAGGTCAGGCTTTTGCCGCGCGCTGCATCAAAAACTCGGTCAACAAGGGCACAGGTCTACCAGTGGCCCCTTTTTCCTTGCCGGATTTCCAAGCGGTTCCTGCAATATCAAGATGGGCCCAATCAAACTTTTTGGCATATCTTGATAGGAAACAGGCTGCGGTAATACTGCCTGCCGCCCGTCCACCAATATTGGCCATATCTGCAAAATTACTATCCAGCTGGCCCTGATAGTCTTCCAGCATTGGCATATGCCAGGCCCGATCCCAAGCTTGTTCCCCAGCTGACAACAACTCATGGGCGAGTGCATCCTTGTTACTGAACAAACCACTCAGATGATGCCCCAATGCAATCACACAGGCACCTGTCAGGGTAGCAATATCCACCACGGATGCAGGCTCAAATCGCTCTGCATAGGTGAGGGCGTCACATAAAATCAAGCGGCCTTCTGCATCTGTATTCAATACTTCAATGGTTTGACCAGACATACTGGTCAACACATCGCCAGGCCGAATGGCATTGCCATCCGGCATGTTTTCGCAGGTCGGGATAATACCCACAGCATTGATTGGTAAATCCAATTCAACGATGGCCTTGAAGGTGCCAAGCACACTCGCCGCGCCACACATATCGTACTTCATCTCGTCCATCTCGGCACCGGGCTTCAGCGAAATACCCCCGGTATCAAAGGTAATGCCCTTGCCCACCAGCACCACTGGTTTTTGATTTTTCTTGCCCTTTTTGTGCTGCATCACAATCAGCTTGGGTGGCTGACGACTACCCTGAGCCACGCCGAGGAAAGAGCCCATGCCCAGTTTTTCCATTTCAGGACGATCCAGCACCTGTACATGCAGGTCTGAAGCCTTACCTAGCGCGATTGCCTGCTCTGCAAGGTAAGTTGGGGTACATACATTCGGCGGCAAATTGCCCAGATCCTTGGCAAACGCAACACCAGCTGCTACCGATAGCCCCTGCTTGACGCCCGCCTCACCTGCCTTGATATCGGCCTTGGCTAGGCTGAGCAGCACCTTGGTCAGTGACTTGGCCTTGGGCTTATCGTCCTTCTGCTTACCTTTCATGCTGTCAAACTTATAGGTAGCATCCATCACCGTTTCAACCAAGTGCGCCACTTTTCTGGTGATGTCTACCTTTTTGACGGCCAATTCAGCAAGATACATGGCAGCTGATGCAGCACCCGTACCCTTGAGTGCGCGCACCGCTGCCGCGACAGCCTTGCGATACCCTGCAACATCCAGCTCCCGTTCCTTGCCCAAGCCCACCAGCAACACACGATCACTCTCGATACCCGGCACACTATGCAGCATCAGGGTAGATGCCAGCTTACCTTCCATATCTCCGCGCTTCAGGACGCTGGTTAGCAAGCCGCCGGCTGCTGTATCTACAGCCAAAGCCGCTGCTGTCAGCTTGCGTGATTCATAAATGCCGACAACCGTGCAATCACTACGCTGTTTTTCCGGATTAGTGGTTTTTATGCTAAATTCCATCAGATGTTTCCTCATCACTAGATTGATTGAATTATCCTGCGTTTTTATCCCAACTCAAAATTGTTACCGATGGAAAAAGTAATCCCAACCGGCCATGCTGTTTAAACGTGCATTACTACAAGAGCTGGTAACGACAGCCATTGGGGCTTTTCTCATCCTGGTCGGCATCGTCATCGCCCAGCGGGTGGCTTATTACATAGGCGTTGCCGCAAGTGGCAGCCTTGCAAGTGATGCGATCAAGACGCTACTCGGCTTCAGCATGATTCGTTTCCTGCCCATGCTACTCTCGCTCACGCTGTTTTTAGCAGTTTTACTGACATTGTCCCGCTGGTATCGAGACAGCGAAATGGTGGTGTGGTTTTCATCTGGTAAAAGTATTTCCGGCTGGATACGGCCCGTACTGCTATTTGCCACTCCGGTAGTAGTAGTGATTGCTTTCCTGAGTCTATTCATTACCCCGTGGGCAACCCAAAAAGGCTCAGAGTTTCGTGACCAGCTGAAAAGCCGCGACGAGCTATCCACCATTACACCCGGCGTATTCAAAGAGTCGCGCGGCGCAGACCGCGTATTCTTTATTGAAAGTTTCGATGAACTGGGTAATGTAGTCAAAAATATCTTTGTCCAGAATATGCAGCATCAAAAACTCGGCATCATTGTAGCTAGCCAGGGACATCGTGAAGTCCATGAAAACAATGACAGCTTTCTGGTAATGGAAGATGGACGCCGATATGAGGGGATTCCGGACACCCCGGAATTCACCATCACAGAATTCGAGCGCTATGCCATCCGGATTGAACCGGCTGAAGTGCATCAATCCCCCCCCAAAACCCAAGGGAAGGACAGTATTGAGCTCTTGGCAAACCGCAGCCCAGATAGTCAGGCTGAGCTGCAATGGCGACTGGCGCTGCCGATATCTGCCATTGTGCTGGTGCTACTCGCTATCCCGCTGAGTTTTGTTGATCCCCGTTCAGGAAGGTCCGCCAATCTGATGCTGGCATTGCTGATTTACGTCATTTATAACAACCTTCTGAGCATCATGCAGGCCTGGCTCGCTCAAGGAAAGCTAAGCCCGATCATTGGTATGTGGCCTGTGCACCTGTTTTTCCTCGGCCTGACCTTTTATATGCTGTACAGAAGGCTTTTCCAGCTTCCCTTGATGCCAAGGCTGTGGCCAAAATGAAGCTGCTGGAAAGCTACCTGATCAAGGAAATCGCGGCCAGTATTCTACTCATCATGCTGGCGCTTCTGGCCATGTTCTCGTTTTTTGACCTGATACAGGAATTGGAAAGTATCGGCAAAGGCAGTTATGGTCTGGGGAATGTCCTGTTATTTGTCCTACTCAGCATACCTGGCCATGTCTACGAGGTAGTACCTGTCGCAGTGCTGGTTGGCACCATGTACGCACTGGGCAGACTTTCCAGACATTCGGAACTCATTATTCTGCGCGTCAGTGGCATTTCCATCACCAGCCTGACCGGCTCACTGCTCCGCATTGGTCTGGTGTTTGCCGTGCTGACCTTTGTAGTGGGTGAGTTTGTCACGCCTGTGAGTGAAAAAGCTGCAAAGCGCATGCGCATTCAGGCTACTGATTCAGTGATTGCGCAGGATTTCCGCTCCGGTCTCTGGATCAAGGATGGCACCAGCTTTGTCAATGTTGAAGAGGTCATGCCGGATACGACTTTACGCAAGGTGCATATCTATGAGTTTGACCGAGATTTTCATTTACGCACCATCAGCAATGCGGATACAGGCAAATTTGAAGAAGACGGTTGGTCCTTGCTGGAGGTCAACCAAACACTGTTCAATGAGGAAAAAATCAAATCAGTGTATTTCCCTGAAGCCAACTGGCAGTCGCTGATTCGCCCTGAAATTCTCAACGTGCTGCTGGTGACACCAGAAAAAATGTCCGCACGTAACCTGTATTCCTACATTAACCATTTGAGCGAAAACAAGCAGAAAACCTCACGCCATGAAATTGCACTGTCCGCCAAGATTGTTTACCCGATGGCCTGTCTGGTGATGGTAGTGCTGGCACTGCCATTTGGCTTTTTGCAACAGCGCTCTGGGAGTACCAGTGGCAAAATCTTCTTTGGGATTATGCTGGGCGTGGTATATCAAGTCATGAATCGGGTCTTCGTGCACCTTGGTCTGCTCAATGACTGGTCCCCCCTCTTCAGCACAGTGACGCCCACCCTGCTATTTTTAATGGCCGGTATTTTTATGCTGGTTTTGACAGAAAAGCGCTGATCAAGCTCGGCAACTTATTCAGGGCTTATCTAGCTGATTCACTGGCGACAGGGGTCAGTAGTAAGCGGCTACCATTCAGTCGATCATGCAAATAAAGCTTTTCACGATCAAAAAAGGCCCATAAAAAACTCACCCCAAAAAAGAGACTCGCAAGCAAATAACGACGCAATGACTGTTTGAAGGAAAGCGGCTGACCTGCATGCGTCACCACACGGATACGCCAGGTTTTCATGGCAAGGGTTTGACCGCCACGTGTCCATTGCCAGATCAGGTAAATACCGGTGAGACTCCAAAGAAATATCTGTAACTGCAGCCGGGGTAGGCCGCTGGTAGCGTCTGGCACAACCAGCAAAAAGCCCCCTGTGGCCACCATCAACACGGCCAACAACAGCAGGCTTTCATAGACCAGACAGGCTATTCTGCGAAATATCCCCGGACTGGGGGCATGCATTTCACTCATCTGAGCGTGATCCGGGACTTGGCGGGCTTGAGGGCAGCATCATTAAGCATTAAAACCGGGAAAAGCGTTACTTTCCCCATTTGATGGATCTTAGTCGATATCATCCTGCCCATAAATTTCAGGCTGTTGCTTGCGTAATACCTCACGCTTGGATTCTGGTAATTGCTGATATTCTCGCCATTTCTTTCGAATCTCAGCTTTTTGCGCTTCAGGCAGTGACTGGAATTTTTGGTGACGCTTGCGTGCATTTTCACGCTCGTAGGGCGTCATGCGGCTCCATTTGGTGAGGCGGTTTTGCACGCGTTGCTGTTGCTCTGGTGCCATTTTTGGATAGTCCCGCGCAATTTCAAGCATGCGCTCACGCTGCCAGGGGCGCAAGGTGTCCCATTCCTGGGCTAATGGACTTAATACAGTTTTCTGCTCTGGACTCAGTTCTGCCCAGCTTGGCTCGGGTGCTGCATCCTGCTCTGCGTGCAAATTGCCAGAAAATATGCCAAATATCAGAACTATTGCCGCGAGGTACGCGCCACCCATGTATCAAATCCCCTATCCAAAAATGCTTCTGGTGGTAATTCAGAAGCCAGCAGGAAAGCATCGCCCTGCTCCAGACTGCGCTCACTATGCATGTGCTGCGTCAGTACAAACGCCACGATGGCCGCACTACACACCATGGCAGCAGGCATCATGACCCGATGGTGATGCATAAAATCACCGAATAGTCGCAATATACCACCCAACCCAGCTTCGCTGATGCTGGCGTGTGAACGTTCTGCTACTTTTAGTGCAGCACGTTCTCTGGCGTTTTTCAGGCCATCGATAATTTCCGGCTTAAGTTGGCTGGCACTTTCATCCAGCAAACCAGTCACCGCTTTTGCAGTTTCACGTTCAGTTTTCATCGTTCGACTTCCTCTATCAGCATGTTTCTGCATCGGTTGGATGACCTGTGCAGAATTGCTCCCCAAGAAAAGCCCAGTTAGCTATCTGTTGTTCTAGTGTTCTAGTGTTCCGGAAAATCCCTGTTTCTCTAGTATTGCAGCAAGGGTATGGACTGCGCGTGAACAGTGCGTTTTGACGCTACCTTCAGAGCATCCCATCAATGCAGCCGTCTCCGCCACATCCATCTCTTCCCAGTAACGCAGGATAAAGGCTTCTCGTTGACGTGCTGGCAATCTTTCCAGTGCTTGTTCGATTATAGCAATCGTCTGGCTTCGTTCAAGCGAGGCTTGCGGTGCATTGTCGTCATCAGACTGATCAACATGTAGCGTTTCGAGCGGATCATGCTCATCTTCATCCTGATGTTGACCAAAGGATGAAAGCAAGGTGGTCCAGAGATTACGGACCTTCTGGCGACGCCAGTAGTCCTTCATGGTGTTTTGTAGAATGCGCTGAAACAGCATCGGCAACTCTTCTGCCGGCTTGTGTCCGTATTTCTCGGCCAACTTCATCATGGCATCCTGCACAATATCCAAAGCCGCGTGATCATCCCGTACCGCATAAGCAGTCTGCTTGAATGCACGGCGTTCTACCTGCGCAAGGAAGTCTGAGAGCTCTTGTGCTGTTGCCATGTTATTCGGGATGAACTGCGCTTTGCCTAAAGAATGCCAGGTCGTTGTGTTGCTTCATGCTTGATCTTTTTTACCCGTGGTGGGATCAGCAGGAGTATAACAGGTTTGGATTTTGTCTCGGACGGGGATTTAGCTACAATCGTTCCATCTTTGCAGGATATGGTATTCATGGCCAAACTCATACTGATAGCCATTGCGGTCTGGTTAATCATTACTCTATTAAGGCGTTACCGCCGTCATTTGGATGACACGCCTCAGTCGCGTAGTCCGATGGGTGAATCCATGGTGCAATGCGCGCATTGTGGATTGCACTTACCCGAAAGTGACAGCATTTGCGCTGCCCAGCAGTATTTCTGCTGTCAGGACCATGCAGATGCCCATCATGCTCAACATTCTCGCTGAACATCCTCCCTCTCATTTGCATCCACAAGCCTATTGGCAGTCGATGCGTTTTTCTCACGTATATCGGCTGGTGCTGGCCTGTGCGCTTGTGGCCTACTCCTTCTTCTGGCAAGACCAGCTCTGGCGCAATAACTTTAATCATTCGCTTTTTATCAAACTGGCCCTGGGTTATCTGAGCTTCAGCCTGATCTCAGTTGGCACCAGCTGGTCTGGTGTCAAATGGATTGATCGCCATTTAAGCCTGATCACGATGATAGACATCGGCTTTATCGTGAGTTTGATCTATGCCGCTGGCGGACTGGAAAGCGGCCTTGGCCTGCTCTTGGTCGTAGCAATTGCCATGGCCAGCTTGTTCAGCCAGGGCAGACTCGCGCTGTTTTATGCTGCCATTGCGAGTATTGCGCTGTTACTGGAGCAAACCTACGAATTCATTACCTGGAACCTTTTCCACCCGGATTTCACCCATGCCGCCATGTTGAGCATGAGCTGCTTTGCGACAGCTTGGCTGGCGCACAGCTTGTCAAAGCGCACCATTAAAAGCGAGGCTCTTGCCTCGCAACGTGAGATTGATCTGGAGAACCTGTCCCAAATCAATGCATTGATCACACAGGAAATGCAGGATGGTGTACTGGTGGTGGATCGTGATCGTCGACTACGGCACCACAATGCACAAGCAGACGAGCTTTTGAGTAATCATCACGCCAACACTGAAGATTTAAACGTGTATGCCCCTGAACTTGCATCGCTGCTGGATGAATGGATGCAGTCTACTGATCCGACTACCATGCATTCTGGCATTGCGCGCCTTCGCATTAATGAGCACGATCTGCGTCTGCGTTTCATGCCAATAGGACAACAACGTCAGGATGGCGCCGTAATATTCATTGAGGATTGGAGCCAGATGCAAATGCAGGCCCAGCAGGTGAAGCTGGCAGCACTGGGTAGACTAACGGCGAATATTGCACATGAAATCCGCAACCCACTGAGTGCGATCAGTCATGCCAACGAGCTGATGCAAGAGGATGCACCAGATGATCCTGCAACCAAACGCATGCTTAAAATTGTGCAGGATAATGTGCAGCGTCTGGATCAGATTGTCAGGGATGTACTGGAACTGAATCGACGCGACCGTACACAACAGGAGCTGTTTTCATTGCGCGCATTTCTGGAGGATTTCCATGTTCAGTTCTGCCTGGCCGAGCGCATACCCGAAGGTGGCTTTGATCTTTTTCTTGCGGGTCACGACGAGGACATCAAATTTGATCGCAGGCACCTGAATCAGATTCTGTGGAATGTGTGCCGTAATGGCTGGCACCACAGTCGGCAGCAAAAAGGTAGTCTCTCATTATCATTGATCGCGTGGCCATTGTCACGGCTCATTAGCTTGGCGGTCAAGGACGATGGGCCAGGTGTGCCGGATGAAATGGTAAATCGTTTGTTTGAGCCTTTTTTCACCACAGAAGCCACTGGCACCGGCCTGGGGCTTTATATTGCGCGCGAGCTGTGCGAAGCTAACGGCGCAGCCATCCACTACCAGCCAGCCTTTAACGGCGGCCTATTTGTGATTCAAATAAAAAGACAAACCCTATCATGAGCAAAAAACCAATCTGCCTCGTGGTTGATGATGAAACCGATATTCGGGAATTGATTGTACTGACGCTGGAACGGATGGGCATTGCCAGTGACAGCGCAGCCAATGTCGATGATGCCAAATTCATGCTGAGCCGGGGCCACTACAGCCTGTGCCTCACAGACATGCGCTTGCCGGATGGTAATGGTCTGGATCTGGTGAAATATATTGGCATCCATCATGCCGGATTGCCGGTCGCCGTAATTACCGCTTATGGCAGTGCAGAAAATGCCGTGTCTGCCTTGAAAGCGGGTGCATTTGATTATTTGACCAAGCCAATTTCACTGAATCAATTGCGCCCACTAGTGCAATCTGCCCTCAAACTGGCAGAAACGGAACCTGCGCCACCTGAAAACTCGCCTTCGCTCACCGGTGATTCCGCATTGATTACGCAAGTCAGGGCCATGATAGAGAAACTGGCACGTAGCCAAGCGCCCGTGCACATCAGTGGGGAATCCGGGAGCGGCAAAGAGTTGGCAGCCAGACTCATCCACGCCAACAGTTCAAGGCGAGAAGGTCCGTTTGTGGCATTTAATTGTGGCGCCATGTCAGAGGCATTGCTGGAAGCCGAATTTTTTGGCTATCGCAAAGGCAGTTTTGTGGGTGCAGAACACGACAAAATGGGGGCATTCCAGCTCGCGCGTGGTGGCACCCTGTTTCTGGATGAAGTCGCAGATTTGCCACTTCCCACCCAAGTGAAGCTATTGCGCGCCATCCAGGACAAGAAAATTCGCATGGTGGGTGATGCACATGAAGAGCCCTTTGATGTGCGCATTATCAGTGCCACGCACCGCAGTTTGCCGCAGCGCATGGAGGCCGGGCAGTTCAGGCAGGATTTGTATTATCGGTTGAACGTGATTGAGCTTCGCATGCCGGCACTGCGAGAGCGGTCAGAAGATATTCCCATGCTGGTTAAAAACCTGCTGGAAAAGTTATGCCAGCAAAGCAAAATTCCGGCACCCACGCTGGATAAGGACGCACTGGATATTTTGCGGCATCACCACTACCCAGGAAACGTGCGCGAACTCGAGAATATTCTGGAACGTGCGCTGGCGCTGTGTGATGGCAAGGTCATCCATGCTGATGACCTACTGCTAGAGCAGGAGTCGCTTGTGCTGGATACCACAGTACTGGAAAAAACCGACAGCAAAGGCATGGCATTGCCCGATTATCTGGAAAATATTGAAAAAACCGCCATTCTGAATGCGTTGGAAAAAACCCGCCACAACAAAACGGAGGCTGCCAGATTACTGGGAGTCAGCTTCAGAACCCTGCGTTATCGACTCTCAAAGCTTGGGCTCAGCAAGGATCAGGATGATTGACGATCAGGGCTTTTACCCACAAGCCCGGCAGATACATTCGCCCAATCAGGATGCTCGGCCAAACAACTGTCTGATTGAGCTGATTGTGATTCATAATATCAGCCTGCCTCCAGGAGAATATGGTGGTAACGGGGTAACGGCGCTGTTTACCAACACACTGGATCCAACAGCCCACCCTTATTATGCTGAAATTCAGCATTTACGAGTATCGTCCCATTTTTTCATTCGTCGCACCGGAGAAGTCATACAGTATGTATCGTGCCTCAATCGCGCCTGGCATGCCGGTGTATCATGTTGGCAGGGCCGTGAACGCTGTAATGATTTTTCTGTCGGAATTGAGTTGGAAGGCTCTGATCACGAGGCTTTTGAACCTGCCCAGTATCAGGCACTCAATCTGCTCATCGCGGATTTGAAGCAACGCTACCCAATTACTGGCGTGGCTGGCCATGCAGATATTGCCCCGGGGCGTAAAACGGACCCGGGGCCTTATTTTGACTGGTCCAAATTAATTTAACTTTTGCAGATAGCGCTGAATGACCCAGTATCAACAAAAATTGCCATGGATATCCAATTTGAGCACCTGCCTGCAGTTTTGCATGTTGTGTTGCGTGGCCTTAGTCCTATTGGGATGTGGAAAGAATGATTCGACTCAGGACAAAACACCGCCAGCACCCCTAGTGACAACAGCGGTTGCCACCAGTTTGAATCTGGAAATTCGTGAAGAAACGGTGGGTACATTGGAGGGGCTGATAGACCCGACGATATCCGCTGAAGTCGCTGCACGTGTATTGAAAATCGAGGCCCGCTCGGGCCAGCGGGTTAAGAAAGGTGATGTACTGGTCATTCTTGATCCGACCGATCTGGCGCTACAGCGCAAGGAAGCGCAAGCCCAGGTAGCGCGTTTAGAAGCTTTGGTCGCTAACCAAGCCAGGATCGTCGAACGCAACGAGGCGCTGGTTCAAAAAAACTTTATCTCAAAGAATGCGCTGGATGATGTGGTCACACAAAAGTCGGCCACCATTCAGGAACTTGAAGCCGCTCGTATCCGCCTTGCCAGTATTGAACACACGGGGACCAAAACACGAGTAGTTGCGCCTGTAGATGGCGTGATTGAAAAGCATATTGTCTCGACTGGTGATTTCGTCAGCATTGGTTCCCCCATGCTGCAAATCATCAGTAAGCAGCGATTACGTGCACATCTGCCTTTTCCTGAGCGTGTCGCTGGCAGAATCAAACCGGGGCTGAAGGTAAGACTCAGCACACCGACCTCGGAGACCGAAATAATGGCTGAAGTCAGGGAATTGAAGCCACTGATCAGCGAGGGTAGCCGTGCGATTGATGTGTTGGTCGATGTATCCGACCAAGACGACTGGCAGCCAGGTGCCAGTGTCAATGGCACCGTGATTCTGGGCGAGCGGGTAGCCACTGTCGTGCCTGAACAAAGTGTAGTGCTGCGCCCGGCAGGCAATGTGGTCTATGTGATCAAAGACAGCCAGGCTGAACAACGCGTGATTAAAACCGGTTTGCGGCAGGAGGGCTTGATCGAAATTCTGGATGGGATCAACCCAGGCGAAGTAGTCGCCGTCGATGGAGCAGCTTTCCTCACAGACCAGGTCAAGGTCAGCGTACTGTCTGAAACCATCATCACGAAAGACAGCACGCCGTGACTTTGCCTGAGCTTTCGATACGTCGTCATGTACTGGCTTGGATGCTGTCCGGCCTGCTGGTATTGCTCGGCATTATTTCATATCAGCGTATCGGCGTAGATCGCTACCCGTTTATTGAATTTCCAGTACTCTCGATTACTACCAATCTGATCGGAGCCAATCCGGACATCATTGATGCCAGCATCACTAGCGTCATTGAAACCGCAGTCAATACCACGCCGGGTATCGAACACATTGCCTCATCTTCTTCACCTGGTGTCTCGGTCATCACCATCACTTTCGGCCTCGATAAAGACATTGATGTTGCCTACAACGAAGTACAATCGCGTTTAGGTCAGATTCTCAGACGCCTGCCAGACGACATTGATACGCCCATTATTCGCAAGGTTGAAACCAACGCATCCCCTATCATGTGGCTAGCGCTACGTGGAGATAGAACTGCCCAACAACTCAACTTGTATGGGTTTAACATCATCAAGAAAAAGCTGGAAACCATTGATGGAGTGGGTGAAGTCAGGCTGGGTGGACGCCGTGACCGCACTATACGCGTGAATGTCATTCCTGAGCAGATGGCAGCCTACAGTGTGGTCGCCGGAGACATCATCACTGCGTTTCAGAATGAACATATTCAGCTACCGGGTGGCTTTCTTGTAGGCAAGAATGCTGAATATCTGGTCAAGCTGGACCTGGAATATCATGACGTCCGCGAACTACAAAACATGATCATTGCCTACCGCGATGGCTCACCGATTCGGCTGAAGGATGTGGCTGAACTGGAAGATGGCTTGGAAGATTTAAGACAAGTTGCGCGCTACAAGGGTGAACCCACTGTTGGCATTGGCATTATCAAGGTATCCAATGCCAATACGGTTGCCATTATTGATGAGATCAAGCAGCGACTGGAAAATGACATTCGGCCCAATCTTCCACCGGGGATGCGGCTCGATATTTCAACCGATGACTCCATCTACATCAAGGAAATTGTCCGCTCGTTGCAGGAACACCTGCTCGAAGGCACCTTGCTTGCTGCGCTGATTGTCTGGCTGTTTCTACGTTCTATTCGCTCCACCCTGATTATTGCCACGGCCATTCCAGTATCACTGCTTGGCGCTGTTGCCGTCATGTATTTTTCCGGCTATACCTTTAATACCATGACCCTGCTGGCCTTGCTGCTGCTGATTGGCGTGGTGGTGGATGACGCCATCGTGGTGCTGGAAAATATTTTCCGGCACCGTGAAATGCCTGGATCAACTGCCGTATCCGCCGCCGTTGAGGGAAGCAAGGAAGTCGCCTTTGCCGTTGTTGCCGCAACCTTATCACTGGTCTGTATCTTTGCCCCGGTGATTTTCATGGATGGCATTATCGGGCAATTCTTTGAATCCTTTGCTGTCGTAGTCACCTTTGGTGTGCTGGTCTCCCTGTTTGTATCGCTCACACTGACCCCGATGCTTTGTTCGCGTTATCTGCGCGTGCAAACTCAGCACGGCAGACTCTACTACTGGCTTGAGCGCATGTTCCATCATATGGATCGCGCCTACTCTGGTGCACTGGCCTGGGCATTGGCACATCGCTGGAAGGTGGTATTGGTGACCACACTCATCGTACTTTCCAGCGGCTTATTGTTCAGCAAAGTGAGCAAGGAGTTTGTGCCGAAAACTGACGAAGGCCGTTTTGTGATCTCATTCAAAACTCCTTTGGGTTCCAGTCTTGAATACACAGATTCGAGGCTTAAACTGATTGAAGACATACTGAAAGGCTATCCAGACGAAATTGCCAGCTTTTTCACTACCATTGGCTTTGGTGCGCAAGGCCAGGTGAATAAGGGCAACGTCAATGTTCGCCTGAATGAGCGTCAACAACGCAATTTGAGCCAGCAAGTCTTAATGGAACGTATCAAGACCCAATTGGATGCCATTCCGGGCGTACGCGCTTTTCCTGCGCCTGTGGCCATCGTCGGTGGGCAACGGTCAGAGAAATTACAGTTCAATCTTTCCGGCCAGAATCTGGACGAGGTCGGCAGTCTTGCCAAAACCATGCAACAGCGTTTATCCAACACACCGGGCATTGGCAAGGTAGATTTGGACATCGAGCTTGATCTCCCACAGCTGGTGATGACTGTGGATCGTGTCCGTGCTGCCAGCATGGGCATTTCAGCACGCGATATTGCCACCGCCATCAGTCTCTACAGTGGCGGTATTGATATCGCCAATTTCAATGATGAACCGGGGGATGGGCAGCGCTACACCATTCGAGTCAAAGCGAAGGAAGGCACCCTCAACCAGATTGAAGACCTGAAAAAAATCTACTTGAAAAGTAGCTCTGGTGAGCTTGTCCGATTAGATGCGATTGTGGATGTCAAACAAGCCTTGGGCCCGGCCGTCATTGGTCGATTTGATCTGCAGTACGCCGCCACCTTGTATGCCAGCCCTATGATTCCACTGGCCGATGCGATCGACCTCGTCAATCAAACCGCCGCAGAAGTCTTGAAACCCGGCTATACCATACGCCTCGCCGGTGAGGCAGAAGAGTTTGGCAAAACCATCAAGAACATCAGCTTTGTGTTTGCTCTGGCACTCGTGCTGCTTTACATGGTGCTCGCCAGTCAATTCAACTCTTTCCTGCAACCCTTGATCGTGATGGTGGCGCAGCCATTGGCGATTATCGGTGGCGTTGCCGCTCTACTCATCACGGGAAATTCGCTGAATATTTTCTCCATGATTGGTATGGTGTTGCTGATTGGCTTGGTCGCCAAGAACTCGATTCTGCTGGTAGACCTCACCAACCAATTAAGAGAGAAAGGTGCGCCAATCGACGAAGCACTCCGCCAAGCTTGTCCGATTCGCTTGCGACCTGTGCTGATGACATCATTGACAGTGATTCTGGCACTGTTGCCTGCCGCGTTGGGTTTGGGTGCCGGTTCAGAAACCAACGGCCCGCTGGCGGTCGCAGTGATTGGCGGGATGATTTCATCCACCCTGCTGACCCTGATTGTGGTGCCTGCGGTTTATTCGCTAGCCACACATGCACAAGATCGGTTTGAGCGTCGCTATCTACGCGCTGCTGATTGATGCTCTGGCTTATGGTCCTGACTAAACGTAGTTACAGGTGAGTCTGGACTTACTTCACCAGTTTATCTACCACCAGACAGCCCACCATGTCGCCTTCCACATTGACTGCAGTGCGGAAAGTATCGAGTGCGCGATCAATCGGCAACAGAATAGCAACCGCTTCTGCTGGCAATCCGACTGACTGCAACACCATCACCATGGTCACCATGCCTGCACTTGGAATACCGGGCGCACCCATTGCTGCAATCATGGCAGTAAAAAACACCACCATCTGTTGAATCAGATTCAGTTCGATACCCACCAGGTTGGCAATAAACAATGCAGCAGCAGCCTCATAAAGCGCTGTACCATCCATATTGATGGTCGCACCCAGTGGGGCAACAAAGCCAGCCACTTCAGATCGCACCCCCAGATTCTGTACACCACGCATGGTCATGGGTAAGGTTGCTGAGCTTGAACTGGTCGCAAGGGCGGTAATCAGCGCTTCTCTTGCCCCGCGCAGAAAGGTCAATGGTGACATGCGTGTAAACAGGTAGAGAATCAAGGGTAGCACTACAAACCCGTGCAATAGCGTGCTGCCAAGCACAATGGAAACAAACTTACCCAAACTACTGAGCATCGCAACGTCCTGAGTGGCAGTGAGTTTGATTAACAAAGCCAGAATGCCCAAAGGGGCAATGACCATGATCCATCCCACAATACGCATTGTGAGATCCAACCCCTGCTTGAGTAGTTGATGAATCTGCTGATAACGTTCACCGCCCATCACCAGCGCCACACCGACAAAAAGCGCAAAAATGACCACCGCAAGCACATTGCCTTGCGCCAGTGCCGCAAACGGGTTCAAAAACAAGCGCCTTAAAAACTGCTCAAAAAACTCTGACAAGGTCAGTTTGTCTGTCTGGAATTGCTGCATGGCGTCTGCAAACATCGCCACTTGCAGACCTTCCCCAGGGCGAAACAGATTACTGAACAGCATGGCCAGAAACACCGCTATCACCATGGTCAGCACAAAATAAGCCAATGCCAGCTTCCAGACCTTGTGCATCTGACCATGCCCTTGCAGGTTGGCAATACCCACGGTGATAGAGATAAATACCAGCGGAATCAGAATCATCTTCAAGAGATCAATGAATACGCCACCCACCAGCGTGCTGGCGTAAAGTCCGGCTTGCACCGTAGCGTGGGATTCACCAAGTGACTGAAACCATAGGCCAATGCCGATGCCTGCAATGGCAGCCAGCAGAATCTGCAGATTCAGGCCTGGTAACTTCATTCGACCTTCGCAGCCGGTTTGGCTGATGCCCGCTCAAAGACCGCTGCAAAAAATCCATCCGTCTCATGCACATGTGGAAACAGTTTCAAAAATTCTCCTGTTTCCAGTGGGATATGCTGATGTGCCAGAATCTCGTTGGCTGGTAACAACGAAAACTCAGCATGCGTAGCCAGAAACTCGCGTGCAATCTGCTCATTCTCGTCCTGCAACAGACTGCAGGTGGCGTAGACCAGACGCCCCCCCTGCCTCACCAGTTTGGCGGCCTGATCAAGAATAGCGCTCTGCTTGACGGTGAGCTCGCTAATATCCTGTTCGGTTTGACGCCATTTAAGATCGGGATTTCGCCGCAAGGTCCCTAAACCACTACAAGGGGCATCTACCAGAACACGGTCAAATTTTCCATGCAAGCGTTTCAGCTTGGGGTCTTTTTCACTCTGTATCAGTTGGCTGTGCAAGTTGGACAAACCGGAACGCTTGAGACGTTGCCCAAGATTGGCCAAGCGCTTTTCAGCCACATCAAACGCGTAAAGCCTGCCTGAATTGCGCATGAGCGCGCCCAAAGCCAGCGTTTTGCCTCCTGCGCCCGCACAAAAGTCGGCCACCATCTCACCGCGCCGTGGGGCCACTAGATGTGCCAACAGCTGGCTGCCTTCATCCTGCACCTCAATCTTGCCATCCACAAACAAAGGGTGCCGGTTGATCGTCAGCTTTTGAGGCATGCGCAAGCCCACCGGGGAATATGGCGTAGGTACCACTTTCATGGTTTCGCTGGTCATTTTCTCCAGCACTTCCTCACGACTGGCTTTCACGGTGTTCACCCGCAAATCCAGACTGGCAGGCGTATGCATGCTACGGGCGATGGTCAACGCATCCACCTCACCATATTGCTGACACAACTTCAGCCAGAGCCATTCCGGCATATCTGCCTGTACTGCCGGGCTCAAGTCACTGGTACTTTTCGCTTTGATCGCCTGCGCCCATTCGCGTTGCTGTTTGTTCAAACTGGGGTCCAGATCGCGCAGGCTCATGCCCTGCACCCTTAGCAGCCACGCCAGCAGAAGTTGGCGTGGGTCTTCATTGCCTGCTACATGCGCTAAAAACGCCTTACGCCGTAATACCCCGTAGACCGACTCCGCTACAAATGCACGGTCACGCGTGCCCATTTCGCGGTGATGACGAAAAAAAGCCCCCAATTTGGCATCTGCCGGACCAGGTGTATTGAGCACATCGGCAAGAACCATAGCAGCCAGCCGCATCACATTTGGATCAATTTTATTCATTGCAACATATCGGTTTTAAGCTGTGTGATCACTTGTTCAATCACGCTACCGTCCTCTTCAGTTTTTCGTATTTTGACCGGTAAATAGCGTAAATCAGTCGCCAACCAGATTTCAGTCTTTTCATCGCCATCATCATTGATGTTTTCAATATGTAGCGTCCGCAACATGCCGATTGCAGTCAGCATGTCTTCTTCGCCGACAAAGCTGTAGCTGTATTCCTTCAAACGCTTGCCATTGGTAATGTGCAACTGCATTTGTTCTAGCGGCGGAACAAACATGAACTGATACATAAAGCTCAGTAAATCCTGACTACCCGTTGGTAATGCCTGCGTCAAACTTTGCTTGCTGGTTTCCAGCAGAATTTGCTGATGCTCCCAGTCAAATCGAGCACGCTGCATTTTATTCTTGCCAAACACATACTCGAAGCGCTGTGGCACTAACCCCTGCTCACTCAGCAGGCCTTCGCTTCGCTGCTCCAGCTTGCTGGCGATCAATAGTGACGCCAAGCCCTTGGCCTCACTGATACTCTCAAGCTGATAACTACCTTCCTGATTCGCTTCATAGCGGATGTGGGTCTGGCCAATTTTTGTGCCGCCAATTCCACGCAGAATGTCAAAGTCAGATTCCACATGATAATGGGGCTGTGGACGCTCTTCCTTCAGCTCAGGCGGCGCGAGGTCGGCAGCTTGCTGCACATCCGTTGAAACAAGCGCACTATTCTGATCAGCAACGGCCTCTGGTGCAATGGCAGCCGTTTCAGAAATCGGTGGAACAGTATCATCCGTCGGCGCAGGTTCTGGCGTTGCTGACACCTCTTCTGAACTCTGGGGCACTTCATCAAGTAGCGGTTCTGGTAGCACATCTTCAGTATGTGCTTGTGCCGGCACTGCTTGCTGCACAGGCGCTATCATCTTTTGTTGCTCTGGTTTGCCGACAGCCCCCAGATGGACTGACACCACATCAGGCTCTGGTTTCAAAAAACCAAAATCAATCCGAATGCCACCCAATATCAGCACATGCAGCAATAGCGAAATCAATATCGCCGCAGCCCAGCCCAATATTGCACGGCGTTGCATGGAGTATCACTTACTTGGCATCAATACTGGTTAGCACCTGCTCAATGACCGCACCCTTGTCATCACGCATGACCAGCTTGACCGGAAGATAATAAACTTCCTTGCCCAACCAGAGTTCTTTCTGATCTTCATCTGCTTCAGATGAACCATCTTGCAAATGCACGGTTTGATACTTGCCTGCAGGTACTGTCACCGGCACCTGACGACCCACCACACGATACTGATAGGTCTTGAGTTTTTTTCCAGTAGTCACTGGCAGCTTGAAAAGCTCGCCTTTGGGCTGTGTAAACATAAACTGATACACAAGGCTGGCGAGGTCCTGCGTACCCGTTTCCAGCGTTTCAGTGCGCGGTTTGCCTTTGACTTGCATATTCAATACGTTGGCTGACCAGTCAAAATCTGCAATCAAGGTGCGCTTGGGATTATCACCCTGGTGCAATTCAAAATGCATGGGCTTCAGCCCCTGGGCCGTCACACTGCCCTCGCTCACTAACTTGCGCTCACCCAACAAGGCATACACACCTACACCTTTGGTGATACTTTCAATGCGGTAGCGTCCATTCTGCACCCGATAGGTTTCAGTGATGTTGGCAAACAACTGGCCGTTTCGACTAGCCTCATACGTCAGCGTCAGTGTGTTGGGGGCTGCCACCGCAGGGCCGCTCACCAGCAGCACCATAGCGTACAGCAGCAACAACTCAACTATTCGTTTCATGGCGTTCCTTCATCAAGATTTGAAGCATGAAGCGCAATAACGCGTGAACAGGGCATTCGGTTGGCCGGCAGTAGCCAACCCCATCTGTCTATACAACAACGGTTGGCGCTTCACCGGCCTGTTGTGGGCGAACATGACCAATCAACGCAACCTGCTCACCTTCGTTTTCAAGTAGCGTCTTGGCAGCTTCGGCCTGCGCAGCTGACACAATCACCACCATGCCGATTCCGCAGTTGAATGTCCGGTACATTTCATCGTCTGTGACATTGCCCTGTGCTTGCAACCAACTGAACAAGGGTGGCATTTGCCAACTGCCTTTTTTCACTTCAGCCGTGAGTCCCGCAGGCAATACACGGGGCACATTTTCAGTAATGCCACCACCTGTAATATGCGCCATACCCTTGACCGGCATCACAGCCAGCAATTTGAGCAATGGTTTGACGTAAATCCGTGTGGGAGCCATCACCACATCACGGAAAGGACGTCCATGAAAATCACTTTGCATATCAATGCCTGCATGGTCGATCAATTTACGAATCAGCGAATAGCCGTTCGAATGGGCACCACTGGACGCGAGGCCCAACAGCACATCTCCTTCAGCAATCGTGCTGCCGTTGATGATGGCATCTTTCTCGACCGCACCAACAGCAAATCCAGCGAGATCATATTCCCCTGCCGGGTACATGCCGGGCATTTCTGCCGTTTCACCGCCCACCAGTGCACATCCGGCTTGCTCGCAGCCCAGCGCAATGCCCTTGATCACTTGTGCAGCAGTGCCAACTTCCAGTTTTCCGCATGCAAAATAATCAAGGAAAAACAGAGGTTCCGCGCCCTGTACCAAAATATCGTTGACGCTCATTGCCACCAAATCAATGCCCACGGTATCGTGCTTATTGAGCTGAAAAGCCAGTTTAAGCTTGGTGCCTACGCCATCCGTGCCAGACACCAACACCGGATTACGGAATTTTTTTGGCACTTCAAACAGGGAGCCAAAACCACCAATGCCACCCATCACCTCGGGCCGCATGGTGCGTTTGGCAAACGGCTTGATCTCCTCAACCAGCGCATCACCTGCCTCGATATCCACACCGGCATCGCGGTAGCTGATCGAAGTTTTTGCTGCGCCACCCTCTGAAGAATTAGAATTCAACTGCGTTCTCGCTTTCCGCTCAAAAATACAACAGGATAAATCATCGAAATAAGGGCATAATTTTACCCGATATGACGACCAAACGAGAAAACCAATTACCGGATTACCGGATTGTGCTGGCTACAGCAGGTTTCCTGCTGCTTTTTTATTTGCTTTTGCCGGTCATGGCACCATTTTTAACGGCTGCGATTCTTGCATATATTTGCAGTCCACTGGTAGATCGTTTCAGCCGCATCCGCATCTTTCGCCTGTCATTAGGACGCACTTTCGGCACGCTGCTCGTCATGCTGTTCCTGGCAGGTCTGACCGCGCTATTGTTGCTCATCATTGTGCCCATGCTACAAAAAGAGCTACTGCTGCTGGCGCAACGCTTACCTGAATATGTCGCGCTAATCCGTGACCGTCTGGAACCATGGCTCCATCAATATTTCGGCATTTCGTTTTCAATTGATGTCGGTGAAATCAAAGATATTCTAACCAAGCACTGGGAAACGGCAGGCAATCTGATTGCGCCGATTCTGCTGTCCGTGAGCAAAAACGGTTTTGCCATCATTGCCTGGATTATCAATTTGCTGCTAGTGCCTGTGGTGCTGTTTTATCTTCTGCGTGACTGGCATGCGCTGGTCAGGCGTATTGCGCAACTCATTCCTAGAAGCTGGCATGCAAAAACGGCGGAGATTGCGCAGGAAATCGATGCCGTGCTTGCAGAATTTCTGCGGGGACAACTCTCTGTCATGCTGCTGATGAGCCTGTTCTACGCCATTGGTCTCTGGCTGGTTGGGCTGGAGTTGGCAATTCCGGTCGCCCTGGTTGCTGGCTTGCTTGGTTTCGTTCCCTACCTGGGTGTTTCCATCGGCCTGCTACTGGCCGTATTGGCAGCAGCCCTGCAGTTTTCCTCACCGACAGAGATTATCCCGGTGCTCGTTGTCTTTGCTGCAGCGCAATTGGTCGAAGGCTTCATCCTGACACCGTGGCTGGTCGGTGATCGTATCGGCCTGCATCCGGTTGTGGTCATCTTTGCCTTGCTGGCAGGTGCAGAGTTATTTGGATTTGTCGGGATTCTGCTTGCCCTGCCCATCAGCGCAGCTATTGCGGTCGGCGTTCGTCATGCACGCCAAAGCTACCTGGCCAGCGACCTTTACCAGAAATAAACGCATGAAACAGCTTTTGTTGGATATTCAGCCGGCCCCGCGGCCGTCTCTGGAAAATTTTGTACCGGGCCGTAATGCTGAAGCACTGAACAGCTTGCAGACAGCCCTTACCAACCCATCAAGTCAGCGATTTATTTACCTGTGGGGGCCTGAAGGTAGTGGCAAAAGCCACCTGCTTCAGGCTATTGTCGCGCACGCTAAGTTCAGCGAAATACCCTTGATTTGCGCCGATAATGTGCACTTAATGGATGAAAATGCGCAAATCGCGCTGTTTAATGCATACAACCGTTTGCGTGAAAATCCCGATCAAGGCCTATTAATCGCTGCAGGCATCGCGTCCCCTAGACATATGGATCTACGTGACGACCTCGCCACGCGGCTGGCCTGGGGGCTGGTCTATCAGTTGCACCCGTTAACCGATGAAGAGAAAGCCTTGGCCTTGCGTCAACATGCCAAAGCACGCAGCATAAAGCTACCTGATGAAGTTGTTGATTACTGCCTACGCCATCTCCGGCGTGATCTGCCTTCGCTAATGGCCACATTGGACGCATTGGACCATTGGTCGCTCACCGCAAAAAAACCCGTCACCCTCCCACTGCTGAAGCAATTGCTTCAGCATGCTGATCCAACTGCATCATGATTCGACTAACAGAAATCAAACTCCCCATCGAGAAAGCCGACTCGCTCAAGCATCAGGATGATGAAATTCGGGCAGCTATACTGAAACGGCTCAATATACCTGCGGATCATCTGATTCGTTTCGAGATTTTTAAGCGTGGCGTAGACGCCAGAAAATCAGAAGCCATCCTCTATGTCTACAATCTGGATGTCGAGGTGAAGGACGAAGCCCGTCTGCTCGCAAAATTCAAAAAAGATCCGCATGTCAAACCCTCTCCGGACACGGCTTATCATCCAGTCGCCAAGCTGAGCTCGCCGTTATCAGAGCGACCTATCGTCGTTGGATTTGGGCCTGCGGGTATCTTTGCCGCACTAATTCTGGCGCAGGCAGGACTCAGGCCCATCGTACTTGAACGCGGTAAAGCCGTACGAGAACGCACCAAGGACACTTGGGGACTGTGGCGCAAAAAAGTGCTTAACCCAGAGTCCAATGTGCAATTTGGTGAAGGTGGTGCCGGCACTTTCTCTGATGGTAAGCTCTACAGCCAGATCAAGGATCCCAAGCATTACGGACGCAAGGTGCTGCAGGAATTCGTCAAGGCTGGCGCGCCGGAAGAAATTCTCTACGTGAGCCATCCCCATATCGGGACGTTTCGTCTGGTCGGTATGGTGGAGGAAATGCGCAACACCATCCTGGCCTTGGGAGGTGAAATCAGGTTTCAGCAACGGGTTGAGGATATTGTCACCCAAAACGGTGAAGTACGCGGTGTGACATTGCAAAATGGAGAAACCCTCTCAACCAGACACCTCGTTTTGGCAGTTGGGCACAGTGCACGCGACACCTTTGAAATGCTGTACCGTAGAGGCATTTACATTGAAGCCAAGCCTTTCTCCATCGGCTTTCGGATTGAACACCCGCAATCCCTGATAGACCGTGCGCGTTACGGTAAAAGCTACAGTGAGACATTGCTGAGCAAACTCGGCGCTGCCGATTATAAGCTGGTCCACCACGCCAGCAATGGCCGTGCGGTCTACAGCTTTTGTATGTGCCCAGGCGGCACCGTGGTTGCAGCCACTTCTGAAACCGGACGCGTGGTGACCAACGGCATGAGCCAATATTCCCGAAACGAACGTAACGCCAATGCAGGCATTGTCGTAGGCATTACGCCAGAAGTCGATTATCTGGGAGACCCGCTGGCTGGCATGCAACTGCAGCGCACCCTGGAATCCAACGCATTCCAGCTGGGCGGCGGCGATTACATGGCCCCTGGTCAATTGATTGGCGACTTTCTGGCCGAACGCCCATCCACTGCATTGGGTGAAGTCATCCCTTCCTATACACCAGGCGTGCACCTGACCAGCCTAGATACTGCCCTACCGACCTACGCCATTGAAGCCATCCGCGAAGCAATCCCCGCCTTTGCCAAGCAGATACCCGGCTTTGATTACCATGATGGCGTATTAACCGGCGTAGAGACACGCACGTCTTCGCCAATCCGTATCAAACGAGATGACGCCAGCCTGCAGAGCATCAACACCAAAGGGCTGTATCCAACTGGTGAAGGTGCAGGTTACGCGGGCGGCATTCTGTCTGCTGCCGTAGATGGGATCAAGGTGGCAGAGGCAGTCGCTATTGCGATGACTGAATCACAGCCCAATGTGACATGAGTTACTGAGCACTTTCATACAACGCGCTAAGATCACGCATCATCGGTTTTAAACACAAGGGAGAACAGCATGAAAGCAAATGTCGGTGGCATTGATCGTGTCTTGCGGATTGTGGTGGGGCTGGCATTGATCGCTTGGGCGCTACTCTTTAATGGCCCGGTATGGGCGTGGATTGGTGTATTACCGCTGGTCACCGGGCTGGTGAATTTCTGTCCAGCCTATTCTATTGTGGGTATCAGCACCTGCAAGACAAAATAATCAAGCCCGTGTGTGCGATGTTCAACACAATGAACATCGCACCAGTATATGCGCGTTGATTTAGCCAGCCGAGGTCACGGCAATATCGTGACTCGCTGTTTCGCCACGGTTGTCGTGCCAGGTCACGGTGACCTTGTCACCCACCTTGGCATTCAGTAGAAAAAATGTCAGGTAAGGGTTCTTTGAAACCCCCGTTCCCCACTGCGCCTCCAATACTGGCTTGCCATTCAAAGATGCCGTTACCAATTGAATAAAATGCGCAGGAATGGTTTCTTCCAGATCATTCTTGCGACGACCAGTCTCCATGGGATGACTCATCAACACCTTGACCTCAGTGATGCCAGCTTTCAGCTGTGCACGCATCTTGATATCTCGCATCATATTCAGCACCCGCTCAATGAAACCTCTACCATTTTGGTAGCGGTATAGTATTGCTCGCCTGATTTAACAATGACCTGTACTGGCGAAGTCTCTGCCATTTTGATACGTGTCACGACATGTGGCACGGTACCTGCAGAAATCAGATAGTTGGCAATCAATGGGGTAGGATTTTTTTCAACCAGAATGGCAATCGCCTCGGTGCCAGGAATGGCACTTTTGACTTCCACCTGCACCACTGCCCCATTCTCTGCAAAATCAGGCGCAATGATTTGAATATCCTCACTGGGAATTTCTGTCGCCACCTGCAAACCCTTGATGGCTTCAGGACTGGTGGTCGCCTCGAATGCCTCGCGATTCCAGATCGCCGCCAAGGCCTTGAATGGCAACAGGCATACGGCCCCGCCCAACCCCATGAGCGTCTTTAGAAAACGTCGCCTTGGAAAAAGTGTACTCAATTAAAAATTCCTTCTTTTTTGGGCTCCATCACCATTTGCCGGAGTTGATTCAAACGTGCCTCCACGATGGACTGCTGGTAAAAATCGCCATCGCCTGACTTGGCAGCCAAATCCATTTGCTCAAGGGCGCGCTGAAGATTATAGCGTCGATAATAGGCTTCTCCCTGCGCCTGGTGCATCAGCATTTTTTTATTCTGCGAAGAGTAAGCCTGTGCCAGTAATTCATAAAAATAGGGATCATCCGGGAATGCCGCCTGCTTTTCCCGCACCAGATTGATCACCTGCTCCGGCTGACGCAGGGCAAGATAATGTTCTGCCAAACCATAAATCAAAGCCCGGTGATTAGGAAACTGATTCAGTGCCTGCGCGTAGAGCTTACCTGCCTGCTCAGAATTTCTCTGAGCAACCAGCACTCGAGCGGCCAGAGACTCCACATAAGGATGACGGGCTGTATTCTTTCGCAGCCACTCTACCTGCTTGGTGGCTTCTTGCAGTTTGTTGGCGCGTGTCAGTGCCAAGGCCAGTCCGTATTGTTCAGCAGCCTCGTTGGTGTAACGCTTCTCTCGCAAGGTTTCCTGAAAATAAGTCACCGCCTGAGTGGGAGAACCATACTCGGCACGTAACTTAGCACGCACATACTGAAATTCCTGACTATCCTGTACCTGGCGATAAGGCATGGAATCGACCCGATTCTTAACATCGGTAATACGTTCCGTGGTCAACGGGTGAGTGCGAAGAAAAGAGGGCGCACTGCCATCTACAAAGCGTGAACTCTTCAGCATGGTGTTAAAAAATTCGGCCATGCCGCGCGTATCAAAGCCTGCGTTATCAAGAATCTGCAAGCCGACACGGTCTGCTTCGCGCTCGTGCTCGCGCGTGTAATCCAGCTGTTTCTGAATCGCACCGGCAGAGGCTGCACTCATGGCTCCACTCCCAAGTTGCGGGTTAGATCTGGCGGCTAACAGCGCCAATCCAAGCGTAGCAAGGTTGAGAATGCTATCGCGCTTTTGTTTCTCCAGCATGCGCGCCAAATGTCGCTGAACGACGTGACCAATTTCATGGCCGATGACCCCGGCCAGTTCAGATTCATTATTGGCCGCCAGAATCAGGCCGGTATGTACCCCAATCACCCCACCCGGCATGGCAAAAGCGTTGATGGTATTGTCCTGTACGACGAAAAAATTGAAGGTTTGGCGCTTGTCCGGCCCATTCGCTGCCAGCCGATACCCAAGATTCTGAATGTAATCCACAATTTCCGGGTCGCTCACAACCTGATTGCTACGCATCACATCGCGCATGATCTGGTTGGCAATAGCCTGTTCCTGCAAGGGTGAAAGCACCGTCGCAGAGAGATCACCCAAGTCGGGCAATTCGTTGGCCGCAACCGCCGGAATCATCAGCGTGCAGAAAAGAGTCGCATAAATCAGTTTCATCGTTGCTATGATAGCGGGATTCATCAATCAGTTCACTTTGCATAACCATGACACAATTCACCCATTTTGATGATGCCGGGCAAGCGCGTATGGTCGATGTCGGCAGCAAGTCCGAGACGCATCGTATTGCAAAAGCAACGGGCGCCATCCGCATGCAGGCGGATACGCTGCAACGCATTCTGCAAGGCGATCACAAAAAAGGCGACGTACTCGGCATTGCTCGCATAGCCGCCATTCAGGGCTCCAAACGCACTGCCGATTTGATTCCACTGTGCCACCCTATCAGCCTCACCAAGGTCGGGGTTGAATTCAATATCGATCAGCCCAAGCAAACCATTCATTGCACTGTCACCGCTGAAACAGTCGGCCGTACCGGGGTGGAAATGGAAGCCCTCACTGCTGCCAGCGTGGCCTTACTAACCATTTATGACATGTGCAAGGCGGTGGATCGTGGCATGGTAATAGAGCACGTGCGGCTACTGGAAAAGCAAGGCGGCAAATCAGGCCATTGGCAATCCAGCTAACCCTATTGTGTGGGGCAAGCAAACGGGCTGGGGTCAATAAAAGGCGTTTCACCACAAATCAGCGCAGACACAATTCTGGCACTTGCCGGGGCCATGGTCAGCCCATAACGGAAATGTCCAGTATTCAAATACAGGTTTTCAATGTCTGGATGCGCTGAAATCGTGGGCAGGTTTTCCGGTGTACCCGGACGCAACCCCGCCCAATGTTTCAAGATTGGCAGCCCTTTCAAGGCAGGCATAATCGCTTCTGCCTTTGCACTGATTACCGCTCTGGCCTGCTCAGTAGTTGCAGGATTGAAACCAACATCCTCCAACGTGCTGCCTGCCAGCAGCAAACCATCCTTGCGCGGAATCATGTAAAAACCTTCGCGGTACACCATGCAATCCAGATTCTGCTTGGGCTCATAGAGCAAAATCTGGCCGCGCATCGGCTTAATCTTGAGTTTGCTAGCCGTTTCCTTAAGCAAATCAAAACTCCATGCACCCGAGGTCACCACAAATTTATCTGCATGCAGTTTCTCGCCATGCACGGTCTCCCATGCATGCATCGGTGCATCACCAGATGTCAGCGGCTTGAGCTCTGTACCCTCTAGCATGGCCACGCCTTGCTGCTCTAACCACCGGCGCAGTGCACGCATCATGTATGGAGGCCTCGCCTGACTCACGCCGGGCAACCACAGGGCTTCATCTCCCCCGGGAGATGCCACGCCAAATGCCTTTGCTGAAGCTGACTGCGCAGCAAACTGATAAGTCTCGCACCAAGCCAGCGCTTTTTCACGCTCGAATGTGGGCAAAATCAACATACCACATTGCAGCAACTCAGCATCAAAACCCGTCTCAGCTCTCAAGCGTTCACAAATATCAGGATAAAAGCGCGCGCCAGCCATGGTCAGCTGATTCACGGCATCGCCATACATCCATGGCAGCAACGGAAAAATAATGCCACCCCCAGCCCAGGAGGACTCTCCGGAAGTTTGACTGGCAATCTGCCCGCGCTCCACAATCGTCACACGGCAACCGCGACCCACCAGCTCCATCGCTGTCATACAGCCGACGATACCGCCTCCTGCAATCATGACATGCATGCTCATTTTCAAGCGCTTTCCTGTTAAATCGATTCAAACAGCGGTGTTGGCAAGTTAAGCAACCTGCACTTGATGAGGGCTGGCTTGCGCCAGCACTTCAGCATCGGGTGATAAAGAGACTGAGGTCGCATGCATCATGCATGTCAGCCTTTGAACAAGGCCGGGAATATCGACAGGCAAAAATTGTGCCTAAGTCGATAAAAAGCGGCATTATTTGTCTTTTCAACCTTTATTCGTGCCTGATTCCCTTTTATACTTGGTGATATGGAAATCAGCCAGTTAAATCGGGAACGCGACCCCAATATGGTCGCCACCTCACATACCGGACAATCCCCGCTGGCACTGGCCAGAGAAGTGTTAATGACCGAGTCACGTGAACTCGCCAGTCTAGCTGACCGGCTTGACCATCGCTTCACGGAAGTTGTCGAACGCATTTTACAGTGCCAAGGCCGGGTTGTGGTTAGCGGAATGGGAAAATCCGGCCATATCGGCCGCAAGATCGCCTCCACCCTAGCCAGCACCGGCACGCCCGCTTTCTTTGTACATCCTGGCGAAGCCAGCCATGGTGATCTGGGCATGATTACCGCGCAGGATCTGGTGATTGCCCTTTCCAACTCTGGCGAAAGTGATGAACTGCTTGCCATTCTGCCCACCATCAAACGGTTGGGGGCCAATGTGGTGAGTATTACCGGCCAGCCCGGTTCCACCCTGGCCCGGGAAGCCGATATTCATCTTGACACCCATGTCAGCCAAGAGGCATGCCCGCTCGGTCTGGCCCCAACCGCCAGCACCACCGCCATGCTGGCACTGGGCGACGCGCTCGCATTAGCAGTTCTGGATAGACGCGGTTTTTCAGCAGAAGATTTCGCTCGATCCCATCCGGGTGGCAGCCTGGGGCGCCGTTTGCTGATTCATGTTTCAGATGTCATGCGCAAGGACGATGCCATTCCACGCGTATCACCAGATGCCAGCTTTGCAGATGGCCTGCTGGAAATGTCGCGCAAGGGGCTGGGGATGACTGCGATTGTTGATGCTGCCGGCAAACCGTTGGGCATTTTTACTGATGGCGACCTACGCCGCGCTTTTGAAAATGGCATTCAAGTCAACGGTACTCGCATGCAGGACGTCATGCATATTAATCCGCAGACCATTACGCCAGACAGATTGGCCGCAGAAGCGGTGGACATCATGGAAACTCGCAAAATCAACGGCTTGCTGGTCATCAATCAGCAAGGCATTCTGGTCGGCGCCCTCAATATGCTCGACCTGTTAACAGCAAAGGTAATTTAAATTGACTCAGTTATCCTCCACCAGCCGCTTGTCTGAATTAGCCAAACGCATCAAGGTTGTCATCTTTGATGTCGATGGGGTGATGACTGATGGCAGCCTGATCATAGGTGATGATGGACAGGAATATAAAAGCTTTCACTCACTTGATGGCTTTGGCATGAAACTGCTGAAAGCATCGGGCGTGGACATGGCCATTATTACTGGCCGCACCTCCAATGTAGTAGTCAAACGCGCTGAAAACACCGGTGTAGCCCATTTTTATCAAGGTGTTGATGACAAACTGGAAGCCTTTCAGGACCTCGTTAAAAAACTGAATCTCAAACCTGAAGATTGTGCTTTTGTCGGCGATGATATTGTTGACCTGCCGCCCATGCGCCGTTGTGGCCTTGCAATTACAGTGCCCACTGCAGCTGCATTGGTCAAGGAGTATGCGCATTACATCACGCAGAAACCTGCCGGACATGGTGCCGTACGAGAGGTCTGTGAATTGATCATGAAGGCACAGGGAACCTATGATGCGCAAATTGCGCAATACCTGAAATAAGGTGACGTCTGCTATCACTCATGAACAATCGATCCACCATCATTTTTCCACTGGTTCTGCTCGCCATTCTAGCGATGCTGACCTTCTGGATCGACTACAGCGTACAACCGCCGGAGCCCAAGATTGATGGCAGTAGCCGACACGACCCGGATTACATCCTGAACAACTTCATGACAACACGTACTGATCGAAATGGCGATTTACGCTACCGGCTTTATGCGGTTGAAATGCGGCATTTTCCGGATGATGAAACCACAGAATTAGAAAAGCCTGATTTCACCCGTTACAACGTTGATAAGCCCTACACACAGATTAAGAGCCTGCGTGGCTTTGTTTCTGAGGATGGCAAAAAAATTGATTTTGTAGATGAGGTCAAAGTTGTCAGACAGGCATACAATGACAGAGGGCAGATGGTGGTTTTGACTGATCGACTAGAAGTGCTGCCTGACGATGAAATTGCGTCGACAGACCGTCCGGTCATCATCACGCAGGAACCCAAAACCGTGATTCACGCCACTGGTATGATCTACGATAAAAAGCAGCAGACGGTACAACTGTTAAAGCGCGTGAAGGCCCATTATGAAAAGCCCAAGCCTACTAAAACAAGTACGCCAGCCAACCAACGGCGCACATCCAATGCGATGCAGCTTGAAACAAACATGAATGCAATCCAGCGTGATATTGAGCGAAATGTCAGGCCTGCTGGTGCAAGACAACCGGACATCATGCTCAACATGAGCAAGGATATCCATTGATTTCGGAGAAGGCATGAACAAGCAATCCGTGGCGAAGCAGCATCAGTCACTTTTCGCCAAACCCTATCTGAAGGGCTTGTTGCCCAGCCTGTGTCTGGTATTGGCCATATCCGCACATGCCGAAAAGGCAGATAAGGAAAAACCGATAGACCTCGAAGCAGACAGCGTTATGGTCAATGATGCCAAGAAAACCAGCACTTACACCGGCAATGTCATCCTGACGCAAGGTACGCTGACCATCAAGGGCGACCGCTTGATAGTTCGGGAAGATCAGGATGGCTTTCAGCACAGCACCTCTTACGGTAAACCCACGACTTTCCGGCAAAAAATGGAAGGCAAGAACGAGTATATTGAAGGCAGCGCTCAGCGTATCGAGTACGATGGACGCATGGACAAGGTGCAGCTGTATACCAAGGCCTGGGTAAAACGTGGCGAAGACATCGTGCATGGGGATTACATCATGTATGACGCCAGCGCTGAGTTTGCTGAAGTCATTGGGGGCGGTTCACAGGCGGCAACCCCAGCCACACCAACTGGCCGTGTGCGTGCTGTGATTCAGCCCAAGAAAAAACCCGAGGCCACTCCGCAAACACCAACTGAAACCACGCGATAAGCCAAGAACCAGAATATGAGTGAGTTGATTGTCGAAAGTCTGCGCAAAAAGTACAAATCCCGTACTGTCGTCCAGGACATTTCCCTCAGCCTGAGCAGCGGCGAGGTAGTAGGTCTGTTAGGACCCAACGGTGCAGGTAAAACCACTAGCTTTTACATGATGGTGGGACTTGTTCCGCTGGATGGTGGGCGCATCATGCTAGATGGCAAGGACCTCAGCCATTTGCCGATTCATCAGCGCGCCAGACTGGGCTTGTCCTATTTGCCGCAAGAGCCCTCGATTTTCCGCAAGATGACCGTTTCAGAGAACATCCGGGCCATTCTTGAATTGCAAAAACTAAATGAGGATGAAATAGAGGCACAACTGGAATCTCTGTTACATGAGCTACACATTGTGCACATTCGCGACAGCATGGCTGTCAGCTTGTCTGGCGGTGAGCGCAGACGTGTTGAAATTGCCCGATGCCTTGCCACCAATCCCAGTTTTATTCTGCTGGATGAGCCCTTTGCCGGGATTGACCCGATTGCTGTGCTGGACATTCAAAAAATCATTGGCTTCTTGCGCGAGCGCAATATCGGCGTACTGATTACTGACCATAATGTGCGTGAAACACTAGGCATTTGCGATAGGGCTTATATTGTGAATGAAGGGCGTATATTTGCTGCAGGTCTGCCGAGTGAAATCGTACAGAACGATAGTGTGAAAGAAGTTTATTTAGGTAAGGAATTCCGTCTGTAAGACATTTTGAGTGTATGAAACAAGGTCTACAACTTCGATTTTCACAAAATCTTGCGCTCACGCCGCAGTTGCAACAGTCCATTAGACTGCTGCAGCTATCGACGCAAGAACTGAATCAGGAACTGGAAAGTATTCTGCAGGCAAACCCATTGCTGGAACGGGATGAAAAGAACGCTGACGGCAGTGACAACGTAGATAGCTTTATTCCGGCCAGCGGTGGACAGGAAATTGCCAACCCTGAAGGAGCCAAGCCCGAAGAGCCTGCAGTTCAGGAAAACTTTGCTGACGATTACACTGATTACGGCAGCAGCACACGCTGGGAAGATAGCGGTGCAGGGAATGATGACGACAACGATTACAGCTTTCAGGAAGCAGCCGCGCTGACTTTGCGTGAGCACCTGCTCAGCCAACTGAAATTGCTACCACTCTCCGAGCGCGACCAGATGCTGGCGTTGCTGCTGGTCGATGCCATCAATGATGATGGCTATCTGGAGCAGCCGCTTGAAGAACTGGTAGAACTCCTACCCGAAGAGTATGAAGTCGATCTGCTGGAACTGCAGACTGCGCTGAAACATGTTCAGAACCTTGATCCAGCCGGCATCGGTGCACGCAACCTTTCGGAATGCCTTGCCCTGCAGCTGCGCGCCATGCCAGACAGCACACCGCACCTCGATATTGCTAAAGCACTGGTTGATCAGCACCTGCCGCTGCTGGCAGCACGCGATTATGCAAAACTGCGCAAACTGCTGCATTGTGATGATGAGACCCTGCGGCTGGTTCAACAGCTGATTACCCAACTCAATCCAAGACCTGGCAGTGAGTTCAGTACCATCAGCTCGGACCATTTCATTCAGCATGAAATCATCGTCAAAAAGGTCAAGGGCATCTGGGTCGCGAGCCTGAATGATGAAGTCGTACCCAAATTGCGCATCAACCAGATTTACGCCAACATCCTCAAGCGTAACCGGGACAGTTCCAACCAGTATCTGATGAGTCAGATGCAGGAAGCCAAATGGATGATCAAAAACATCCAACAGCGCTTCTCGACCATCCTGCGTGTTTCTCAGGCGATTGTTGATCGTCAGCGTAATTTCTTTGAGCATGGTGAAGTGGCCATGCGTCCTCTCGTCCTGCGTGAGATTGCTGACGAGCTGGAATTGCACGAATCGACCATTTCGCGTGTCACCACGCGCAAATACATGCTGACGCCGCGTGGTGTCTATGAGCTCAAATACTTCTTTGGCAGCCATGTGGCAACTGAATCTGGCGGTGCTTGCTCAGCCACTGCAATTCGGGCACTGATCAAACAGATGATCGCTGAAGAAAATCCCAGGAAACCGCTGTCGGACAATCAGATTACCGATGTCCTCAGCAAACAGGGCATTGTGGTAGCCCGGCGGACCATTGCCAAATACCGCGAGTCGCTGCAATTGCCAGCCGCTAGTCAGCGGAAGGCGCTTTAACGTTTTAATGTAGTCGTTATCAAGGAGAGCATCATGAACTTGCAACTTACTGGCCACCATCTCGATGTAACCCCAGCATTACGCGAATATATCGAAACCAAGCTCTCAAGAGTAAGCAATCACTTCGATCATGTGATTGATATCAAAATCACCCTCAGCGTAGAGAAACTGGTACAGAAAGTTGAAGCAACCCTGCACGTGCCGGGCAACGACCTGCACGTGGAATGTTCGGATGAGAACATGTACAGCGCAATTGACATGCTCACTGACAAGCTGGACCGCAAGGTTCTTAAACACAAGGAAAAGCAAGGCGATCACCATAAGGTGAATGGTGCCCTTAAACATCAACCGACAGAGTAAGTGACCCACCGATGCGTGTAAGGAGCAAGGGCTGTTATGGCTGAAATCAGCGTAGACAAACTCTACCGTGATACCCGCCGCAACCTCAAGTTGACTTGGGTGGCGGGCTTGAGCGGGGGTAGCAACACACTGAGCAGCGATACGGTAAGCAAGCCCTCACTTGCACTCATCGGCCATCTGAATTTTGTACATCCCAACCGTGTTCAGGTCTTGGGATGTGCTGAAATGGATTACCTGCGTAGCCTCAAATCCAAAGAGTTGCTGCAAGCGATTGGCAATCTGTTTTCAACTGATCTGGCTGCCATCGTCGTTGCCAATGGTGAAAAACCTCCATCTGAATTACTCGACGCAGCCAATGTCGAGGAAACCCCGCTATTTACCACCCCGCTGCAAAGCCCCAGCCTCATGGATGTGCTCAGCCACTATCTGTCGCAGGCGGTTGCCGAGTCTATCAGCTTTCATGGCGTCTTCATGGAAGTACAGGGCTTTGGGGTGTTGATCAAGGGTGACCCCGCCATTGGTAAGAGCGAGTTGGCATTGGAACTCATCTCGCGTGGCCATCGCCTGATTGCCGACGATATTATAGATTTTTACAAGGTTGCCCCAGACAAACTAGAAGGCCGCTGCCCCAAGCTATTACAGGATTTTCTTGAGGTGCGTGGTCTTGGTATTCTCAATATCCGCGAGCTGTTTGGGGATAACTCCGTCAAACCGACCAAGCCGCTGGATCTGATCATTCAGTTGGAACATGCCGACAAGCTGGCCCCTCAACTGCTGGACCGACTGAAGATCAATGCGCAACAGGAAAAAATTCTAGGCGTTAAAATCTCCAAGGTCATGATTCCCGTCGCGGCTGGCCGCAACATTGCGGTGCTGGTTGAAGTGGCGCTACGCAATCATATGCTGCTACTGCGCGGCATTAACGGCACCAAGCAGTTTATGCAGCGGCAAAACCGTGAAATGAAGAAAAATCTTCAGAACAAGGGCTGACGACATGTGTGCTCACCCCCCGGATCGACACAGGATACATTGACATGCAACTGGTCATCGTCACAGGACTATCCGGCTCTGGCAAGAGCGTTGTACTCAAGGCGCTTGAGGACAGCGGATATTATTGTGTCGACAACCTGCCTGCTGGCCTGTTGCAAGACATCCCCCAGCATCTCAAAGATCAGCCGCGTGTGGCGATCAGTATGGATACCCGCAGCCAGGGCATTGAAGCGCTGCCAGAAGCTATCGAACAAATTAAACAGCAGGATGTGGATATTCAGGTGTTGTTTCTGGAATCCAGCATGGAAACGCTGGTAAAACGCTACAGCGAAACCCGTCGCCGCCACCCGCTAAGTGATGAACGCACGACACTTGCAGAGAGCATCCAGCGTGAGCGTGAGCTCCTGGATCGCCTCAGTTATCTCGGTCATCGTATTGATACCAGCGATCTCAGTGCCAATACCTTGCGCAAGTGGGTCAAGGATTTTGTGGCGCAAGCGCAAGATGGCATGACACTGCTGTTTGCCTCTTTCGGCTTCAAACACGGGATTCCTCTCGATGCCGATTTTGTCTTTGATGTGCGTTTTCTCCCTAATCCGTACTACGACCCGGCATTGAAGCGTCTCACCGGGCATCATCACGCCGTCAAGGCATTTCTTGAAGAGCAGCCAGAAGTCCATGTGCTCTATGAAGATATCCGCAGCTTTGTGGAACGCTGGATACCGGCATTCAGCCGGGATAATCGCAGCTATCTGACCATCGCTATCGGTTGTACCGGCGGTCAGCATCGTTCTGTTTATTTTGTTGAAAAACTGGGTGCTTACTTCCGTACGGTCAGACAGAAAGTGCTGGTTCGGCATCGTGAGTTGGAATAAGTCATTTGCCGGGCGCGCCAAAAGGGGTTAAAAGGTAACAACATGATAGGCATACTGATTATTGCGCATGGCACATTGGGTGAAAGCCTGATTCATTGTGCCAGCCACGTCATGGGTACCCGCCCTCCTCTGCTCAAGACACTTGGGGTTGGCACGCATGACGACCCGATGCAACTCTTGCCCCGCGCGCAGGAAATGATCGCCGAGCTGGATCAGGGGGATGGCGTCCTGATATTGTCTGATATCTATGGTGCAACTCCGTGCAATCTGGTCGGACGTTTGGTCGAGGCGGGACGCGTTGAAGGGGTAGCAGGAGTCAATCTGTCCATGCTGGTCAGAACCCTGACATATCGGCAGAATGATCTACGCATGGTGGTTGAAAAAGCGTTGAGCGGCGGGCGCGAGGGTGTAGTCCACTTCACAGACCTGGATTGAGACATGTCCCCTTGTTGCCCAAAAAACAATATTTGTAATATGCAACTTGTTGAACAAATAAGCAAAATAGTCATGAACACTATCGATAGGTCCAAACCATGATCAAGCAGGAAATTGAAATCATCAATAAATTGGGGATGCATGCCCGCGCCTCCACCAAACTTACACAAACTGCCAGTCAATACGCCTGTGAAATATGGATTGAACGTAATGCTCGCCGCGTGAATGCCAAAAGCATCATGGGCGTCATGATGCTGGCCGCGAGCAAAGGTAGCAAAATCACGCTGGAAACCTCAGGCAAGGATGAGCGTGCCGCCATGGATGCGCTGACTGAGCTGATCAATTCCCGCTTTGGTGAGCCGGAGTAAATCCTTTGCGAGACGCGCTTGCTTATCTGCCTGCCAACCCGGTCTTCTCGGGCTTACGTGCATTATCGTCTCGTGGTTTTCACGCGCCAGTAAAGCAGTATATGCGTTTGGCATTACAAGGTATGAGCGAGGCAGGTAACAATGCATCAACGAAGCAATGGAGGTCTCAACTCTCTTCACCAGCCAAGCCTATCTTTTCCGGCTTCAATAGATTAATGCTACGTGACTTCAAAAAACTGACGACGATGACAACGCAGTTGCGGTGTAGGCTAACCTGCGCAAGCAGGTTAAGCGTAGCGGCCGAAGCCAAAGTGCATGTGGCACGGCAAGGCGTGTGCGAGGCAGGTAACGATGAATCAACGAGGCAATGGAGGTCTCAACTCTCCCCATCTGCCAAGTCAATCTTTTCCGGCTTCAGTGCGATGTTGAGTCAAGGCAACAACGAGCGAACAACGATGGCAGTGCATGTGGCACGACAAGGCGTGAGCGAGGCAGGTAACGATGAATCAACGAAGCAATGGAGGCGGAAATGAGCTTTAGCATGCACGGCGTGCCTGTCTCCGGCGGCATCGCCATCGGTCACGCCCATCTCGTTTCGCATGCCCTGCTTGAAGTTGCGCACTACATTGTTCCCAAGGACCTGATACCGCAAGAAATCAAGCGCTTTGAACAGGCGGTGCAGTCTGTTCGTGATGATCTTGAGACCATACGCCAGCAACTGCCCGCAACTGCACCTTCTGAACTGGCGTCATTCATCAATACGCATTTGATGATTCTGGCTGATCGGACCATCTCTGAAGTCCCTGCCGAGACCATTGCGCGCGAGTTGTGCAATGCTGAATGGGCTTTGAAGCAGCAGATGGATGATCTGGTTGAGCAGTTTGAACAGATTGATGATGAGTATTTGCGCGAGCGCAAGCAGGATGTGGTACAGGTGGTCGAGCGGGTCATCAAGGTATTGCTGGGCCACCCCAGCCAGGTGCCGGTCCAGCAACAGGAAAGTGCGATTGTGCTGGTGGCACATGATCTTTCACCGGCAGATGCCATTCAGTTCAAGCAGCACAAGTTTGCTGCCTTTATCACCGATGTTGGCGGAGCTACCTCACACACCGCCATTCTTGCGCGTAGCCTGAATATACCTTCAATTGTCGCATTACAGCGCTCACGCGGTTTGATCCGTGACGGTGAACTGATTATCGTCGATGGCAATCAGGGTGTGGTGGTAGTCAGCCCGGATCGCGATACCCTGGCGGAATATCGCCTCAGACAAGATCAGTGGGAGCTTGAACAGCAGAAACTCAAACGCATTAAATCCACCAAGGCGGTGACGCTGGACGGCACCCCTGTTGAACTGCATGCCAACATTGAAGTGCCGGACGATGTAGTGAAGGCCAAGGCCGCAGGCGCCACTGGGGTAGGCCTGTATCGTACCGAGTTTTTGTTCATGAACCGGCGCGATATGCCAGATGAGGAAGAGCAATATCAGGCTTATCGCAAGGTAGCAGAGGCCATGAAAGGCATGCCGGTCACCATCCGTACGTTAGACTTGGGTGCTGACAAAGAAATGAACCCAGATACCGTACGCAGCTGCACCAACCCCGCACTTGGCCTGCGTGCTATCCGGCTCTGCCTGTCCGAGCCTTTGATTTTCCATACCCAGCTCAGGGCTATTTTGCGGGCCTCGCATTATGGCAATATCCGCATTCTGATTCCTATGCTTTCCAACCTAACAGAGCTGCGTCAATCGCTGCAAATGGTGGAGCGTGCCAAGATCAGTCTGCGCAAGCAGGATATTCCCTACAAGGAAAATATTAAAATCGGCGGCATGATCGAAGTCCCGGCCGCTGCACTCTGTGCTGAAGCATTCGCCAAGGAACTCGATTTCCTCTCCATCGGCACCAACGATCTTATCCAGTACACACTGGCGATTGACCGTACCGACGATACAGTGTCCCACCTCTACAACCCGCTGCATCCAGCGGTGCTGAGCCTAGTGGAAAGCACCATCCGCGCCTGCCAGCGACAGGATAAATCGGTATCGGTCTGCGGTGAAATGGCGGGGGATCCCGCGCTCACTCGGCTATTACTCGGTTTTGGCCTGCGTCAGTTTTCCATGCACCCGGCCCAAATGCTGGCGGTTAAACGCCAGGTACTACAGAGCGATGTGCCCAACCTGACCCCGGTTGCACGTAAAATTCTGGGTAATCAGGACATCGACAGAATTGAACCTTTGCTACAAAAACTCAATCATTTATAAGGGGGAAACATCATGTCAGACGTATTAGCACCAGCCAATTCCGACGAAAAGAACATTGCCGTCATTACCCATATCACCGGCATTTTCTTCAGTTTTTTTCCTGGCCTGATTGTCTGGCTCTTGAAAAAGGATGAAAGCCCCTACATATCAGATCAGGCACGTGAAGCACTGAATTTCCAGATTACCGTGCTGATTGCCTGGTTTATATCCGGTCTGCTGATGTTTATCCTGATCGGCTTTTTGCTGATCGCATTGGTCTGGGTAGCTAATATTATTTTTTGCATCATGGCCGCTGTAGCAGCCAGCAAGGGTGAAGCCTACCGTTACCCCTTTGCCCTGCGCCTGATTAACTAGTTTTTGAAAGTACGTATGACGCAAATCTTCCAGAATCTTCCTGCCGATAACCCGCTGCTGGATTTTACCGGCCTGCCCAAGTTTGATCAGGTCAAACCGGCACATGTTGAGCCAGCTATTGATGCCTTGCTGGCCACAGGCCGCCAGCTGGTGGCAGAACTTGCCGCAAGTGAAGACTCACCCACTTGGGAAAATTTCTCACGCCCACTGGAAGATCTGGAAGAAAAAATCTCACGTGCCTGGTCGCAAGTGGGCCACATGAACGCCGTGGTCAACAGCCCTGAACTTCGAGAAGCCTACAACGCCTGCCTGCCCAAGCTGACCGATTTCTATTCGGATTTGGCGCAGGATGAACGCCTGTATGCCAAGTTCCGGGCCCTGCGCGCCAACCCGGATTTTGAATCGCTATCACCTGCCCAGCGCAAGATCATTGAAAACGAGCTGCGTGATTTCAGGCTGGGCGGTGCAGAACTGCCGCCCGCTGAAAAAGCCCGCTTCAAGGAAATTCAGGAAGCCCTCTCCAAACTCGCGGCCAAGTTTGAAGAAAACCTGCTTGATACTACCAACGACTATGCGCTGTATGTCGAAAACGCAGAAGAGCTCACAGGCATTCCAGATGATGCCCTGCAAGCCGCCGCTGAAGCCGCCAAGGAAGACGGTAAGACCGGCTGGAAATTCACCCTGCATTTCCCATCTTACATGCCAGTGCTGCAATATGCAGAGAACCGCGCCCTGCGTGAAACACTCTACCGCGCTTACGCCACACGCGCTTCTGAATTCGGCAAACCAGAGTGGGATAACACCGCGCTGATCCGCGATATTCTTAAGCTGCGTCGTGAAGCTGCCCATTTACTCGGCTACCAAAACTACGCTGAGATGTCGCTTGCCACCAAAATGGCCGACTCTCCACAGCAAGTGGCCGAGTTTCTTGATACCCTCGCCAAACGAGCCAAACCGTTTGCCGAGCGCGATATGGAAGAGTTGACTGAATACGCCGCTAAACTGGGCATTACTGATATGCAGGCCTGGGATGTAGCCTATGCCTCAGAAAAACTGCGTGAAGAAAAATACGCGTTCTCTGATCAGGAAGTCAAACAATACTTCCCCGAAAGCAAAGTGCTGGAAGGGCTGTTCAAGGTTGTCGAAACCATTTTCGGCGTGCATGTGCGCAAATCACAAGCGCCGGTCTGGCATCAGGATGCCGCGTTTTATGACATTCACGACCACGCCGGCAAACTGGTCGGCCAGTTTTATTTAGACCTCTACGCGCGCAACAACAAACGTGGTGGCGCATGGATGGATGAGGCTATCACCCGCCGCAAGATTGGTAGCCAGGTCACTGCCCCTGTAGCGTTTCTCACCTGCAACTTCTCTGCGCCGGTCGGTGGCAAACCTGCCCTCTTTACCCACGATGAAGTCATCACCATGTTCCATGAATTTGGACATGGCCTGCACCACATGCTCACGCAAGTGGATGACTACGGCGTATCCGGCATCAAGGGCGTGGAGTGGGATGCCGTCGAGCTCCCCAGCCAGTTCATGGAAAACTTCTGCTGGGAGTGGGATGTGCTGCGCCACATGACCCAGCACGTAGAGACTGGTGAACATCTGCCGCGCGCCCTGTTCGACAAAATGGTTGCCGCCAAAAACTTCCAGGCCGGCATGCAAACAGTCCGCCAAATCGAGTTCTCATTGTTCGATATCCGCCTGCATGGAGAGTACGACACTGAAGGCACACCAAGCCCAATTGACCTCATCGAGCAAGTACGTGATGAAGTTGCCGTGGTGCGCCCACCCAAGTGGAACCGCTTCCCCAATAACTTCTCGCATATCTTCGCGGGGGGTTATGCCGCTGGCTATTACAGCTACAAATGGGCAGAAGTGCTCTCGGCAGATGCCTACAGCATGTTTGAAGAACACGGCGTGCTGTCTGAAGAAACCGGCCGACGCTTCTGGACCGAGATTTTGGCCATGGGCGGTTCACGTCCTGCATTGGAATCGTTTGTGGCGTTTAGAGGGCGGGAGCCGAGTATAGATGCATTGCTTCGCCATAACGGCATGACCGCATAAAATGCGGTGCGCGTCGTCATACTTTGTTGCTTCGGAGATTTTCGCCGCTGACATAGTCTCATCTATGCGGCGCGACCCAAATCTCCTTGCGCCTCGTCTGGCTTAACGCACAACATTTTCTGTTGATTGATGATCTGCACTGCCCGAATTTTCTCACGCCTAGTCTCGTTTAGACGTTTACGTTTTAATTCAAGTAAGGCCGGTTAACACATTAATCTGAGGTACTTTCGAATGCACGAGGTCGAGCATATCAGCATCTACATTCAACGCCGGCCAGATGAAGTCTATCAATTTGCCTCCAACCCCGAAAACCTTCCAAGTTGGGCAGCAGGGCTAGCCACCTCCAAGGTTCAGAATAATGGGGATCATTGGTTAGCAGAATCACCTCTAGGGAAAGTTAAAATCAGATTTGCCGAAACGAATCAACTTGGTGTGATGGATCATGATGTAGAGCTTGATTCCGGCGTGGTGGTGCACAACCCCATGCGTGTTGTTCCAAGTGGTCAAGGCAGCTTGCTGATGTTCACTCTATTTCGGCAATCGGGAATGTCTGATGAACAGTTTGCAGCCGATAAACTAGCGGTTGAAAATGACTTTTCCACATTAAAGCAGCTTCTGGAACGGGATCGTTGAATGTGTTTTTTGGCATCGACTGCAAATTAGTCCAGATTGTAATTCAGTTACTATCAAAGCAATTAAGCTCAATTCTGAGACAATACAATGCTGTAGCGTTCAGACTCAGCTTACTCCAAGCTCATTTTTGTGTTCATCTCACAGGCGAGACAAGGCAGCCATGAGCTTGTGAGGAAGACATTTAGGCTGGATACTGACACCTTTCTGAAAACCGATGCTGCTTTCTCGTTCCAGTTCGATTCTGAGAAAAGGCAGTAATGAGCAACAGACGAAAGCAGTACAATAGTACGGTGAGGATGTTGCGAAGCAGCTAACGTAGTCTCTGAGAAGAAATGGAAATGAGAAAGTGAAGATTGCCACCTGGAACGTCAACTCGCTCAATGTTCGCCTGCAACATGTACTGGACTGGCTCGCCGCTGAAAAACCAGACGTGCTGTGCCTGCAAGAAACCAAGCAGGAAGATAGCAAATTCCCCTACGATGCCTTAAAAGAAGCGGGTTACAACGCTATTCATAGCGGGCAAAAAACCTACAACGGTGTTGCCATCCTTAGCCCGCACGCCATTGAATCACCCGCCTATGGCATAACTAATTACGCTGATGAACAAAAGCGCGTTATCACCGCCACCATCCATGGCATCCGCATTGTGTGTGCTTACATCCCAAACGGCCAAAGTGTGGATTCAGACAAATATCAGTATAAGCTTGGCTGGTTGCAAGCACTCACCAACCACTTGGCCAATGAGCTTACGCTATACACCAAGCTGGCATTACTAGGCGATTACAACATTGCACCAGAAGACCGCGATGTGCATGACCCCAAAGCTTGGGAAGGCAATGTGCTGGTGAGTGAGCCAGAGCGTGAAGCCTTCAGAAAATTGCAGGCGCTTGGCCTGCACGATACTTTCCGGTTGTTTGATCAAGAAGAAGGCAGCTTCAGCTGGTGGGATTACCGCATGGCCGGTTTCCGCCGCAACATGGGTTTGCGTATTGACCATATTCTGGTCAGCGATGCTTTGAAAGCAGCCTGCCAGCGCTGCTGGATTGATAAGGCGCCGAGGAAATTGGAGAGGCCGTCGGATCACACCCCCGTAGTCTTAGAGCTTGAATCTTGATAACTATATAGTTCAAGCTACCATGTTGCGCGGTGCTCGCACGCTTCGCCTATCCACTTGATATGTCTCGCGTCCTGCACTCCGTGCGCCTCGTATCTCGACCCATCTAGTCATCAATCTTTGCATTTAAGTTAGGTATCTGTGAAGATTTAAGCACGAGCGAATATGGCGTCAGGCCGAGGCACTTTAGTGCCCGTCATAACGGACATGCCCCTTGCGGGTATATCCCACTTATTTAGTGATCAATCGCTTGATTTGAAGTAAGGTAAGCCATGAGCGAATATATCGATTTCCTTCACGAAGTCTTTGAACTAGCTGGCCCCATCACCATCAAGCGCATGTTTGATGGTCACACGCTCTATTACCAAGGCCTCCCCATCGGCATCGTCTATCAAGACACCTTGTTTCTCAAAACAGACTCAGAATCAGAAAACCTGTTCAAACAACGCAGCCTGCCACAATTCACCTACCAGAAAAAAGACAAAACCATCGGCCTGCCCTACTACCAAGCACCAGAAGAAATTTTTGAAGACAAGCATGAAGCTGTAATCTGGCTAAAACGTGCGTTTGAAGCCGGCCTGCGGGGTAAACCCAAGAAGAAGCGCTAGAGGCATAGATTCTGATGATAGTGAGTTCTCACTTGTCACAGAAAAAGATATGGCGTTTAATTCATCATGAATAGGTTATTAGTTTGTGCAAGATAAAGATTTTGCGATGGTGTACTTTTAATTGAATTTAGGGTGCAAAGTATTTATAGAATTATTTTAAAACAATGAATTATAAAAACATGTCCAGTTTATCCACCTCAGAGGTGCATTTCACATGCATTTTTAGGGTGTCTACTTTTAGATGGTGCGCAGTTATCCGAACTTCGTGAGTCCGCCGCTATGCGTCGGCCATCCCTTCGTTCGAGCGAACACCGCTGCGCGGCCAAGTCCCACATGCGCCACCTCCGCCTTACAGGCTCAGTGTCGCAGATGGGATGTCGCTCAACTGTGCTCCGTTATGCGTCATGACGGATCTTTCGGCGCATGTTCACCACAATGACGGTCACAAAATGAAACTGCTAACCACCAATGAGCTTCGTGCGGGCGATGTCCTGCTTTGCTACAAGGATGCGAAGCTCGATCTAGTTGGAAAAGGCATCACTCACGTCACGAATAGCGAATATACGCATGCGGCAATTTGCATTGACTCTTGCACTGCTGCGGAGTCGGTGGTTAGCGATGGAGTAACCAAGGTTAAGGTTCAAGACCTCGTCAAACGCTACGACCACGTCGCAGTCTTCCGCCAACCTGATGCGTGGCGCCCCCCTGAGCGTGTCAAAGCCCTGAACGACTTTATTAACTCCATCATTGCGTCCAAAGCGAAGTACAACCTGCGTGAGGTAGTAACCTTCAAGAAGAGGAACAAGGTTCATCAGCTTTCGCTAACCGAACAGCTTCATGCATTTTTCCAAGGAACGTTCGCTCCAGCCCCCGTCGAGAAAGGCAAATATTTCTGTTCCGAGCTTGTGGCTGATTGTTTTGTCGTCACTGGCTTTATTGAGCCAAGTGCTGCGGTCGTTTACAAGTCAAATGTCACGTCGCCGGGTGCCTTGGGGCGTGACGCCGCATTCGGAACGTTCTGTGGATATGTTTCGGCCATACCTAATTACTCAGTGCCGGCGACAGATGAGTTTTTCAACACATCAACGTTCCATGAGGTTTTCGGCAATGACGCATAACCCTGCGGTCCACCGGACGCTGCGCGATAAAGCCGCGCAGCGCCGGTTACCTCCATCGTTATATTTCAATCGGAGTACTTAAGTGAGTCAGCAGGAATTACACGACTTAATTATTTATCAAGATAGATACTTTGAGATATTGACCGAGTTTTTCCTCAGCGTGACAGGACGTCTACCACGTGACTTTTCACCTCTGGATAGCTTTTCGGAATCTATTCAAAGAATGGCTGTTAGTTTAAGAGAAAGCTCTAGCCGGGCTGAAAGTGCTATAGCGGCATTTTCAACTCTCGAAACAGAACTTAAGAAACTATATTCGGAAGAAGGTGGAAAAGCCTTTAGCGCAGCTAAGAAACTAGATGCATGTAAATTGAATTTGGGCGGAAGCAGTCGTTTCCTAGAAACACAGTTAAATGCTACACGCAAATCACTTCTATATTCCGATACAGTTTTAATTCCAGACCCTGTAATGCCATGGCTAGAGAAAAAACGAGACGAAGAGAAGTTCAGTCATGTTATCCCGCTTCAGATGGCATTTTTCATATTGCATTTGTGTGATCTAAAAGGAGATGAGTTTGATCTCCCACCATTTTTTGTATTTCCAAGTTTCGAGAAGTCACTTGAAGAATATGATCAGCAAACGCAAGAAAATAGCATTCAGCTTATCACCGATGTATTTTCGCATTATGTAGACTCAGGTATAACGCATCCTCAAGATATTTTGGAGTTTGCTGCAAAATACCCTGACCTGTACTTTGAAAAAATTGAAGGAGCGAGGCTCTTTGTCTCACCCGGATCTGAACCTGGGGAGCCTCTAAAAGTAGAGTTAGAAAATTACAAGGCAGAAATGAGGCAATGGAGGTCAGAAGATTGGTGTAATGAGCTGTTTTCGAAAGATGATGCTAGCGTTGTGACCAACGCTATTTTTGAGCGTATTATGCCAAACTACCATTTACTGGAAAATGCCGATGAGCTAAGAAGTCATCCATTTCTGTGTGTAAACGCACAGGCGCATTATTACCAACTTATCGCAAGTATGAAAAATGCATCTGCTGGTGAAGTTGCCTCATTTGATCCATCTACCTCAGCAATTCTACAGTCTCTTACGTCTAAAAGGCTTGATTATTTGGCCAATATCAAAGACGCGCAGCTCGTAGCATTGAGGAAGACCGATGAGAATATTGAATTTAGGAGAGAGCTAAGAGATTTAGTTAACAGTTTGCCTAATACCAATCTCGAAGATTTAGGGTATGTTGCTGCCGAAGTATGCTCTCACATTGAAAGAGCCATATCGAAACACGAGAAGCAGATTTCATCACTTAATGATAAGTATCAAGCCAAACATAAATACACGGCTTTAGTTGCTGGTGGCACACTAGCTGTAACGATGTTTCCGGTTCTTGCCCCTTTCTTGGGTGCATTACTTCCCCTAGGTGGGGTGGCTGCAACAGGTAAATATATTTCCGATAAGCTCGATGAAAAATCAGAAATTGGACAATTTTCTCACTCCATGATGGGTGTGATATCGAGAGCGAAAGGGAAATGAAATATAACAAGGCGCTGCTACGGAAAATTTACTCGCTGGCGCTCCTAAATTTCCGCAGAGCGCGGCGTTAGGAGCCATATGCATCTCCCGAGCGAACGCGTCTACAAAGAAATGCGATCTGAAAACGCTTCGCTTTGGATCGTTCCTGCCAATGGGGGCGATGAACTAGCTCTTTTGATTAAGGCCCCTAGTTCCGGAATCAAAGCGCTTATCGCTGGTTGCCAACTGCATCTACTCTTTGGCAAGGAAGGTTCCTACCTAAGTACCGGGGCGCGCATCCTAGATATGCCAGATGCCCCGATGCTGATCTCAGGAATCCAGCGCGAGCTAGAAGAGCATCAAGCTTTAGCACGCCTTCTAGTCGTCAAGCAGGCACCGGTATTTCTCTTTAACGAAATGGACGTGTGTCTCGCATGGACCAATCTCGCAATTTCTGAGATCGACGCGTCACAAGTAGCTGCACTTATTTCAGAAGGGCCTGATCTCTACGTCGGGGAGTTCTCTCCCGAGTGCTCACATGCGCTCGATTGCTTCTGCTTTTCGACCGATCCATCGAATGCCTACCCCAATGCCGTACAGATTCCACTTGTCACTGTAAACGTGTTGTTGGAACCATGGCGAGCGAATAACGTTTCGTTCGTTGGAATCCACGGGTATCACACAATCACCATCGATGACAAAAACGAAGGCGAGATATTTGAAAGGGCAATTTGGGCTTCGCTCGAATCGGTTTTCCCACTGACGATTCACAAGGGAGCACAAGTCAAGATCGGAGAGAAACTTCGCGAGTTTACAGACGTTCTCGCTTACCACAAATACGGTAGTTTCTTAATTGAAGCAAAGGACCTATCCGTAATACAAGCGGGGTACGAAAGAGACCAGGAGCGGCGAACAAAGGGCGTTCAGAAGCAGATAAAGAAGGCAATCGGCCAACTCACTGGGGCTTGTAGCGCGCTAGCGCGAGGTGATCGAGTATTCGCGACAACAGGAGAAGAACTAGACGTTGTTCGAGACAAGCCGCCTCATTGCATTGTTCTCATAACCGAACTCATGCATTGGGGCGATTGGAGCGATATCGAGACGCAGCTCGTGGAAGCAATGCAATCGACGGGGGCGTTCTTTCATTTGCTTGACCTTCGCGAATTCATAGTGCTTCTCAAAGGAAGTTCTGGCAAGGCACCACTGCTAGATTACAACTTGATGGAGCGCTGCAATGTATTCGCCGAGATCGGCAGCGTTCATATTCGTAGCCAAATGGCTCCTAACCCTAAGGTGCAGGGGACGTTGCGCGATATAGCTGCGCAGCGCCCCTGACCTTGAACGCTAGGAATAATTTGGGGCTGAGTTAAATTAGCCAATTTTGCATTGATTTATACTAGAAAAACCACCGAGGAGCCAGCAAACCATGAATACTCAAAAACCCACATGTGCATGTCTAACAAAATCCCGCACTCATTGGATTTTGTTTGTCAGCACACTCATTCTGTTCTTCATGTTCCGAGTTGTTTCGGCTACTTGGGGTTTTACGTTTATTGATTCTATCTCCTCACCAGAAACGCTCAGAAGCATGATTGCGGGGATGACTGCAGAGCAAAAAATCTCACACGCATGGGCCACTTGCACCTTGGATGTTGCTTTCCCCATTTCCGCTGGGTTGTTGTTCGCGGGCACTGCACTTCGGTTTTTCCCAAAATACGGGTTTTATCTAGCGTTACCCGGGTTTCTTGCAATTCCTACTGATCTGTTTGAAGGGGTGATTCAGGTATTGGCACTTACCGATACTGCTGATCTGTTGGATTTAAAAGCGATTATCACACCACTCAAAGCCGTCTTTCTGCTGAGTGGGTTAGCAATTGCGATAGCGGGTTGGGCTAGCTGGTTATCTTGTAAACTCAAAGCACAAAAGAACCAATAACCTGCGCAGCACCATAAAATAATTGCAATAAAAGTCACCTGGAGGAACACACATGAAGCTCGAAACCATCTCCATTCACGGCGGATATAGCCCGGAACCCACGACCAAGGCAGTAGCGGTGCCGGTGTATCAAACCACCTCATATGCGTTTGATGACACGCAGCACGGGGCTGATCTGTTTGATTTGAAGGTGCAGGGTAATATTTACACCCGCATCATGAACCCGACCACGGCAGTGTTGGAAGAGCGTATTGCCCAGCTTGAAGGTGGCATTGGTGCCTTGGCGCTGGCATCTGGTATGGCTGCAATTACCTATGCCATTCAAACCATTGCCGAGGCAGGTGACAATATCTTGTCGGTTTCTACCCTTTACGGCGGCACCTATAACTTGTTTGCGCATACCTTGCCCAAACAGGGCATTGAAGTCAGGTTTTTTGATTACCGTGACCCAGCCTCAATGGAAAAGCTGATTGATGCACGTACCAAGCTAGTGTTTGCAGAAACCATTGGCAACCCGCTGGGCAATGTGGTGGATCTTGCTGCGATTAGCCAGCATGCACACAAACATGGTTTGCCTGTGGTGATTGATAGCACGGTAGCTACGCCGATACTCACCCGACCGTTTGAGCATGGGGCGGATATTGTGGTGCACTCTCTTACCAAATACATTGGTGGGCATGGTAACTCCATTGGCGGCGTGATTGTAGATAGCGGTAAATTTCCATGGGGAGACCATGCTGAGCGCTTCACCAGCCTGAACACACCCGACCCCAGTTACCACGGCGTGAACTATGTAGAGGCTCTTGGCCCTGCGGCTTATATTGCACGTGCCCGCGTGGTACCGTTGCGCAATACTGGTGCTGCCATCAGCCCGTTTAACAGTTTTCTGATTTTGCAGGGCCTGGAAACACTCGCCCTGCGTATGGAACGCCACTGCGCCAATGCACTGGCCGTTGCACGCTATCTCAAGCAACACCCCAAGGTGAAATGGGTGAGCTATGCAGGTCTGGAAGACCACCCTGATCATGGGTTGGTGAAGAAGTATCTGAATGGCATGGCCTCTGGCATTTTGACCTTTGGTATTCATGGTGGCCGCGAGAGTGGCACCCGCTTTATTGATGCCTTGCAGCTCTTCACGCGCTTGGTCAACATTGGAGATGCCAAGAGCCTGGCTTGCCACCCTGCCACAACCACGCACCGACAACTCAACACTGAAGAACTGGCAAAAGCCGGGGTGAGTGAAGATATGGTGCGGCTATCGGTGGGGATTGAGCATATTGACGATTTGATTGCCGATTTGGACCAGGCATTGGCATTGGCTTGACAGCCCGGGAGGTGACCATGCGTGTCATGGTATTAGTCAAAGCAACAGAAGACAGCGAAAAGGGGCTTTTGCATACGTCCTGGATGGATGACATGCTGGAAGCCATGGGCCAATTCAATGAGGCGTTGCAAAACGCAGGCATATTGATCAGCGGGGATGGCCTGAAGCCTTCATCGCACGCTAAACGTATTGCGTTTAATGGCGCTGACCGCACCGTGATTGACGGCCCTTTTGTTCCAGCTGGTGAGCTGGTAGCTGGCTACTGGTTATGGGAAGTCAAGGACATGGAGGAAGCGGTTGCCTGGGTGAAACGCTGCCCTAACCCCATGCCCGGCCCAAGCGTGATTGAAGTCCGCCCGTTGTACGAGCTGGCTGATTTTGCCGGTTAGCATTGCAGCATCATGAATATGCCATCAGCCATCAACATGCAGGGCAATAAGTGAAACCATCGCTCAAGCCGGGGATCCGTTACGAGCACAGGTTCAAAGTGCCATTATCAAAAACGGTGCCTGCGCTTTACCCTGAATCTGATGAGTTTGTTGCCATGCCAGAAGTCTTTGCCACCGGCTTTCTTGTTGGCCTGCTTGAGTGGGCATGCATCAAAGCCATTAACCCCCATCTGGATTGGCCTGAAGAGCAATCAGTTGGTACCCATATTGATGTGAGCCATGAGGCTGCGACCCCGCCCGGCTTGGAGGTGATGACCACAGTTGAGCTGATTGCCGTTGAGGGTAGGAAGCTGACTTTTGCAGTGGAAGCGCATGATGGCGTAGACCTGATTTCAAAAGGCCGTCATGAACGATTTATCATCAACAAAGCCAAATTTGATGCCAAAATGTCCGCCAAATCTACTTTCAGTGATTGATTTTCATGTCGCTTACGTGAGGCTAGCGCCATATTATCGCGTCAATGATTGCTCTTAACCGCGGTTCATTTCGCCGCACATAACTTTAAATTTCAGGAACCCATATGCGCCTTATTATTGCGATTTTTCTTCCATTTCTGGTGTTCTTCACCATTGGTCGTCCGTTTGCCGGTATTTTTTGTTTGATTTTGCAACTCACCCTGATTGGCTGGCTGCCTGCCGCAATCTGGGCAGTGTATGCCTTGAGCCAATACAAGACCGACAAGAAAATTGAAAAAGCGCTTGGTTCTTCAAAATCCTGATGGTGCAATGCCTTTGTACCGCTTAGTGAGTGAGCCCTGAAAGCCAGCAAGTATGCACCTGTTGCATACGTGCTACCTACAGCAATTTAAAGAGCGTTTACTCGCCTACTGCAGCAAGCCAATACTTAACAATGACTCCGCGGTTTTGATAGGCGGCGTCTCTTTGATCATCATTATGCGCCCAGATACTGGGGACTTGATCTCAGCCACCGTGTTGCCGAAGTAATCACTCACTTCACCTACAATTTCACCCTTTTTCACAATGTGCCCTACCTTGAGTTTTGGGGTAAACAGCCCAGTGGCGGGGCTTTGTATGCTGATCAATTTGTGATACAGCTGAAATTCTTGCAAGGCATCGCTTTTCAATTTCAGCATATCAAGATGCTCCAAGCCAGCCATGCAAGCTTTGATGATGGCATCCACAGACTCGGCATCTCTGTGGCCTAGATGGCCGATTTCAAGCGTCAGTGCTGGTTTCCCCCGGTTTTGCGCAGCATTGGGGTAAGAGATAGCGTTGTCCAGATCATTCGGACGCTCGTCATACAACACAATATGCTGCAGCCCCAATGATTTGGCAAAGGCCAAAGTCTTGTTATCCAGTGCAACGTTGTATTTCACAGGCGAATATACATGCGGCAGCAAGGTCTGGTTTGAGCTGCCCGAGTGAATATCAATCAGGTAATCAGTTTTGCTAATGATTTCCTGCGTCAGAAAATAGGCAATCTGCTCTGTTAGCGTGCCATCTGGCCTACCAGAAAATACGCGGTTCAAGTTCTTCTCATCCACCGGACTCAACGCCACTCTGCGTGCATGGAAGCCTTCCAGATTCGCCAAGTGAATCAGAATCAAGGTGCCATGCAGATTGGCTGGTGAAATGTGTTGCCTGATTTTTTGCAGTGCCAGAATGCCCGGAAATTCATCGCCATAAATACCTGCTGTTAAATTGAGTACAGGCCCCGGATGTTGACCATGAATGATGGTGATGGGAATTTGAGTCCCCGCAACTGTTTGCATCCAGGATTTGGAAGACCCTGCGGGAATCGTTTGGTCTAATAATTTGAATTCTTCAGCCAGTTTGAATACTTCACCGGCCTGAGACGGATGACTGAAGAATAGCAACGCAAGTATAAGGCAATATCGCATGGCATGAGATCAATGACAAGGGAATTTAAGAATTTTTGGCCTGAGGAAATCAATTATCATATACTCATATATATGGACGTATATATAAATACTTCCTGACACTATCCACTGAAACGGAGCCCTGCAATCAGATGAGTTGCAATGCAAGTGGGACCTTGAATGGTCATGAAATTGTAAATCCGATGAACCTGATTATTTTTGATCAGTCGATTGCAATTCGTATTGAGCCTTCAGTGTTCGATGGGCCGGACTTTTGGATCAATTGCGAAGAGAATTTGATTTATCGCCTGTTTTCTACATCGACCTCCCCACACATAGAGGCGATGCTGCATGGCGGAAATCTTGGCTATGTTGTCACGCAGCTTCCTTACGTTACCAATGATGATAGCAGTTACGAAAAATCCATCATCAATGCCAAAATTGAAATACTTGCAACTTCAAATCGTCTGAAGCTGCGCTTTACAGGCATGACGGGTCCAGTCGATTTCAATACACTCAAGAGTAGACCTTTCATGTCGCTCTATCTCCCTAAACCCTTGGCATTTAGTCTGACGTTTGAGGTTGGTATTGAAGATATTCCCTCCATCTTTAACAGCCCATCCGACGCTGAGGCCGCTAAAGAATTCGTGCATCGTTTCGCGTCATGATAAAAGCTTAATTGCTCAGCACCAATGTGACGCGCGAACATACAAACGCCCTTTCAGGCATGTTGGTAAGTTTCACAGCGCTGGTTGCACAAGCCGCCCTGAATATCGACATCTCCCAAGCTTCATAAGCCATTCGGTCTCTGATACATTGTTTCCAATCTCAGGCTGTACTTCGGCCTTTTCTAGGGAAGAATGTCTCTCATGGATTTTATTGCCACCACTTTGCTCTTGTTCATTGTCCTCGATCCATTGGGGAATATTCCAATCTACCTATCACAGCTACGTATGGTGCCTGAGGAAAGGCGACGGTATGTTGCCTTGCGTGAGCTTGGTATTGCCTATCTGGTATTACTCTTTTTCTTTTTTGCCGGTGCTGGCTTCATGAAGCTGCTTTCACTCGATATTGCCGCAGTGAATATCGCAGGCGGCGTGATTCTGTTCCTGATTGCGATTCGCATGGTCTTTCCCACCCCTGAGGGTTTGTTTGGCAACACCAGTACCAGCAAGGAGCCTTTGATAGTGCCCTTGGCAATACCGGCTGTGGCTGGTCCGGGGGCGCTGAGCGTAGTCCTGCTGCTGCGAGAGGCCAACCCTGAACATCACATCACCATGTTTGCTGCACTGACCGTCGCCTGGTTGATTAGCGCACTGATCCTTGGTGCCGCTTCTCATCTGCAGCGCATCCTGCGAGATGAAGGCATACTGGCGATGGAGCGTCTGATGGGCTTAGTGCTGGTGATTATTGCCATTCAGATGTTTCTGGATGCTTTGCGCCTGATTGGTGCAATCGATGCTTAATGCTATCGATTAGAAGTTAATTGCGAGCTTTAAGCATCACTTTGCTGCATATGTCAATATGCATATGGCCACTGTTGCCATTTTTTAAACTTATGACAACTTTAAACCAACTTGACTTGGAGCCAGCATGGGCCAGCAATTCAACGCACTTTTTGAACAACACATCCGCTTTATCAATACGCAAAAGCTGTTTTTTGTCGCAACAGCGACGGCCGATAGCCGCGTCAATCTCTCGCCCAAGGGCATGGATTCTCTCCGGGTGCTGGATCAACAACGGGTCATTTGGTTGAATGTGACCGGCAGCGGCAATGAAACCTCTGCCCATGTGCAGCAGCACCCACGCATGACGCTGATGTTTTGCGCATTTGAAGGCTCACCGCTGATACTCAGGTTGTACGGCAAAGCAAGGGTGATCCACAAGACCGACGCAGAATGGCAGGCGCTTTATCCTTACTTTGTGCCGCTCCCGGGTGCACGGCAGATTTTTGATTTGCAAGTGGAGCTGGTGCAAACGTCTTGTGGCATGGCAGTGCCGTTTTATCACTACGCGGGTGAGCGCGAGCAGCTTTCTGACTGGGCGATAAAAAAAGGCGATGAGGGTGTACAACGCTACTGGCAAGATAAAAATGAATTCAGTATTGATGGCCTGCCTACACATATTACAGTAAAGAATGGCTGAATCAGGCAACCTCTAAAGGCCGCGTTCGACCATATCAATCAATCGTTGGCCAATGAGGTTAGCCTCTTCTTTTGGCATGCTACGCAGTGGACCATCAATCATCAGCATGGCAAACCCATGTACCGCAGACCAGGCAAAAAGCTCAGCGGCGTTCCTGCGCTCCTGCGTTATGGCACCCACTTCCACTAGTTGATCCAGTGCGCGACTCAGTAGCTGATAAGGAGTCAGGCCACTTTTTCCGGTACTGGCTGGATTACTTGTATTGCTCATATCAGCATGTTCAGAAAAGGCCATTCTGAACAAGCCCGGCTCCTCACGCGCAAACCGCAAATAACCCACACCTACAGCACGTAGCTGCTGACGAGCATCTTCCACAGCATTGCCACTGGGGGGTATGCGTGCCATTTCTTCTTCCATGGTATTGGCGAGCTCCGCCTGTGAAGCCCATGCCACAGCTCGTAACAACGATTTCAAATCTTCAAAGTGTCTATAGGCTGCATTGGGCGAAACACCAGCCTGACGCGTCACCTCCCTGAGCACCACCGCGTCCTTACCGCCCTTTCTGGCGAGCTCCAGCGCAGCTTGGAGCAAAGCTCGATACAAATCCCCATGTCGATAGGTGTCTCGCTTCGCTGGTTGTTCAGATTTGTTTTGCATGATTTTTTTGCACAGCCTTATTGTGTACAGTGTTTACATTTGGTATTGTGGACGCTGTACACATTATAACGACTTTACTTCAGGAAAGGCCGTATCGTGGAAAATTCAGCGTCTTCATCAGTCCACACATACCATTTGACGCATCGCGTTGGGATTTTGGCACCAGCCAAAAAAGTGGTTCAGGCGCTCTCCACCATTGATGGTCTGGCTGCTTGGTGGACAAGAGACACCACAGGCACGAGCAAAGTGGGGGGTATCATTGATTTTGTCTTCAAGCAACCAAGTGGAGAAATTCTCGGCGCCATGCGCATGGCAGTGATGCACATCAGCCCCAAACAGGTTATATGGCGCTGTGTTTCCGGCCCGCCGGAATGGATCAGTACGGAAATCGTGTTCGATATTACCAGAGAAGCACCTTACACCATTGTGATGTTTAGCCATCAATACTGGACTGAACCCACCGAATTCATGGCGCATTGCAACATGAAGTGGAGCACATTTCTCATGAGCCTGAAAAGTCTTCTCGAAACCGGACAAGGCCGGCCCTCGCCTGATGATGTAAAAATCGATAGCTGGAACTGAGAACAGACGAATATTTTGACTGCCTTCCAACCCGTTTAAATCTTGCCAGATAGGAGCATCAACATGCCAAAACAACTCTATGTGAATGTGGCCATCAAAGACCTTGCACGCTCGGTTACCTTTTTTACGGCTCTTGGTTTCAGCTTTAACCCAAAATTTACCGATGAAAACGCAACTTGCTTGATGATCAGCGATGAAATCAACGTCATGCTACTGACAGAACCGTTCTTCAAAGGCTTTATTTCGAAACAACTCGCAGATACACAAACCCACTCAGAGGTGATTCTTGCCTTGTCAGTAGAGACAAGAGAAGGGGTTGATGCGATGGTGGAAAAAGCTAAAAACGCTGGCGCCAGCACCCCCATGCCACCCAAGGATTACGGGTTCATGTATCAGCACGGGTTTGAAGATCTCGACGGCCATCTATGGGAAGTGTTCTACATGGACCCAAACCATGCATGTTGAACATGACAGCTCTGATATAGTGAGATCAAATCACCCGCAATGATGAGGTCTTAGCCATGATGGGAAGCGTATTCGCATTTTTGCATCATCTTGCTGCCTTCACGCTGGTGGCTGCGCTGGCTTGTGAATTTATCTTGGTGCGTAGCCAGTGGACACTGGACAATGCTCGTAATCTGCAACGCGCAGACTTGGTCTATGGCATTTCTGCAGGACTTGTGTTGATCATCGGCGCATTGCGCGTGGTGTACTTTGAAAAAGGGCTGGATTATTACCTGCAAAGCCTGCCGTTTATCATCAAGCTGGTGCTATTTGTCATTGTTGGCTTGCTCTCCATTCTGCCCACACTGGAGTTCATTTCCTGGAATGCCTCACTCAGGCAAGACCAGTTACCCAACTTCGATCCCCGGAAAATACAGCGTATCCGCGGCATTATTCATCTCGAACTCGCAGGTATTGTATTGATCATGATGATGGCAAGCCTGATGGCACGTGGCATTGGCATGTTAGGCTATATGCCCTGAAGATTACTTGGTCTTGATACCCAACTGCTTGAGCTTGCGATACAGGTGCGTGCGCTCAAGCCCAACAATTTCTGCCACGCGGCTCATGTTCGTACCATCCTTGGCAAGGTGGTATTCAAAATAGATACGCTCGAAATCATCGCGTGCATCACGCAAAGGTTTGTCCATATCCAGTTTGATGGCACCGTTGTGCAGGGTACCGTTATCAGCACCTGCAGTTTCAACTGGCTCAAACTGCTCTAACACACGGCTAACATCTTCCAGTGTGATTTTCTCACCGAGGCTGGTTTGCATCAGGTTACGCACAGCGCTGTCCAGTTGCGCGAGATTACCCGGCCATTTGGCATTTCGAAGCGCATTGAGCGCTGCAATATCAAACTCGCGATACACCGCCTCTTTGGTTTCAACCAGCAGGGTGGCCATGGCACGCACCAGATCCGGAATATCTTCCTGATGGTCTGCCAGCGAAGGAATGCGCAAGGTTGCCACTGAAAGCGCCTGCAGCAAATTGCTATCAAACTGGTTTTCAGCCGCCTGTTGGCTGAGGGCGCGTGTGGTGCCGCAGACCACCCGTACGCCATATTTTTCGGCCTTGGCCAATGTCAGCAACAGACCTTTTTGCTCCGTCTTGGTAAGATCCGCCACCTCCGGCACAAACAACAATCCGCCGCGCACTGCATCCAGCAAATCCAGCGGGGCTTCGGTCAGCCTTTCCACATCTTCCAATACATGCCAAGGTGTATCCGGAATATGCAGGTAACGGGCGCACAATTCTGCCCCACAGCCCTTGGCACCGATTAACAGCACAGGCGCTGTAATAGTGGCCATCTGCTCAAGACGCTTACACAAATCGGCGATAATCGGGCTTTTACCCAAGCTGATGAGGCTGACATCGGATTTAGGCAGCTGCTCACCATGCTTGAGGGCAGCAGTGACGGTTTTCAGCAGGCGTTGCAGCGCAATTGGTTTTTCCAGAAAATCAAAAGCGCCGATTCGGGTGGCTTCTACTGCGGTATCTATAGTTCCGTGCCCAGACATCATGACTACCGGCATGGTCAGTTGCCCGCCGCTACCCCACTCCTTGAGCAGGGTAATGCCGTCACAATCCGGCATCCAGATGTCCAGCAATACCAGATCAGGCCGCATCTGCTGCCGCCAGTCTCTTGCCTCTGCTGCGTTTTCCGCCAGACGCACCTGATAGCCTTCATCCTGTAGAATGTCGCGCAACAATTCGCGAATACCAATCTCGTCGTCAACAACCAATACCTGTCTTGCCGTCATTTACACCTGCTCCGTCTTTTTTATCCCTGACAAACTGATGATGACACTAGCCCCGCCCTGCATATTATTCTCAATTCTGATCGTACCTTTGTGCTCATCCACAATCTTTTTCACAATCGGCAAACCCAGCCCGGTACCATGACGCTTGGTCGTGATATATGGCTCAAAGGCACGCGCAATCATTTCCGTGGGGAACCCATCGCCATTGTCCGCCACCGTCAAAATCACCTTATCCTTGTCTTTGCTGGTACTCAGGGTAATTTGAGGGGCAGCATGCCCTTCCAATGCATCCTGAGCGTTCTGCAACAGATTATGCAACACCTGACGCAACATGGTGGCATCACCGCGAATTATGGTGCTGCCTCGGCTCAACGCCAACTTGATCTCACAGCCCGCCGACTCATACAGCGCCAGCACGTCGTGAATCAGCTGATTCAGCTCGATATCCGCCAAATTCAGTTGGGGGGCACGGGCGTATTCACTAAACTCATTCACCATCGATTTCATGGCGCCGACCTGGCTGACAATCGTCTGTGTTGCACGCTTGAGCAGCTCACCATCGCGACTATCCAGCTTGGGCGATAGTTTATGTTCCAGGCGCTCAGCTGAAAGCTGAATAGGTGTCAGCGGATTCTTGATTTCATGCGCCAGCCGTCGTGCCACTTCGCCCCAGGCAGCGTCACGCTGCGCCTGAACCACGGCGGTCATATCATCAAACACCACCACATAACCGCGATCACTGTCGTCCGGCAGACGGGTACCTCTTACCAGCACAATTTGGGTCCCTGCCTGACCCGCTATTTCCAGCTGCATATTCAGCTCACCTAAAGCCCCATGGCCAGCATGCAGATTTTGCAAGATCGCGTCGACAAATAGCCTGACAGCCGGGTGTGCATCCGCCATTTCTTTCAGTGGTCGATTCACCCAATACTGCAAATGAATATCGAGAATATTGGCAGCAGCTGGATTAAAAGTCCGCAGTTTCATCTGCTCATCCAGCGCCAGCACTCCGGAAGACAAGTGAGCCAGCACGGTTTCAAGATAAGCCCGCGCAGCTTCAACGCGGGCACGGTTACGGTCTGCCGCCTTGTTGGCATCTCCCAGCTGACGCGTCATGCTGTTAAAAGATTGCACCAGAATGCCCAGCTCATCCTTGCCATGCGAGGGGAGCATCTTGTTATAGTCGCCGCTGGCAATGGCTGCGGTGCCCTCTGCCAGAATACCCAATGGCTCAGATAACCTGCGACTCAAAATAAAAGCAATCGAGACTGCAGACAGCAGCGCCAAGGTCAGCACCAGCGTTAATGTCAATGCAAATACCTGTTTCAGCGACTCACGGCTGAAAGAAAGCTCCTGATAATCCTGATACACATCCTGTACCGACTCCGCCGTGGTCGATAGCACCTTTGGCACTGGCTGCATCAACTGCAGTATGCGCGTTTCGCCCGCCATATCCTGCATGGTAACTGGTGCCAGTACACGCAAATACAAGCCCTTTTCAGGGATCGGTTCTATCGTGCCATAGGTAAAGTTTCGTGCCTGCCGCAACTGTGCAATTGTTGGCATTTCGGGCAGAAAGCTTGAAGGATCACCACTTGAAAATGCCAGTATCCTGCCTTGCACTGTTAATAGCACCGCATCCTGTACACCGCTTTTTTCTCGTAAATCATTCAAGAGCGCAAAATGCGCACTGGGCGGCTGAAACGCCAGACCCAACGAAATGGTCTGGCTTTTTTCCTCAAGGTCGGCCAGCATGATATCCAGCGTACTTTGCCCCAACCGCAAGCCGCCATCCAACGCGGCCTCCACCTTGACGTTAAACCAGGACTCGATCGAACGTGTGAGGAAATTCACGGAGACGGCATACACCACCAACCCCGGAATCACCGCCATCAGAGCAAATGCGCCCAGTAGCCTGAGCGTCAGGCGGCTGCCCATCACATGATGTCGTATCTGACGATAGAGTCGCCAGAGTTGGGTCCCAACCAATATCAGCAGCGCCAGCGCCAGCAAGACATTCAATACCAGCAGCATGGTGTAGCTGGTCCCTGCTGCCGTGGTGTTCATGCTCGCGCGCGAGAGCAGATACAGCAGGACCGCTCCCAGGATCGCGCTGATAAATACGATATAGCGCATGGCCTAAAACACCAATGCCGGTTTCCAGTGGTACCGCTGAGACACCAGATTCCAGGACTCCGAGCCCAGTGCATCGACCTGTATCGGCTTTGGCAGCTTAGATGTATCTAGCCGGATTCGCAGCATGGCCTGATAATTCTCGTCCTTGTTTAACAGGCTCTTGTCAAAGACTTTCCAGCCCCGGAGCGAGACAAACTCCTCCTTGGCTTCTTGCAAGCTGGTAAATGTTTGCTGGTGATTATTCCGAGTCAACAGATATTGGCGTGACAAGGCGTGATAGCTGAAAGACACATGGTCTGTTCTGGTGACAATTTCATCATCGAACCAGTATTTCCGTGGCTGATACAACTGGAATTCCACCAAAAAGTTAAGCTGCACCCCTTTATTCAGGGCATCTTCCGCTTCCTCACTCAAATTCAGCTCAAAATCGGCATTCAGTAAATAAGCCTCGTCTATCGCAATCAGCTCGGCAGTTTTGATGAGTAGGCTGCTGGCGGCAGCCCATGATAAAAATGAGACAAACAGAAGCCCGAACACAAGCCGGGCAAGACGGTCAGGTTTTTTGAAGCAGCGCATAAAAGAAACCATCATAGTCTGCGCATGGAAGGAGTTGTCCGTTTTCAGGGATCGCAAGCGATAACTGTTTGGCATCTGGCTGTTGTTTCAAGAATTGGTCGATTTGCTGTTGATTTTCTTCATGAAAGATCGAACACGTTGCGTAGAGCAATTTACCACCCTTTGCCAGCAACTGCCACAGTGCTTGCAAAATCTCTGTTTGTTGTGCGGCAAACAAGGCAATATCTGATTCTCTGCGTAGCCATTTGATATCAACGTGCCGCCTAACTACCCCTGAGGCCGAACATGGGACATCTGCCAGAATACGATCAAATGATTGACCATCCCACCATTCTGCCGGTTTTGCTGCATCACCCACGCGTAATTCAGCATGCAGCCCGAGCCGCTGCAGATTCTGCTTAACCCGTTTCAATCGGTCTGCATCTGCATCCAATCCCAACAGATTAAGGTCAGCCAGCTCCAGCAGGTGTCCAGTCTTGCCACCCGGAGCACAACAGGCGTCCAGCACCCGCATCCCATCGGCAACATCCAATAAGCGCGCAGCATGTTGTGCACCCGCATCCTGCACAGAAACCCTGCCCTGCTCAAAGCCGGGGAGCTGTTGCACAGGCACTGGTTTGTCCAGCGTGATCGCAGTTTCTGTGTGCGTGCGCACACTCACCTCCGCCGCAACCAATGCCTGACAGTAATCTGCCGATGTCCCCAGGCGGCGATTCACGCGCAAAGTCATCGGTGGATGTTGATTGCCTGCCTCCAGAATGGCTTGCCAACCAGCGGGATACGCCTGCTTGATTTTATTAATCCACCACTGCGGGTAGGAATAGCGAGCCACCTCGTCGTTATCAAGCTGCTGTTCAAGCGCAGACTTCTGCCGCAGAAAATTGCGCAATACACCATTGACCAAACCCGCTGCCCAGGGTTTCTTGATCTTTCTGGCAGCCTCTACCGCCTGGTTGACTACAGTGAAGTCTGATGCCCGGTCATAATTGAGCTGATACAGGGCCACCAGCAACAGAAAACGTACACGTTGATCGGTCAGTGGTTTCTGCATCAGGGCATCCAACTGGGCTTGCAATCTACCGTAGTAGCGCAAGGTGCCATAGCTGAAATCCTGTATCGCGGCACGCTGCTGAATCGTCAACGCGGATTGTGCCCGCAATGTCGCATCCAATACCTGATTGAGGTTATGGCCAGCCAACACCTGGCTGACAACCTGCGCGGCAACTTGCTGAACGATCTGCAACGAAATTAAGCTATCGCCATGCGACTGGCGATACGCTCCTCTGTGCATAGATGCTGAAGCATAGCAAAGATGATCACTTTATGGTCCAAGGTAATCACCAACTTTCAGCGCATGCCCACGCAGAAAATCTTTTGCCTGCAATCGCTTTCCACCTGGCATCTGCAGTTCTTCAATTCTCAGCAAACCTTCACCACAACCCACCAGAATGCCATCATCAGTGCTGACGATTTCGCCTGGCTTGGCTGAGCCGGTGACGTTGGTTGCCATCCAGATACGGCAAGTCTCACCCTGCAAACTGGTATGCGCGACCGGGAAAGGATTAAATGCCCGCACCTGACGAGACAACGCTGTGGCTGTCTGATGCCAATCAAGTGCTGCCTCGGATTTTTCCAGCTTGTGCGCGTAGGTCACCTGTGTCTCATCCTGAGGTTCCGCAAACAGACGCCCCTCACGCTCCAGGGTTGCCATCGCGGCCACCATCAAACGCGCACCTAATTCAGCCAGACCATCATGCAAAGTCTGCGCGGTATCGCGCGCGCCGATAGGAATTGCCCCGCGGCTGATCATGTCACCTGCATCCAATGCTGGCACGACCTCCATGATAGTCACACCGGTTTCAGCATCGCCCGCCAAGAGAGATCTTTGGATCGGGGCCGCCCCCCGCCAACGAGGTAAAAGTGATGCATGAATGTTGTAGCAGCCAGAACGCGGCATGGCGAGCACTGCTGCGGGAATGATCAGTCCGTATGCGGCGACAATCATGGCATCAGCCTGAACGGCCGCAATGCGGGCCTGCACCTCTGCGGGTTTCAGGCTTTCTGGTTGAAACACATCGAGCCCATGCTGCAATGCACAGGCTTTCACCGGGCTGGGCTTGAGTTTCATCCCGCGGCCGGAGGGCCGATCTGGTTGCGTCAACACCATGACAATCTCGTGCCCATGGTCTATGAGGGCTTGCAAGGCGGGCACAGCAAATTCCGGGGTTCCGGCAAAAATGATTTTCATGAAAAGTAGTGCGTCAGGCGGTCACGCGCTGACGTTTCTTGAGCTTGTTCTTGATTCGGGTCTGCTTGAGCGGCGACAAATACTCTACAAACACCTTGCCAAGCAAATGATCGATTTCATGCTGAATACAGACTGCCAACAAGCCATCTGCTTCCAGCGTAAACGGCTTGCCATTTCGATCCAGCGCTTTCACGGTGATTGTTTCGGCACGTGTCACTTTTTCATATATACCCGGTACCGAAAGACAACCCTCCTCATAATCCTGCGTGCCATTTTTTGCGGTAATGACAGGGTTGATCAAAACCAGCAAATCACTTTTGTCCTGACTGGTATCAATCACAATGACTTGCTCATGCACATTGACTTGCGTTGCTGCCAAGCCAATTCCTGGCGCGTCATACATGGTATCTGCCATATCATCGACAAGTCGGCGAATACGGGCATCCACTTCCTTCACCGGCTTGGCCACTGTATAAAGGCGTGGGTCTGGAAAATTAAGAATCTCTAATATAGCCATAAAAGCTTGATTGTTTAATGAATTACATGCAGAATTTAATGCAACTTCGCGGAAATTATCCTCAATTTTAGCGATAACCTGACGATAACGTATTTTAGCAATCACAATAAGCACAAAGCGATAGCTTAACGCGCTCAACAGCGATCGAGGCCATAACTATGTACAAACACATTATAACGCTGCTCTTGATGAGTTGTATGGTATTCCCTGCTGCAGCGCAAGATGTGCAACTCCGTCCTGATCATCCTGACCGCCACATTGTGGTTAAAGGTGACACGCTTTGGGACATTTCAGCCAAGTTTTTGAAAGACCCTTGGCTTTGGCCCAAGGTTTGGAAAATGAATCGCGCCCAGATCAAGAATCCTCACCTGATTTATCCTGGTGATGTCGTTCTGCTTGATTTAAGCAGCGGTGATCCGCAACTGCGCCTGCTACGCGAAACCGTCACCCTGGAACCTGGCATTCGCGAAGAGTCATTGGAGAAAGAAGCTGTACCTACCATTGCACCCAATGTGATTGCCCCTTTCCTGACCCAACCTCTGATTATTGAAACTGATGAGGAAGACGAAGGCGCAATCATCATCGGTGCCAAGGATAACCGGGTAGCCATGGGCCCTGGCTCCAAAATCTACATCGATGAGATGCAAGAGGAAACTGGCCGCTTCTGGAGCATTTATCGTAACGGTAAAACCCTGACCGACCCGATCACAAAAGAAGCGCTTGGGATTGAAGCCGTCTATCTGGGTGATGCCAAGGTTCTCCAATATGGTTCACCTGCCACGGCTGAAATTACGCGTGCCAATCAGGAAATTTTCACCAAGGACAAACTCGTCGTTGCACCAGAAGAACTCACCACCAGTTTTGTACCTCGCTCCCCAGAAGCGGATATCAAAGGCCATATCCTCTCCATGTACGGTTCCCTGAATGAGGGAGCAAGAAATTCCATCATCACCATTAATCGTGGCAGCAATGATGGCTTGGAACCTGGCCATGTGCTGGCGATTTATCGTGAAGGCCAACTGGTCAAAAATCCAAAGTACAAAAAAGACAGCAAGGAATCAAAGCTCAAGGAGCTGAATTTCAAGACACGCAAAAATGAAGATGGCCTGACCGAGCTGAATGTGGATCGTGATCGCAACAATGCCCCCGACCCAAGCATGATCAAGCTCCCTAACGAGCGTGTTGGTCTGATGATGGTATTCCGCACATTTGACCGCATTTCCTATGCTCTGGTCATGCAAGCCTCTGAACCGATCAATACGCTGGATCTGGTACAAACGCCTTAAAGCATGTCGGCTGTCATTTCGCCTGAGCGCGAGCCACTACTGTGGGTTGCGCTCACCAGCATTGAAGGCCTAGGCAATCAGGGCGTTTGCCAGCTCCTGCGGGTGTTTGGGGCGCCTGATCAGGTGTTTTCCGCATCCTACTCGCAACTCACCCAGCACGTTTCAAAAACCATCGCTGAAAAGATTCTGGCAGGGCCAGACGACCAACGCCTCAAGCCTGTTGTCGAATGGTTGCAAGACGCTCAGAATCACCTGATTACTCTAGCCGATTCGATTTATCCTGCACGCTTGCTGGAAATCCCTGATCCACCACCTGTTTTGTATGCCAAGGGACAGCTAGCCTGGCTGTCCACTCCAGGCATTGCCGTAGTCGGTAGCCGTCATGCCAGCCCTCAGGGTGAGCGTAATGCAGAAGATTTTTGTCATGATCTCGCACTGCAAGGCTACACCATCATCAGTGGGCTCGCATTGGGTATCGACGGCGCTGCCCATCGCGGCGCCTTAAAGGCGAATGGCGCCACCATTGCAGTAGTAGGCACTGGTCTCGACATTGTCTATCCAGCAAAACATCGTGACTTGGCTCACCAGATTGCTGAACGCGGTCTGATCCTATCAGAGTTTGGGTTAAACACGCCTTCCAGAGCGCACAATTTCCCGCGTCGCAACCGGATTATCAGCGGCCTATCGCTTGGCTGCCTGGTCGTCGAAGCGAATGTCCAGAGCGGCTCGCTGATTACAGCACGCCTGGCCGCTGAACAAGGTCGCGAAGTGTTCGCCATTCCCGGCTCCATTCACTCACCGGTTTCCAAGGGTTGTCATCAACTGATCAAACAAGGGGCCAAACTCGTCGACAACATACAAGATATTGTGGATGAGCTCGGCGGCACATCAAGCAAAAATATTTTCACAGAAGTGCAAACTAGTCCAGAAGCCCATCCCCTGCTGGATTGCATGGGATTTGACCCGATTTCGATAGAGCTGCTTCTTGCACGGAGCGGGTTGACGAGCGAAAACCTTTCCGCCATGCTGTTGATGCTGGAACTTGAAAACAAGATCGCTTCGCTACCTGGAGGTCGATACCAGCGCCTCACCTGATTCCGCTTTTTTCTGATAGGGGAATATATGTTCGAAGTCCTGGTCTACATGTTTGAAAACTACTTTGAAGTCAATATCCGTCCCGATCACCATACCCTTGCCGATGAGCTGTTTGCTGCAGGCTTTGATCAGGATGACATCAATGGTGCTTTCGACTGGTTTAGTAAACTGGAAGAAATGACCGGACAAAGCACGACGACTAGCATTAGCAGTCAAGCCATGCGGGTATATGGCGAAACCGAGTCGAAGAAAATCCGCCAGGAAAGTCTCAGCTTTATCATGTTCCTTGAACAGGCAAAAGTGCTAGACTCTTCACAACGGGAACTCATTATTGATCGCATCATGGCGCTACCGCAGACAGAAGTCAGTCTGGATGAAACTCGCTGGATAGTGCTCATGGCACTGTGGAACCAGGGCAAGGAAAATGATTTCCTGTTTGTCGAGGACGCCATGTTTGGCGAGTCTCGCCCTACGCTACACTGATCAGCACCGCCTGCCATCTATCTGGCAAGGCGGTGTATTTCAGTCAGCTACTTTTGGCAATGAAAGCCGCTGCAATATGCTGCTGATAATGCCAGCCTGATTCAGCGTATAAAAATGTAAGCCTGGCGCCCCGCCAGCCAGCAACTGCTCGCATAGATCAGTCACGACATCAGCGCCAAATGCGCGCAACGATGCCATGTCATCCCCATAATCCTGCAGTCGCAAACGCAACCAGCGTGGAATATCTGCGCCACATACTGAGGAAAAGCGCGAAAGCTGGGTAAAGTTGTAGATGGGCATGATGCCTGGCACAATCGGGACGTTAATGCCCAGCGTTTCGCACTGATGCATAAATTGGAAATAGGCATCAGGATTGTAGAAATACTGCGTAATGGCCGCGTTGGCACCGGCATCCACCTTGGCCTTGAAACGCTGTAAGTCAGCACTGGCTGAAACCGCTTCAGGGTGAAACTCTGGATAAGCGGCCACCTCAATTTCAAACCAGTCGCCTGTTTCTCGCCGAATAAAACTGACCAGTTCATTGGCATACCGAAAATCTCCAGCACTGACCTCGCCAGAGGGTATGTCGCCACGAAGTGCTACCAGCCGCCGTATGCCCTTGGTACGATAGTTCTGCAACAACTGACGGATTTCTTCCTTACTGGAAGATATACATGAAATATGTGGCGCAGCCTCATGCCCCTCACCCTGGATTTCCAGGACGGTCTCCATGGTTCTGTCACGAGTGGATCCACCAGCACCAAAAGTCACTGAAAAAAACTTGGGTTGCCACTGCGTCAACTGCTGACGTGTTTCGCGTAGCTTGGCAATGCCCTCTTGGGTTTTGGGCGGAAAAAATTCAAAACTGATTACAGGTCGTGTCATGGTGAAAATTTGCGTTATTCTCCCGGCAGCAGCGATGTCAGCAGCCAGGATATGATGCTGTATAAAATGGCGCCCAATATCCCGGCCATCAAAGTCTCTACATGAAACCCCTGCAGTAGATGGCCAACGACATAAAACAGTGCACCGTTGATCACAAAAATAAACAGCCCCAATGTCAGGATGGTGACTGGCAAGGTCAGCAAAATAAGTAGTGGTTTAATGAAGGCATTGACCAAACCAATCACAGCCGCAGCAATCAGTGCCGCCATTAGCCCTGACACTTCAATTGAAGGCATCAGGTAAGCAACGGCCAGTAAAGCCACGGCATTGAGTATCCAAACCAGTATCAATTGCATGCACACTCCCCCTTCCATATTCGATCTGGCCCGGACGTCTGTCCGGGCCAACTTGGGATGCTGACTAGCGCTTAATAACGATAATGATCGGGCTTGTAAGGACCTTCTACTGACACGCCAATATAGGCCGCCTGCTGATCCGACAAGCGCGTCAATTGCGCATTCAACTTCTTCAATTGCAAAAGTGCCACCTTTTCATCCAGATGCTTGGGCAAGGTGTAAACACCGACAGGATACTGGCTGGTGTTACAGAACAGCTCAATCTGGGCAATCGTCTGGTTGGCAAAAGACGAGCTCATCACATAGCTTGGGTGTCCGGTGCCACAACCCAGATTCACCAAGCGGCCCTTGGCTAAAAGAATGATACGCTTGCCATCCGGGAAAATAACATGATCAACCTGCGGCTTGATTTCTTCCCACTGATATTGCTCCAAAGAAGCCACGTCGATTTCATTATCAAAGTGCCCGATATTGCAGACAATGGCCTGGTCTTTCATCTTTTTCATGTGATCATGACTGATGACATGGTAATTGCCGGTGGCAGTGACAAAAATATCGGCATGCTCACAAGCGTAGTCCATGGTCACCACACGATAACCTTCCATTGCGGCTTGTAAGGCGCAGATCGGATCAATTTCAGTAACCCATACTTGCGCTGAGAGTGCACGCAGGGCCTGCGCAGAACCTTTACCCACATCACCATAACCAGCAACCACTGCAATTTTGCCCGCAATCATGACATCCGTAGCGCGCTTGATACCATCCACCAGCGATTCACGGCATCCATACAGATTGTCGAATTTGGACTTGGTCACCGAGTCATTCACATTAATAGCTGGGAATGCCAAGCGACCTTCTTTATGCATCTGATACAAACGGTGCACACCAGTGGTGGTTTCTTCCGTCACACCCTTGATGTGCTTGAGGCGGGTCGAATACCAGGTAGGATCGGTTTTGAGCTTGGCCTTGATCGCATTGAACAGGCAGATTTCCTCTTCGCTGCCCGGATGATTCAGTACGGTGGCATCCTGTTCTGCCTTAGCGCCCAAGTGCAACAGCAATGTTGCATCACCGCCATCATCCAGAATCATGTTGGAAAAGCCGCCATCCGACCATTCAAAAATACGATGGGTGTAATCCCAGTATTCATCCAGCGTTTCACCCTTGACAGCAAACACTGGTGTGCCGGTTGCCGCAATCGCGGCTGCAGCATGGTCCTGTGTGGAGTAGATGTTGCAGGAGGCCCAGCGTACTTCTGCTCCTAGGTCCTTCAGGGTTTCAATGAGCACGGCCGTTTGAATGGTCATGTGCAAGGAACCGGTGATGCGTGCGCCCTTGAGTGGTTTGGTCAGTGAGTATTCCTCACGGATTGCCATCAGGCCCGGCATTTCAGTTTCGGCAATGGCAATTTCCTTGCGACCCCAGTCTGCAAGACTCAGATCTGCAATCACATAATCTTTGATATCTGTCACAGTATTCATCCTTAGTATTCCTTGGAATGTGTGACCGGAGGGAGGGGAGATATTACTTTCAGCGTTTTGCTCACCTATTTCCCGTGTCCGGCACGAGTTAATCAGGTGAACGCCGTTAGCTTTTGACGTGTAAACACGGTTGAAGCAGCTGAGCCTAGGGTTGAATCCTCAACCTTGCAGCGTTCCTCAGCAATTTCAGTACTTTAACACAAATTCAGACCACCAGCATGGATGCCAGGTTCATCAAACCTGCAAATTTGAAGCGTCCATGACCTCATCAAGATCCATGATTTTCCATTTATCAGGACTCTCATGCGACAAAATCTTGTCATTGACGTTGGATTTTGAGAGGTCAAGCAGCGATGGCAAAATCCGGGTATTGGACTTGATGGAATAAAACACCTTGACCACAGGAGTCAACAGCGACTTTTCAGACTGATCAATCACGACCGCCAATCGCTCTGATGAGAGCCGTACCAGGGAACCAATGGGGTAGATCCCCACGCTTTTGACAAATGCCTGAAAAATGAGCGGATCAAAGTAACCTTGGCTCCATTCGGCCATCTTGCGTAGCGATTCACCTGGCGTCCACCCCTTCTTATAGGGTCGGTCAGAGGTAATGGCATCATAGATATCACAAACAGCGCCCATTCTGGAAAAACGGCTGATTTGATCGCCTTTGAGTTTTTCCGGGTAGCCAGTGCCATCCATTTTTTCATGGTGATGGAGACACACATCCAGTGTAATACCGCTGACGCCATCGGCTTGCAGTAATAACTCATGTCCTGCAACCGGGTGGTTTTTAACGATGAAGAATTCATCATCCGTGAGTTTCCCTGGCTTGTTCAGTACCTCCAGCGGGATCGCCATCTTGCCAATATCATGCAGCAAACCGGCCATCCCGGCTTCTCGAATATCCGTTTCGCTCATGCCCAGTTCACGCGCCAGTGCAATCATTAAGGCGCATACTGCCACTGAATGCATGTAGGTGTAATCGTCTTTGGTCTTGAGTCGAGCCAGACTGATCAGGGCACCAGCATTGCGGGCAACAGACCCGGCAATTTCATCGACCAGCACTGCTGCATCGGTGGCCTGCAATGCCTTGCCCAGACGCGCCTCTTTGAACATGCTGGCAACCGCCTTTTTGGAGCTGGCAATAATTTTGCGAGCGCGGACACGTTCCTGCAATGCGGACACTTTGACTAGTCGTGGCTTTTGGGGAGGCAAATTTTCAGCCGCCGCCATCACTTGATCAACGGCCTGCTTGTTCTCAATCGGTACTGCAGCGACTACATGTTCCGAGACGTCTAAGCCCTTGCTGGCATCGATCCACAACTCACGCACACTACTTTCACGTATGCGCTGGATGTCCTTGGGATCATCTATGACAAAAGAGCCGCGCCAAAATGGATGGTCCAGCCAGGAACCACAAAATTCCTCGATATACATGCCGAGACGCAAATCATTGACTGAAATTCGCTTCAACATACACTGGACCGATACTTAAAAGAGTTGCTTACAGCCCTGCTGCCGCACGCAGCTGCGCTGCCTTGTCAATCGCTTCCCAGCTGAATTCCGGTTCATCACGGCCAAAGTGGCCATAAGCTGCGGTCTTGCTGTAAATAGGACGAAGCAAATCGAGCATCTTCACGATCCCCTTGGGGCGCAGATCAAAATGTTCACGCACCAGGCTAGTCAGAACCTCGTTGGCAACCTTGCCCGTGCCATAAGTTTCGACCATGACGCTAGTGGGCTGAGCCACACCAATGGCATAAGACACCTGCACCAGACAACGTGATGCCAGACCAGCCGCTACAATATTTTTAGCCACATAGCGCGCAGCATAAGCAGCAGAACGATCCACCTTGGATGGATCCTTACCAGAGAATGCACCACCACCATGAGGAGCAGCACCACCATAGGTGTCAACAATAATCTTGCGACCTGTCAGACCACAATCGCCTTGTGGCCCACCAATCACGAAACGCCCGGTAGGATTCACCAGGTACTTGATATCACCCTTGATCAACTCTTTGGGTAATACAGGCTTGATAATCTCTTCCACCACCGCTTCACGAATCTGGGTAAGCGTCATTTCAGGTGCATGCTGGGTAGACAGCACCACGGTATCAATACTGTCTGGCTTGCCATCTACATATCTTACAGTCACCTGGCTCTTGGCATCGGGACGCAGCCATGCAAGGCGGCCATCCTTTCGAAGCTGGGACTGGCGCTCTACCAGACGGTGCGACAACCAGATTGGCAAGGGCATCAGTTGCGGCGTTTCTTCGCAAGCGTAACCAAACATCAGCCCCTGGTCACCGGCACCCTGATCCAGCGGATCATCTTCAGCCTTGTCCACACCCTGCGCAATGTCAGGGGATTGTTTGTCATAAGCCACCAGCACAGCGCAGCCCTTGTAATCAATCCCGTAATCCGTGTTGTCATAGCCAATTCGCTTAATCGCCTCGCGGGCCACCTTGATGTAATCAACGTTGGCGGTCGTGGTAATTTCACCGGCCAGGACAATCAGGCCCGTGTTGGCAAGTGTTTCGGCAGCGACCCGTGCAGTGGGGTCCTGCGCCAGGATCGCGTCCAGAATGCTGTCTGAGACCTGGTCGGCCAGTTTATCGGGATGCCCTTCCGAGACCGACTCGGAAGTAAAAAGATAATCACTCATGAATGCTCGCAAATATGCTGTAGAAAAATGGAATTCGACAAAAGGTTGTTAGAATAGCAAATTTGCATCATCCCAAAAAGCCATTCATGTTCAAAGCTTTGTTACGTCTGTTTGCCATGCTGCCCTTACCGGTGATTCATGGCATGGGCGTAGTGGTCGGTTACCTGTATTTTCTTTTTTTTCGCAGACGTCTCAGGCGTACACGTCGCAACCTGCGCTGGGTCAAACATTCGCTTTCCAAAAAGGATTACCGGCAAGTCATGCATGCAAGCATCCGGGAAACAGGCAAAGGCATTCTTGAAACCTTCGCCATCTGGTTCAAACCTGAAAAGGCAGTGTTGCAATTGGTGCGTGATTGCCAGGGCTGGTCTCATGTTGAGGCTGCGCATGCACGCGGAAAAGGCATTATTTTTCTAACGCCACATCTGGGATGCTATGAAATAACAGCAGTGTACTATGCCGCGCACGCCCCGATCAGCGTGCTCTACAAGCCCCCTCGCAACCCCAAACTGGCAGCACTTGTAGAGTCTGGCAGAAAACGTAGCCAGATTACCTTGGCACCTACCAATCTTAGCGGCGTTCGCACACTGCTTAAAGCCCTGAAAAAAGGGCAAGCTGTGGGGATTTTGCCGGATCAGGTTCCAGAAGAAAACGAAGGTGCTTGGGCCAATTTTTTCGGCAGACCTGCCTACACCATGACACTGGTTGGGAAACTCGTCGAATCAACCAACGCAACGGTTTTACTTGCCTATGGCGAACGACTGCCCATGGGCAAAGGCTACACGATTCATATCGAACCTTTGTTCAACGATGAAGATGTGCAACGTGCGCCCACCGAGCAGGACATCAACGATGGTATTGAACGTCTGGTGCGCCAGCGTCCTGAACAGTACCTTTGGAGTTATGGTCGTTTCAAGCGGCCCTGAGTTCACCTACAATGCATGCACACGCTAGAATCATCAAAAAATGAAGCTTAAATTCACAAAAATGCACGGCATTGGCAACGATTTTGTTGTCCTGGACGGAACAGCTGCGCCCATAGCCCTATCTCCAGACACTATACGCAAAATCGCTGACCGCCATTTTGGAATTGGCTGCGATCAGCTGCTAGTAGTTGAGCGACCATCTGGCAAATTCGCCAATGTTGATTTTCGCTACCGGATTTTCAATGCTGATGGTGGCGAAGTCGAGCAATGCGGCAATGGTGCACGCTGCTTTGTCAAATTTGTCCACGACCATGGTTTGACAGATAAAAAGGAAATTGACGTTGAAACAGCCCGTGGCGTCATCACGCTGACACTGCAGGCGGATGGTCAGGTCATCGTCAACATGGGCGCCCCTGATTTTATTCCGGCCAATATTCCATTTCAGGCTGACACTGCCGCGCCTCGATATCCATTAGCATTGGGGCAAACCAGCGTTGAGGTTTGCGCGGTCTCCATGGGCAACCCCCACGCCGTACAGATCGTGAATGACGTCGATACAGCCGCAGTATCCACATTGGGACCACTGGTTGAATCACATCCTCGCTTCCCGCAACGGGTCAATGCAGGGTTTATGGAAATTCAAGATGCCCATCATATTCGCCTGCGCGTCTATGAACGTGGTAGTGGGGAGACACTGGCATGCGGCTCAGGTGCCTGTGCTGCGGTTGTGAGTGGCATCCAGCTCGGCTTGCTTAAGTCACCGGTTGAGGTCGAGATGCGTGGTGGCAAATTGCAGGTCGCCTGGTCTGGAGAAAATACCCCCGTCTGGATGACGGGCCCAGCCGCTACGGTTTTTGAAGGTGAAATCGATATTGGCGCACTTGAATCCGGGGTTTAAAATCAAACGAAATAACATAGGGAGCCATCATGCAATTGCCTGAAGAAGCACTACCTGACGCGGAACAAGTCGCCGCCTTTTTGCGTAAGCACCCACAGTTTTTTGAACATCATGCCGCGTTGTTGACAGAAATCTATCTGCCTAGCCCACACGGCAATGGCACCGTCTCACTTGCAGAACGCCAGCAACTCGCTCAACGCGATAAAATCCGTGTAATGGAAGTCAAATTGTCTGAACTTCTGCAATTTGGCCGCGAAAATGATCAGATCAGTGACAAAGTCCACCGCTTGAGCCTGGGGCTGCTTGCTTCTCCCACCCTGGAAGTCATGGTGCAGTTACTCATGCTGGATTTGCGAAATGGATTTTCGGTGCCTTACGTAGGTTTGCGCCTGTGGGCCAACCCCAAGGACACAAAAGATGCTGACAATGAGGTATTCCAACCGATTGATGCAGAGTTGCGTGCTTGGGTGGAAGACCTGCAGGAACCCTATTGCGGTCATCGCCCCGGCCTTGATTTGCAAGGCTGGTTTGGCGAAAACATACAACCAAAATCCTATGCCTTGATTCCACTCAGAACTGAAAAGGTCTCCGGTCTCTTGGCCATCGCCTCTGATGATCCGGAGCGCTTCCATCCCGATATGGGGACGCAATACCTGACCAGAATTGGTGAATTGGTAAGTGCCGCTATGCTGCGCTATACCGAGTAACGGCCTGCATCGCAGCTTTTAACCAGATGGATTACCTGGCACCCTATCTGGAACATTTGGCACACGAGCGTGGACTGAGCGCACTCACGCGTGCGCATTATGCGCGGGACATTGGCATGCTGCTCAAACTGGCCGACCAGACCCCATTGGCAAACATCCATGCGACTCACATCCGCCGCTTTATTGCCTCACTGCATGCTGATGGCCTTAGCGGGAAAAGTATTGCCCGTACGCTTTCAGCATGGCGTGGTTTTTTCAACTATTTGACCCATCGTCACGGCTTTTCATCCAATCCATGTACCGGTATGCGTGCGCCAAAAAGTGCGCGCAGCCTGCCACAAGCACTCTCCACAGACCAGGCCAGCCAATTGGTCAGCATTGAGGGTGATGACACGCTCAGCATTCGTGACCGCGCCATGCTTGAGTTGTTTTATTCATCAGGACTTCGTCTCAGTGAATTGGTGGGCTTAAATCTGGATGGGCTGAACCCAACAGAAGGTACAGTCACAGTCACCGGTAAAGGTAACAAAACCCGGATTGTGCCAGTAGGGAGTCATGCTACAAGTGCCATACAGCGTTGGCTGAGCATCCGGAGTTCAATGGTTGCGCCCGGAGAAGCCGCTTTGTTCGTCAATCAACGGGGCAAACGCTTGAGTGCACGTGCCGTGCAATACCGAATCAAGGAATGGGCGATCAAACAAGGCATCAATGCGGATGTGCACCCTCACATGCTGCGCCATAGCTTTGCTAGCCATGTGCTTCAATCCAGTGGCGATTTGCGTGCAGTGCAAGAAATGCTCGGACATGCCAACATCAGTACAACGCAGGTGTACACGCATCTGGATTTTCAGCACTTGGCAAAGATTTACGATGCTGCTCACCCCAGAGCCAGAAAAAAATAATCCTGCGTCTGGATTTTGGCTCCGACATCACGCCCTCCAGGCATGAGTCTCCACCGCAAGTTTCGCTGCGCTGCACTTGTCAGCACTTGGCAAAGATTTACGATGCTGCTCACCCTAGAGCCAGAAAAAAATAATCCTGCATCTGGATTTTAGTTACGGCATAACGCGGACTAAGCCGCATTAGCCTTCTCTGCAAGGCAAGCCTTGTGGCGACGGCCTCATCATTTTATTTCAGGCCCTTGAATCTGTCGCATCTGCCCTTACCTACGATGTTTGAGTAGGGCTAAAACCCCCTCTTCGTAAAAGTGCCATGAAACTATGGCAAAATAGAGGCATCAAATTTGCTTTACCCGTTAATCAATTACTATCAATAGGAAGACGCATGGAACATCAACTCCCCCCACTCCCTTACGCCAAAGACGCCCTTGCGCCAGTCATTTCAGCAGAAACCATTGAGTACCATTACGGCAAGCATCACCAAACTTATGTCACCAACCTGAACAATATGATCAAGGGTACTGAGTTTGAGAACGCGACATTGGAAGAAATTGTCGTGAAGTCTACAGGTGGCATTTTCAACAATGCAGCTCAGGTTTGGAATCACACATTCTACTGGAATGGCTTCAAGCCAAATGGTGGCGGCGCACCCAAGGGTGAACTCGCAGCTGCCATCGACAAGGCCTTTGGTTCTTTCGATGAGTTCAAGAAGCAATTTAGTCAAAAAGCCATGACAACCTTCGGTTCTGGGTGGGCATGGCTGGTCAAGAACAAAGATGGTTCGCTGACGCTTGAGAGCACCAGCAACGCTGGCACCCCACTGACCAGTGGCCAGACACCGCTACTGACCATTGACGTTTGGGAACACGCGTATTACGTTGACTACCGTAATGCACGTGCCAAATATGTGGAAGAATTCTGGAGCATCGTCAACTGGGATTTTGTTGAAGCCAATTTCAAAGCCTGATTAAGCGACGCCTTGACTTGAACAAAAGGCCGCTCACGCGGCTTTTTGTTTAGTTGCATGGACTTCTTTTTGACACTGGCAAGATGTAAAATCCAGAATCTTCTCTGCATAGAATCTTTCTGATTCAACCTATAACCAAACAGGACTTCTCATGAACGTTCAAAGCCATTTTGTTGACTTACCTTCACCTACCGGTCTGATGCGCACTTACATCCATCGTCCAGTCGCTGCCGGCAGCTATCCTGCCATCCTGTTTTATTCCGAGATTTTCCAGCAAACAGGCCCGATTGAGCGCGCCGCAAAAATCATGGCTGGGCATGGCTATGCGGTATTGGTCCCTGAAGTGTTTCATGAGCTGAATCCGATTGGCACTGTACTCGCCTACGATGATGCCGGCCGTGACAAGGGCAATGCCGACAAGGCAGCCAAGGATGTGCAAGGCTATGATACCGATAATGCTGCGATGATTGACTGGGTGAAACAACAACCCTGGTGCAATGGCAAGATTGGTGCGATGGGTTTCTGTATCGGCGGTCATCTGGCATTTCGAGCAGCTCTCCAACCGGAAGTGGCCGCTACCGCCTGTTTCTATGCCACTGACCTGCATACCAACATCATTCCTAACAAGCCAGGGCAACACAGTATGGAACGCCTGTCTGACATCAAGGGCGAGCTGATGATGATCTGGGGCAAGCAGGACAACCATATTCCAACCGCTGGTCGTGCTGAGGTCTACCAAAAGCTGACGGCTGCCAAGCTGACATTTACCTGGCATGAGTTCAACGCGCAACATGCTTTCATGCGCGATGAGGGCGAGCGTTACGACCCGCAAATCGCCATGACTGGATATCAACTGGCGCTGGATCTGTTTAGACGCACACTCGCCTGATCAATCACCAGTATTGGATATTACAAAGGGAGCATCGCTCCCTTTTTTATTGGTACCAATCTGGGGCTAAACACCGCGCCCCAGAAGGGTCACTGCTCCAAGCACTGCAAATAACGCAGCAGCCAGCCAATGCACCAAACGCATCGGAATCTTGTGCGCTATACGCTCACCCATCATCACTGCGGGAATATTGGCGACCATCATGCCGAGTGTTGCCCCCATCACTACCGCAAGCAACTGTTGATATTGCGCGGCCAACGCGACGGTGGCGATCTGGGTCTTATCCCCCATTTCAGCCAGGAAAAATGTCATGAATGTCGCGCCAAACACCCCTAGGTGGCTTTTAGCCTCTTCAACATCATCCAATTGATCAGGAATGAGTACCCAGACCGCCATGAGCAAAAATGAGACGCCCAGGCCCCAGCGCAATGTTTCGGCTGAAAATTGTGTTGTCAGCCATGCACCAAACAGACCTGCGGCCAGATGATTGGCAATGGTTGCCAATAAAATAGCCAAAATAATGGTCCAGGGTTTTTTGTAACGTGCAGCCAGAATAAAGGCGAGCAGTTGGGTTTTATCACCCATTTCTGCCAGGGCGACAACCCCAGTGGATATTAGAAAGGCTTCCATGTTGTTCTCCAGCTGGCGTTGAACATGATCCAGCGACTCCTGCCAACAAAGAGGTCATTGGATCAATGGTCTCGCCAAGCTTAGGAACCGCCTGCACCATGGCTGAACAGCCAAGTATGTTGATACAGGCCCTTATTACACAAGGAGGCTACTCCCCAAAGATGAATTTATTGTACACGGGCCGCAGATACAAGGTCAAAACTTTAGCGTGCAAGCTATTGGATTGAGGGGAATTTCTGCTAAAATGCAATCATGTTGCAAAAACGACTGTTCACCATTCTGCTTGTATTGCTGCTTGGCTTTGCTCAGCAAGGTGTACTGTTGCACGCCATCTCACATTGGGCAGATGAGACACCCATATCGCAATCGCAGCATGAAATACCACATGCATCATTTGCCAGTTGTGATGATTGCCTGCATTTTGGCCATCTTGACAGCGCAGTCATCAGCAGTAGCATCGTTGCGAACATCGTAAAACCGCCACATATCCCAAACACGACCATTGCTGGTTCTATCTTACCTGAATGTCACCGGCCTTACGCTACCCGCGCACCACCTCAATCTGTGTAAATACCCGCTGTCTTTCCAGCGTAGATTCGTCTGATGCATAGCATCGGATATTACATTATTGATTCCATTGAGGTTACATCATGACGACCCGTCATCATATCCGGCATGCTTTCGGCCGCAAACGTATTCTAGCCGCTGTGGCGATTGCGCTCAGCCATCCTGCTTATTTCACATCAACAGCAGCAGCAGAGGAAATCCTGCTTGAACTGCCAGCTGTTCCGGTTACCGCCAACCCCCTTGGTGTGGGTTCTGATGAGCTAGTCGTACCTGTCTCTGTCTTGAGTGGGCGTGAGCTATCACTGGCGCGCGAAAGCACACTTGGTGAAACCTTGAAAAACATTCCCGGTGTTTCATCCACTAATTTTGGCCCTAATGTCTCGCGTCCGATTATTCGAGGACTCGACGGCGAACGTGTACGAATTTTGCAAAACGGCATTGGCATTCTGGATGCCGCAAGCCTGAGCTTTGACCATGCTGTTGCGATTGACCCGTTGGTTATTGAGCAGATTGATGTGGTGCGTGGCCCGGCTGCCTTGTTGTATGGGGGTAGTGCCGTAGGTGGTGTTGTCAATGCCATTGATCACCGGATTCCAAAAGCATCGCTCGATGGCGTGACGGGCCGTGGTGAAGTGCGTTTTGGTGGCCCGGATGATCAGAAAAATGGTGCCATTGTGTTGGATGCCGGCAATGGGATTTTTGCCGTACATGCCGATGTCTACGCCCGTGAATCCAACGATCTGGATATTCCCGGTTACGCCGTATCAAGAAGAAAGAATGCCGAGGATGGTACACCACGCGAACGCCGTGGTCGGCTGGTTAATAGTGCAGCCCGCAGTGATGGTGGGGCGTTAGGCGCTTCTCTCACTTTTGATAATGGCTATGCTGGAGTTTCCTACTCCACCTTCAACAACAAGTATGGTGTAGTCACAGACGAGGATGTCACCATTGACCAGAACAGTGATCGTTGGGATATTGCCTCTGAATTCAAGGACCTTGGTGAGATCATCAATCGTGTCAAAGTACGTTTGGCACACACCGATTACAAACATGTTGAGCTGGAAGATGGCGACCCAGAAACCACGTTCCGCAATCGTGGCCTGGAAGGTGCCTTTGAGTTGGGTCACGGCAATATCGGTCCGCTGAAGGGGGCGATAGGATTTCAGTTTCAGAACAGCAGATTTGAAGCGATTGGCGATGAAGCCTTTGTCCCTCGCAACAATACCGATAGCCGTGGGGTGTATATCTACGAAGAACTGCCTTTAAGCATCCGTAACGCTGACGATCTCAAGCTGAGTTTTGGTGGTCGGTATGATCGTGTTGAAGTCGATTCCAAAGGCGGCGATGATTTTGGCGACCCCGTTTCACGCAGCTTTTCTCCCAAGAGCTTTGCTGCTGGTGCTTTGTTCAAAATCGATTCACAATGGTCGGTAGCCACCAACCTTTCCCACAATCAACGTGCCCCCAGTTACTTTGAGCTTTATGCAGACGGCCCACACGTTGCGACCGGACAATTTGAAATCGGCAATAACGACTTCAAGATCGAACGTTCGAATGGTGTAGATGCGCAAATTCGCTGGGATTCTGGCAAACATAGCTTTAACGTCGGCGCTTTTTACACCCGTTTCAGCAACTTTATCGGCCTATTTGGCACAGGCAATCTGGTAAATGAAGATGGTGTAATCGACCCGTCAGGTGAATTTGTCGAGGCCGAATACCGCCAGGTAAGGGCTGACTTCAAGGGACTGGAAGCTGAAGGCAAATTCAGAATCTCAGAGAATTATGGCCAGTGGGACCTACGTTTGCGCGGTGACTATGTCAGAGCCAAGGATCGCGATACCGGTCAGGAGCTCCCAAGAATTGCACCGCTACGCCTCGGGATTGGCCTGGATTACGCCTATCAACGCTTTGGCTCGAGAATCGACGTATTACGTGGCTTCAAGCAATCTAAAACCAGCGAGTTTGAGCTACCCACCAGCGGCTATACCTCTGTGAATGCCATGGTGACCTATTTGCTGCCCACCTCATCGCGGTTCAGAATGGAAGCCTTTGCACGTGCCAATAACCTCTTGAATGAAGAAATTCGTGAGCATAGCTCTTTCGTGAAGGATCTTGCACCACTTGGCGGACGATCCCTGCTCGTTGGCTTGCGAGGCGAGTTCTAGTATCTCCTGAGTATGGAGCGTCTTCTCGATATGCGCTATGCTGGCTGCACATTGAGGAGACGCCTTCATGCTGATTCAACCTGTCCAGCTCTCCAAGCGGTCTGGTAACTTTGCACTTTTCGACCTCGGCTTTCGGCCATTTTTTCTTGGCGCCGCTCTGTTTGCGGTGCTTTCGATCACGGTATGGATCGCAAGCTACCTGACAGGGTTTTCACTTCAGATTAAATCCATCAGTGCCATGCAATGGCACGCGCATGAAATGTTGTACGGCTATGGTCTCGCAGTCATTGCCGGCTTTCTGCTCACTGCTGTCAAAAACTGGACGGGCATGCAAACCTTGCATGGCAAACCCTTGATCGGTTTGTTTGCACTCTGGGCATCTGCGCGATTGCTGATGTTAACCGGTACCTCTTTCCTTTTGCTGGCGGCCCTCTTGGACCTCCTATTCGGACTCATATTGTTGGTGGCGGTTTGTTCGCCCATCGTCAAGGCACGCCAATGGAAGCAGCTGGCCGCTGTATCCAAACTGCTGTTGATCATTGTAGGTAACACCTTGTTTTATCTGGGAGCAGCCGGTTATTTCGAACACGGTGTTTATCTATCCATTTACGGTGGTGTTTATCTCATCATTAGCCTTATTCTTATCATTGGGCGACGCGTCATTCCCTTTTTCATTGAGCGGGGAGTAGCCGTGCCAGTCAAATTGAAGCAATCGCGTCTACTCGACATTAGTGTGCTGGTCTTTTTTATCGTATTGTTTATCAATGAATTATTTTTCAGCGTCGCGAGTATCACCATTTTTTCAGCAGGTTTGCTATTTTTTGTGAATGGATTGCGGCTCTTCAACTGGCATACCCCGAGCCTATGGAAAATACCGCTGCTCTGGAGCCTCTACTTATCATCCTGGCTCATTAACCTTGGCTTTCTGATGCTGGTATTACAATATTCCATGCCATTTCCTGGCGTGCTTGCCATCCATCTGTTTGCCATTGGCGGCATCGGGTTGATGACCGTCGCCATGATGGCTCGGGTATCGCTCGGTCACACAGGCCGCAATATTCGAGAGTCCAGCCCTCTGGTTAGCTATGCCCTAGTATTGTTGGTTGTAAGCACCATATTCAGGGCACTCATGCCGCTCATCGATGCCCAGCTTTATGTATGGTGGGTTAGCTTAGCGGCCGGCTGCTGGGTAATTGCGTTCTTGCTTTTCCTGAAAGTCTATTTTGCTATATTAATCAGCCCGCGTATTGATGGACAACCGGGCTAGGACTAGCAGAGGATGCAGACCTTGCGGGCATGGGCTATGATAGACCTTTGTTTTTATTTTCTTCACTAATCATTATTTCAAGAGTTGAACTATGGCAAGAACCATCAAATGCGTTAAATTGGGTCACGAAGCTGAAGGCTTGGATTTTCCACCTTACCCAGGCGAACTGGGTAAGCGAATTTATGACAATGTCTCCAAGGAGGCATGGGCTGGCTGGCTCAAACATCAAACCATGCTGGTTAACGAAAACCGCTTGAGTCTGGCCGACCCACAAGCCCGTAAGTATCTTGCACAACAGACCGAAGCCTATTTCTTTGGCGCTGGTGCCGATGTGGCCACAGGTTATGTGCCCCCCAAAAGTTAGTGGGTGAAGGCTGCAATAACCGCCTCAATGGAATTTCATCAATTTGTCACATCTTCAAGATACATTGAGGTTTTACCTTGCGATCTGTCAAATTGAATCCTGAATATTTCGTCAACCGCGAGCTGGGCATCCTCGCGTTCAATCGTCGTGTCCTTGCCCAAGCTGAAGATGATCGAATTCCTCTACTGGAGCGCCTCAAGTTTCTCTGTATTTTTAGTAGCAACATGGACGAGTTTTTTGAGGTTCGCGTAGCGGGTCTTAAAGAACAAATCCGATTCAACGATCTATCGGCTGGGCCTGACGGCTTGCTGCCCAAACAAGTGTTTGCTCAAGTGAGTGCCGAGGCCCATGCGCTGGTTGATCATCAATACAAGATTTTGAACGATGTTGTATTGCCGAGGCTGGCTGAACAAGACATCAAATTTCTACGTCGTGGTCATTGGAATGAAACCCAGAGTGAGTGGATACGTCAGTATTTCTTCCACGAGTTGATGCCTATTCTCACGCCAATCGGACTGGATCCGGCTCACCCGTTTCCACGCGTACTCAATAAAAGTCTGAATTTTGCTGTCGAACTGGAAGGCAAGGACGCATTTGGCCGGAACTCCGGCGTGGCTGTGGTTCAGGCACCGCGCGCATTGCCACGGGTCATTCGTATGCCATCCGATATTGCCGGTTGTGAGTACGGATTTGTTTTTCTGTCATCCATACTGCATGCACATGTCAACGAATTGTTCTCTGGCATGCAAGTCAAAGGGTGCTATCAGTTCCGTGCCACCCGCGACAGTGATCTCACAGTAGACGATGAAGACGTCAAGGATTTGCGTGTCGCTTTGCAAGGCGAGCTTTCTCATCGCCAGTATGGGGATGGTGTCCGGCTTGAAGTTGCAGACAACTGCCCTGATGAAATGTCCGCCTTCCTGCTGGGGCAGTTTGGCTTATCGCAGGACGATCTCTACAAGGTTAACGGTCTGGTCAACCTGGTCCGTCTCATGCAAATCCCAGACTCGGTTGATCGCCCGGATCTCAAGTTCCCGCCCTACCATCCGAGTTTGCCCAAGGAGCTTAGCAAGGAGCCGGATATTTTCAAGGCGATTCGCAAGGGCGATATCCTGTTGCATCACCCTTACCAGTCATTTAACCCGGTTATCGAGTTTATCAAGCAAGCTTCTGAAGACCCGAATGTGCTAGCCATCAAGCAAACGGTTTATCGCACCAGTGCAGATTCCACCCTGATGAAAGCTCTTATTGATGCTGCCAGACGCGGTAAGGAAGTTACTGTCGTCGTCGAACTCATGGCACGATTTGATGAAGAGGCCAATATTAACTGGTCGTCCAAACTTGAAAACGCTGGTGCGCATGTTGTTTATGGCGTTGTAGGGCATAAAACTCACGCCAAGATGGCGATGGTGGTCAGACGTGAAGACGACAAATTGCATCGCTATGTACATCTGGCGACTGGCAACTACCATCAACGAACGGCTCGCTTATATACGGACTTTGGCATGCTGACCTGCCATGAAGAAATCTGCGAGGACGTCAATGATGTGTTCGCACAGCTCACTGGCCTCGGCAAAGCCAGCAAGCTACGCCATCTCTGGCAATCGCCTTTCACTCTGCATAGCCGGTTGATCAAAGCGATCAACCACGAAGCTGAAATGGCCAAGGCAGGCAAAAAAGCGCGCATTATTGCCAAAATGAATGCACTGCTGGATGCAGACATCATTCGTGCACTTTACGATGCCTCTGCCGCAGGCGTAAAAATTGATCTGATCGTGCGCGGTGTTTGTGCGCTCAGGCCGGGTATTCCCGGTGTTTCTGACAATATCACCGTGCGATCCATTGTTGGACGGTTTCTGGAGCACACGCGTATCTTTTATTTCTACAACAATAATGAAGAAAATGTCTTCATGGCCAGCGCAGATTGGATGTACCGCAATTTCTTCCGAAGAATTGAAGTTTGCTTCCCTTTGCTGGACCAAAAAGTGAAAAAGCGTGTGATCAAGGAAGGCTTGGAGCCCTACCTGAAAGATAATTTGAGTGCTTGGGAAATGCAGCCGGATAGCACCTATCGTCGTCGTCCGACAAGACGTGGTTCAGAATTTTCAGCCCAACATTACCTGATGTCTGAGTTAGGGCAGGATATTTTGACCGAACTTTAGATTGCCAGGATTCAGTTAGGCCAGATTCACTGTGTAATACAGACCAGCTCAAACCAAAATGTTAATGGTCTGCATTACACAGCCTCTTCCAGCCGTGTGAGCTGTAAAGTCACACCTGCATCCGCCCAATAGTTGATTTCGTTCTGCAGCGCAGACTCGGTTAACGGGTTTTCAAGCAGCCAGGCTGATGGTACTTCGAGCTGAAAAGCATCTTTCCCCCAATACAGCGTGAGTGATGGCAGACCACCATCCAGACGCTTACGTTTAAACAGCACAGCGAGCCGGATAATCAGCACCAACAGGCAGCGATCATCTTCAATGGGGGGCAATGAAAGCTTGGTGAGAGAGCGGCGATGGGCGCGCACCAACAAACCCAGCGTCTGCTGCTCCATTTTGGAAAAACCGGGCATATCGGCATTTTCAACGATGTAAGCTGAATGTTTGTGATAGCCGCTATGGGCAATAGTAATACCAATCTCATGCAACTTGGCAGCCCAGCCCAGATAATGAATCGCAGCCTCTTCATTCATTCTGAGCTTGTAACTGACCTGCTGCAACAGCCTGAGTGCCAGCCCCTCGACGCGCTTTGCCTGCGCTCGATCAACATGATAGCGCCGCATAAAGGCACGTACGGTAGCCTCGCGTATATCATGGTGCTGCATGCGACCCAGCAACTCGTACAACACGCCTTCACGCAGGGCGCTACTCGCTGTGGTCATCCGGTCAATATTCAACTCATCAAATGCAGCTCGCATGATGCTAAGTCCACCGGGAATTACCGTTGCTCGATCTGCGCTAAGCCCATCAAGCTGAATCTTGCGCACATCTTTTGCCTTGATCAGAGTGTCACGCAATGCGGCAAGACCTTCCCGTGTAATGCTGCCATCGCTCAAACCATTGAGCCGCATGATCTCACCAAGCGATCTTGCAGTGCCTGAAGAGCCCACCGCTTCTTGCCAATGCCCTGCCATGAAGTGTGCACGTATGCCCTGCATCTCTTCGGCGGCCATCAATTCAGCCTGTCGCATGGCTTCTTCGGTGATTTTGCCATCGGTGAAAAAACGGCGACTGTAACTGACGCATCCCATATAAAGGCTTTCCATCTCAATCGGCTCAAGCCCCTCGCCAATAATAAACTCGGTAGAACCACCACCAATATCAATCACCAATCGTTTGTGATCAACTGCTGGCAGACTATGGCTGACGCCGATAAAGATCATGCGTGCCTCTTCGCGGCCCGCAATGATTTCAATCGGGCACCCCAACGCAGCTTGCGCTTCTGCAAGTAGCTCAGCTGAGTTCTTTGCTACACGGAATGTATTGGTGGCCACCGCGCGAACGGCATCGGTTGGCAGTCCTCGCAAACGCTCACCAAAGCGTTTGAGGCAATCGATCGCCCGTTGTTGGGCCTCTGGATCGAGGTAGTTGTGCTTGTCGAGCCCGGCACCCAAGCGCACGACTTCTCTTAAAGAATCATGAAAAATTAAGCGCCCGTCAACGACGCGCGCTAATTGAAGTCTGAAGCTATTTGAGCCTAAATCAACGGCTGCAATTTCAGAATAAGGCAGTTTTGCTTTAGCCAATGACACCCTTATCCACGATGATTCATCAGGAAGATCATTGGGTCTCGCGTTCCATCTCTTCGACGGACGTGTGGCGAACATCCTTGCCCTTGACCATGTAAATGACATATTCAGCAATGTTCTTGGAGTGGTCGCCAATGCGCTCAATAGCTTTCGCCACAAACAGCACTTCAAGTGACATGGAGATGGTGCGCGGGTCTTCCAGCATGAAGGTAATCAGCTGACGCATGGCAACCCGGAATTGTTCATCCACCTGCTCATCCTGCCGTGCCACATCTACAGTTTTACTCACGTCCAGACGTGCAAATGCATCCAGTGAAGTACGCAACATATCACGCACCAAACTCACCATGGCTTTGATTTCTGCAAAGCGCGGGGTAAACATGCGGTCGGATTCAAAGATCTTTTGCGCAACACGCGCGATCTTAGTTGCTTCATCGCCAATACGCTCCAGATCGGTGATGGTTTTGACAATCATCATGATCATGCGCAAATCTCCAGCCGCTGGCTGACGACGCGCAATGATATGGCTACAGTCTTCATCGACCTGCACTTCAAGTGCATTCACACGATGATCATTCTTGATCACGCTTTCAGCAAGTGTCGGATTGGTCGTCACCAAGGCTTCCAGGGCATTGACAATCTGCTGTTCAACCAAGCCCCCCATTTCAAGCACCTTGGCACGCACGGACTCTAATTCCGCATCATATTGCTTATAGGTATGTTCAAATTGCATGGAGTTTCCTTTAAAGGTCAGGCATGGTCGATCACGAGCCTGCTAGCCTAACCATCATTCGTGACAATTTTATGTCAAATTTTCGGGATTGTTTCATCCCGCTATACAATTGACCAATTTATTTTGAATAGGTCTTTACGCCATCAGGGGTTGCCAGCAACAACACATTCGCAGGACGCGCAGCAAACAGCCCGTTCGTCACTACACCTACGATCTGGTTGATCTTGGCTTCCATCTCCACAGGATTCATGATAGTCAAGCCATGTACATCCAGAATTACATTACCGTTATCGGTTGTAAAGTCACGCAATACCGGCTGGCCACCAAGCTTCACCAACTCACGAGCAACGTGGCTGCGAGCCATAGGCAACACTTCAACAGGCAACGGAAACTTGCCCAGCACCGGCACCAGCTTACTGGCGTCACAAATACAGATAAAGCTTTTGGCACATGCGGCCACGATTTTCTCACGCGTCAAGGCTCCGCCACCACCCTTCAGCATATGCATGTTCTCGGTAATCTCGTCTGCACCATCCACATAGATTTCCATGCCATCAACGCTATTGAGGTCAAACACCTCAATGCCATGACCTCGCAAGCGCTGCGCTGTGGCCTCAGAACTGGCAACAGCGCCATCAATCTTGTGCTTTACTTTTGCCAACTCATCTATAAAGAAATTTGCTGTAGAGCCGGTACCCACCCCAATAATGCCATCCTTGACATACTCAATCGCTGCTTTAGCTACCTGCTGCTTCAACTCGTCCTGTGTCGCCATTTACTTTTATCCTTATGTTTTCTTTATAATTCAGTTCTTACATCCAACATTGAATAATACACCGCAGCCAGCCTATTGAAAAATAGCTGCGCATAATATGACCATCGACTACCTCGACAAAATCCGACATGCCCGCGTCTATGATGTAGCCATCAGAACGCCACTGGATTATCAACCTAATCTCTCTGCCCGGCTGAATAATCGCATCCTGCTCAAACGTGAAGATACGCAACCGGTGTTTTCATTCAAGTTGCGCGGGGCTTACAACAAAATGGCACACCTCCCCCCTGAAGCACTGCAAAAAGGTGTGATTGCCGCCTCAGCTGGCAATCATGCGCAAGGCGTTGCACTCTCTGCCCAGAAGCTTGGCTGCCGCGCAGTCATCGTCATGCCAACGACAACGCCACAAATCAAGGTCGATGCCGTTCAACGGCGCGGTGCTGAGGTGGTTTTGCACGGAGACTCCTATTCGGACGCTTATCTGCATGCGCTGGAACTTGAGAAATCAGAAGGTCTGACGTTTGTGCATCCTTATGATGATCCTGATGTCATCGCTGGTCAGGGCACAATTGCCATGGAGATTCTGGAGCAACACCCGGAGCCGATTGAAGCCATTTTCTGCTGTGTCGGTGGTGGCGGCTTGATCGCCGGGATCGCGGCTTATGTCAAGGCTATGCGCCCAGAGATCAAGGTCATTGGTGTTGAAGCCGTAGATGCTGAGGCCATGACGGAATCCCTTAAAAAAGGTGAGCGCGTCATGCTGGATCAGGTTGGTCTGTTCGCCGATGGCGCAGCGGTCAAACAGGTCGGGGCAGAAACCCTGCGCTTGTGCAAGAAATACGTGGATGAAATGATCGTCGTCGACAATGATGCCATCTGTGCGGCTATCAAGGATGTGTTTGAAGACACACGCTCAATTCTTGAACCCGCCGGGGCACTTGCGACTGCTGGGATCAAGGAATACATCAAACTTCATCAGATCACGGGAAAAACCCTGATTGGTATTGCCTCAGGCGCCAATATGAATTTCGACCGATTACGCTTTATTGCGGAACGCGCCGAAATCGGCGAAAAGCGCGAAGCTGTTATTGCGGTGACCATTCCTGAAAAACCCGGTGCTTTCAAGGCCTTCTGCCGCCTGCTCGGTAATCGCAGCATTACAGAGTTTAATTACCGATATTCCGATGCGAGTGCTGCACACATATTTGTGGGCATTGCCATACACAACCGTGAAGAAGCCACCCGCCTAGTCAACATGCTTGAGCAACAAGGCTTGCCTGCTCTAGACCTGACCGACAATGAAGTTGCCAAGCTGCATTTGCGACATCTGGTGGGCGGACATGCACCGCAAGCTGAACATGAGGTGGTTTACCGTTTCGAGTTTCCCGAGCGTCCTGGTGCGCTGATGAAGTTCTTGGACACCATGGGGCATGACTGGAACATCAGCTTGTTTCACTACCGCAATCATGGGGCTGACTTTGGTCGCGTGCTGGTGGGGATTCAGGTGCCGCCAGCAGAAAAAGCCGAGTTTGATGCGTTTCTGCAAAGCTTGGGCTACCCCTATTGGGAAGAAACCAATAATCCGGCTTACAAGCTGTTTCTTGGCTAATTGTTCATTGCATCATATGGCTACATACAACCAGATGGTGGTTGTATGTAGCCATGTTGAACATGTTGATTATCCAAGCTACTGTTTTTGATTCGTTTTTAATCAAGTACAGTTATTGCTTAATTATGATGTTGTTCTGACCAACCAGTCTGCAAGACATCTACATGCAATATCTACATCAACTTGCATTTGGGGAACCTATGCAAACTAGGGTTGACCAACTGGCTTAAGCTTTCATAGCATCAGAAGTTATCAGTCAACATCTATAAATCTTATAAAGGAGAATATCAGGATGGAATCCAGAGACCTCGCAAAGAGGCTACGCACAAGTGTCGTGCTAATCGCACTATCAAGTTTACTCGTTGCCTGTGGCGAAAAGACCGAAGCACCTGCTGAAGCAGAACTCGCTGATGGCAATCGTGGCGTTGCATATGTCACCAACCAGGATGGCGATATCACGATCATTGATCTCAACACCATGGAAGCCAGTGGCACGATTGATCCAAAAGGCAATGGTATTCGCGGTATCGGCATTACACCTGATGGCAAGTTACTCGTCACAGCCAACAAGGAAGAAGGCAATATTTCCATTATCAACGTAGAAACCGGCGAACTGGTTCAGCATGTGGACATTGGTAAAAATCCTGAGTTTGTGCGTGTAGTAGGCGATCTTGCCTATGTTTCCTTTGAACCCAGTTCTACTGGTGGCCCTCCCCCGAAACCAGGTGCAGAAGCCACTCACGATGACGACGACGATGATGACGATGACGAAGAGCCCGCTCGCATCGCAGTGGTGGATATCAAGCAGGGTAAAAAGCTGCGTGAAATCATTGGTGGCCCAGAAACAGAGGGGATTGAATTCTCAACCGATGGCACCAAGCTGATTATCACTAATGAAGCCGATAACACCATCACCGTGCATGACATTGAGACAGGTGAATTGCTGAAAACCATCCCAACCGCCGATTTTGGTGACCGTCCTCGTGGTATCAAGGCATCACCAGATGGCAACCAATATATTGCCACGCTGGAGTTTGGCAATAATTTCATGGTGCTGGACAAGGAGTTTAACCTGGTTCGTACAGTGGACACTGGTGCTGCACCTTATGGCGTGGCCTATAACCGTGCTGGCGATCTGATCTACATTGCCAGCGGCAAAGCCAAGACGCTGGAAGTCTACAATGCCGAAACTTTTGAGAAGGTAAATGAAGTCGCAACAGGTGATCGTTGCTGGCACTTCACATTCACACCAGACGACAAGGACATTTTGCTGGCATGTGGCCGCTCCAATGAAGTGCTGGTCATTGATACAGAGAAACTGGAAGTGACCAAGCGGATTAGTGGTAAAGAGCTACCCTGGGGAATCATTGCATATCCCAAGTCAGTGGGTAGTCTTGACGCTCCCGAATAAGTCTTGTCCGGCATAAAAAAGCCCGCGTAAGCGGGCTTTTTTATGCCTTATGCTGGTTGTTGTTCCAGCAGCTTCTGAATAAATGCCCACTCTCGTGGATCTACCGGCGTGATGGAGAGCCGGTTGCCACGCTGCAGAATGCGCATGGTGGCAAGTTCCGGATAGGTTCTAAGTTCCTGCAGACTGAGTAAACGGGTTTTTCGAACCAACCTGACATCGACGTTCACCCAACGGGGGTTCTCGGGTGTTGATTTAGGGTCATGGTATTTATGCTCCTCAATAAACTGGAAGCGATCCGGATAAGCCAGCTTGCTGACCTCCACAATGCCGACAATGCCTGGCGATGCACAGTTGGAATGGTAGAAAAAAGCCTGATCCCCTAGCTTCATCTGATCTCGCATAAAGTTTCTGGCCTGATAATTACGCACGCCATACCAATCCACCGTCTGATCTGGAAAACCCGCCAGATCATCAATCGAAACATCTGAAGGTTCAGACTTCATTAACCAATAACGCATGCATCACCTCAAAAATTTTCCTGCCGCCCATGTGTGCGGAATATTCTCAAAAACATCGAACATTACGTATCATAACGTAATCTATTTTCAGCCAACATCAACGGAAAGACAGATCATGGCACGCAATGTTCTTGGCACCACTCTACAGGTTTGCAGCCTGGCACCCCTCACCGGGTTTACCCGCAATGGTTGTTGCGAAACAGGTCCGGAAGATCGTGGCAGCCACACCGTTTGCGCGCAGGTGACCGAAGAATTTCTTGCCTTTTCAATTGTGCGCGGAAACGACCTGAGCACACCACGCCCTGAATATGGATTTGAGGGATTAAAACCGGGAGACCGCTGGTGTTTGTGTGCATCACGCTGGATGGAAGCCGCAGAAGCCGGAATGGCACCACCCGTCATACTGGAATCGACACACGAACGGGCACTGGACATCATTACGCTAGCTGATTTGAAGTATCACGCCTTGCGTTGAACATGGGGAGATGGATGTCCCTACGGATATTGCCCAGGCCAGCATCCTGAACCAAAGGTTCAAGTGGTAACAGTCACAAGCGCTTCAGGTACACCCACAGATTTGGAGCGCGCACACCGCAACTTGATCAACCGAAACCGATGCCAAAGACTAGTTCAAGGAATATATAACCTGAACAACACCGCAGGGAGCAAACTGATCAGCTAGTCTGTCATCAACACATGACCAGCATATGAAACTAGGTTAGAACAGAGTATTGCTGTCTTCAGCAATCACTTCATCAATCTGATCCTGCATAGTTTCGATTCTACGCTTGAAATCACCGATGTCAAAATTACCATTTTTTGCATTCAGCAGCTCATGCGTTATATTGAGCGCCGCCATTACTGCAATACGCTCAACACCGACCACCTTACCGGTAGATTGAATATCCCGCATTTTCTTGTCGAGATAATTCACGGCCTTCATCAGACCCAAACGCTCTTCATCCGTACATGACACCGTAAAATCACGGCCCATGATATTGACTTCGACGCCGCGCACCTCGCTCATGCAGACTCCTCTGGCAGACGTTCAATCAAAGCTTCCAACCGGGAGCTAACAAGCTCCACATTTTCGCGCAGCTGATGACTATCGTTTTGCGCCTGTGCAAGCTGCTGGCGCAATGAAAAATTCTCGCTACGCAAGGTCTTGCAGACACTTACGAGTTGCGAAAGCTTGGTTTCCAGTGATTTTAAATCCGCATCCATGCAGGCACTATAATTGTAAAAACTTTGTATGGTCAATAGCTAAGAGAGGCTAATGAAAGTACTACCGCATATTGTGCACAAGAACTCTTTGCGAGTCATCCTCTGAATAACCTATAATCTGTCCAAGTTGTCAGGTGCCCGATGTCCTTTTCAGGACACAGGTGAAACTGGGAAACAGGTGCGCTCAGCAGAAAATGTGTGAGCAATCCCTGTGCTGCCCCCGCAACGGTAAACGAGATATATCTATCATCTTAGCCACTGTGACATAGGTCATGGGAAGGCGGTAGATAGGGTCTTGCCCCACTCGTGAGCCCGGAGACCGGCCTGTGCAACCAAGTTTGGAATAACCGCGGGGTGACGGTATATCAACGTGTTGCAGGCATCGCTATTTGCCATCTTCCGTTTTGTCTCCCTCGGTTTTTCCCATTATGAATTGACGCATGCGGGGTCGCATGCGATTCAGGGAGCATCATGAAAAAAACCACTATTGCGAGCCTTGTCGGCTTGCTGTTTTCCACTTCAGTTTCTGCAGAGGAAGTTCCTACTCGCACTGAAGAAGTCGTCGTCACTGCCAGCCGCATTGAGCAGGAGCGTCAGAATGTCATCGCAGATATCAGCGTCATTGATCGTGAAGAGATTGAAAGAGCTGGTCAATCGACCTTGGTCGAGCTTCTGCAAAGACAGCCTGGCATTGAAATCACAAATAATGGCGGCCCAGGAAAGGCCTCAGGAATTTTTATGCGTGGCACGAATACCAGTCATGTGGTTGTGTTGATTGATGGTGTACGCATTAATTCCGCGACTGCTGGCACCACAACCTTTGAGAATCTTCCTGTCGCCCTCATTGATAAAATTGAAATTCTACGTGGTCCTGCCACCAGCCTGTATGGTCAGGATGCTATTGGCGGGGTCATTCAAATTTTTACCAAAAAGGGTAAAGGCGCACCACAGTTTTACGCTGGCGTCGGCTACGGCCGTTATAACACCAAAGCTGCTGATGCCGGATTTCATGGTGCCATTGGTGATACAAGTTTTGCGCTGGGCGTCTCTAGTCTGGCTACCGATGGCTTTTCTGCTTTGAAAACTAATAACCCCAACCTTAATGACGATGATGGTTATCGTAATCTGTCGTTCACCGGCTCGCTCTCTCACAAAATTGCTGATGGCCATGAGATTGGACTACAGGCCTTGCATAGTGAGGGCAGTGTTCGCTTTGATAACCGATTTAATATTGATCCATTTTTTCCGGCTTTTAACCCGGCATTTTCGGATAACGCTGACATTACCCAGCACAGTTATGCCATCACCAGCAAAAACCAGATCACCAGCCGATGGCTGTCTACCATACGTGCCGGCGAAGGCGCTGATGAAGCAGTGACTTATTCTGCGCTTGGGCCATTCACAACGGAAAGCCGCAGTCTGTTCAAAACCAAACAGCGCCAATATTCCTGGCAGAACGATATTTCGCTTCCATTGGGTACGCTCACGCTGCTGTATGACAGATTGGAAGAGCGGGTCAAATCCACCACTGATTTCAAACAGACCAGCCGAAACAATGATGGCTATCACATCGGGTATCTGCTGAATCATGGGGCGCACTCCATGCAACTCAATTACCGAAGTGACCATAACTCACGCTTTGGCACCAATAATACTGAGGGCTTCGGCTATGGTTATCGCCTCAATGATGCCTGGCGCGTGACGGCGAGCTACGGCACCGCATTCAAGGCACCTACGTTTAATGACCTTTTCTTTCCGGATTTTTTTGGCTTTCCAACCAGCAATCCGGATCTGAAACCGGAAAAATCACGCAACATTGAGACCAGCCTGCGCTATGCGCAAGGTGATTCCGCTGCATCGCTCACTGTTTATGAAAACAAGATCAGAAATTTGATTCTGCTTGATGAAAACTTCATTCCGGCCAACATCAGTGAGGCTCGTATTCAAGGGCTCACGCTGGCTGGCTCTCAAATCTGGAACAACTGGGATTTCAATGGCAGTATTGATATCCAGTCTCCGAGAGACCGCCAGACTGATACGCTGCTGGTGCGACGCGCCAACCGGCACGCCAGTTTCAACACCAGTTACACCTGGGGAGACTGGCGTTTTGGTGTAGAGGCTATCGCTTCTTCAGCGCGCTACAATGATGCAGCGAACTCTCAACGTCTGGCAGGCTACAGCATTTTTAATCTGACGACGGATTACACCATCACCAAAGAATGGCAGCTCAAAGCGCGTCTGAACAATATGTTCGATAAGGATTACGCGCTGGCATACGATGGCAACCCGGCAGCAGGCGGATTTGTCTATGCAACACCAGGCGCCAACCTGTTTGTCAGCATACGCTATCAAACAGCGCCTTAGACCATGCAGCCACTTGGGAACGAGTTATCGAAGCGAATACCGCAAAATGGTATGATATGCCCATTCAAACGACTGCCAGTTCAAATGACTGTAAGACAAGCAACACGCTTTTCGGAGATTTAACATGCGCACCACCCACAATACGCTCTCACTGAACCAGAAGCTGGCGGTAGCAGCTTTAATTGCTTTTTTCATGCTACTGACACGCGGTAGCCATGTGCTGACCGCCGTGTCTTTGCCAGACGCCAGTGTGGCGCTGTTTCTGCTTGGTGGCTTATTGCTGGGCCGTGCTGCCTGGTTTGCGGTGTTTTTTATACTGGCAAGCGTGATTGACTTTGGTGCTGCAGCGCTCGATCCGTTACAAGCTTTCTGTTTAACCGATGGCTATTGGGGCATGATTCCGGCATACGGTGTCATGTGGCTGGCAGGTCGTTGGCTGGCTAATCGCGCTGACGCATTTGCTTTTCTGCCGTATGCATGCGTCTCCATGCTTTCAACTGTGATTGCATTTGTGATTTCAACGCAAACCTATTATCTCTATTCTGGCCGCTTCCCCAACAATGGTGTGCTGGAAACCCTGCAATATGGCTGGAACTACATGCCCGGTTATATCGGCTTTGCCGCCATGTATTTTGTCATCATCTGGCTAGGTGCAAAGGCTATTCAACAATTCAAGATGGCCCGCACCGCCTCGGTGTAAGCATCGTGAACCCAACAAGCCGCCCGGACATGTGCTGGTGCGGCTTTTTTATTGGCTGATGTCATGGATAATCCAAACGCTTACAGCAAAGCTGAGCAGTCCGCCATCTACAGGGCGATTGCTGAGCGGCGTGATATGCGCCATTTCCGACCTGACCCTGTGGCACCGGAAGTGCTACTGCGACTCTTGAATGCCGCCCACCACGCCCCTAGTGTTGGCCTGATGCAGCCATGGCGCTTTATCCGCATTACCAAACCTGAAATTCGACAGGCTATCCACGCGCAAGTCCAAGACGAACGCCTGCGCACAGCAAAAGCGATTGGGGAACATTTAGATCGCGAGGACGAGTTCATGCGCCTCAAGGTTGAAGGCATCATGCAGTGCGGTGAGTTGTTGGTAGCCGCTTTGTGCGACCATCGTGAAAAACATATATTTGGCCGTCGCACGATACCGGAAATGGATTTGGCATCGGTCTGCTGCGCCATCCAGAATTTATGGTTGGCTGCACGCGCAGAAGGATTGGGCATGGGCTGGGTATCCATGTTTGACCCGGTCAGCCTGGGTGAGTTACTGGGCATTCCAGAAGGCGGAAAGGCCATTGCCATCTTGTGTATCGGTCACGTTAAAGTATTTTACCCATCACCCATGCTGGTTGAAGAAGGCTGGGCCACCGAGCGGCCATTGAGTGATCTCGTGATGGAAGACCATTGGCGGCCATGAGTTCCGGACCCCGCCGCATCGTCTGCCTCACGACTGAAACGACAGAGGTCTTATATTTGCTTGGCCAGCAAGAACGGATTGCCGGCATCTCAGGCTATACCACCCGACCAGCCATCGCCCGCAAGGAAAAACCGCGCATCAGTGCATTTACCAGCGCGAATATCCAAAAAATTCTGGCATTGTCCCCGGACCTTGTACTGACTTGCACTGACCTGCAGGCGGATATTGCAGCTTCCATGATCAAGGCGGGGCTTGAGGTGCATGCGTTTAACCAACGTTCCGTTGAAGGCATGCTGAACATGATTGCCACGCTGGGTGCGCTCACAGATTGCAGTGAACAAGCCGCCACATTGATTGCAGGTTTAAAAAGCCAGATTGAACAAGTCCGTGAAACTGCAGCGTATCTGCCACGCAAACCGGTGATTTATTTTGAGGAGTGGGACGACCCTATGATCAGCGGAATTCGCTGGGTCGCCGAACTGATTGAAATGGCGGGTGGCATGGATTGCTTTGCCGAACTTTCCAAGCACGATGCAGCAAAAGATCGCATCATCGCTTATGCAACTGAGGTCATTCGCCGCAACCCGGATATCATCATTGGCTCATGGTGTGGCAAGAAGTTTCAGCCTGAGCATGTGATGCAGCGTGAGGGTTGGTCAGCAATCAATGCTGTGCAGAGCGGGTTTGTCCACGAAATCAAATCAGCAGACATCTTGCAGCCTGGCCCTTCTATCATTACGGAAGGCTTGAAACAGTTGCACACCATTGTGCAACGTTGGGGTGCCACACAGTCTTTCAAGAAACACTGGGGTTAAACACACATGTCGATCACACTCGTTTTAGGCGGTGCGCGCTCTGGTAAGAGTGCTCACGCAGAGCAATTAGCGACACAAACTGGCCTGGAGGTGACCTACGTTGCCACAGCACAGATATACGATGATGAGTTTAAGGCTCGTGTAGATCATCATCAATCCCGCCGCCCTGCGCATTGGCACTTGATTGAAGAGCCGCACTATCTGGCCCACACGCTCAACTCACAGGCAGCGGCAAATTGTTGCCTGATTGTAGATTGCCTCACCCTATGGTTGGCACAATGGATATGTCAGGACTGTCATCCGCCAAAAGACTCCAGCTGGGCGCAAGAACGTGAGCGCTTACTTTCGTCCCTAGCCAAGCTAACTGGAGATATTATTCTGGTCAGTAATGAGGTCGGCATGGGCATCGTGCCGCTTGGTGAAATCAACCGCCAGTTTCAGGATGAACAAGGCCGGCTGAACCAAGCCATTGCAAAAGTGGCAGATCGTGTGATCTTTGTGGCTGCAGGTTTGCCTCTAAGTTTGAAATAATCAGCTAGCGATTTACAAACCCGATACGAGGGATATCACCCTCAAAAGTCAGCTGTGTCAGGCTGCCATAATCGATTTCAAAACGGAACAAGCCCTTGAGGGGGATATTCAGCACATCTGCCAGCAGCGTGCGAATCAAGCCCCCATGTGCCACCACCAGCACATCCTGCCCTGCATGTTTTGATTGTACGTCCTGCAAAAAATGGGTGGCGCGAGCATGCAGTTCCGCAAAGGTTTCACCATTGGGCGGACTTTGTGTTGCATAGTTGTTGGCCCATACATCAAACGCTGGCCGAGGAATATCATCCCACTTTTTTAACTCCCAATCGCCAAAATGCAGTTCTTTCAATCGGTCATCTGCGATGGCCTCACCAATGCTCAGGGCATCTGCCAATTTATGACATCGCTGTAATGGGCTGGTATACAACCCATCAAACGTCAGCGCTGCGAGTTTGGCACGTATCAATGCCAATTCAGCATGAAAACTAGGGGCCACATCAATGTCTGCCTGACCATAGCAAAGTCCGCTATCAACACTCAGCCTGGTGTGTCTCAATAAATAAAGCCTCACTGCAGCCCCATCCAAAACAATATGCCTATGTAAAACGCCAGTTCTGTCATTTGTTGCATGGCGCCCAAGCAATCACCAGTGTAGCCTCCCAAGCGACGCTTAAGCATGCGACTAAACCACCACCAGACGATCATCACGGGTAGCATAGCCACCAGCACCTGCCAGTCTGCCAAGAAAGCGATCAGGATAAGAAAAGGCGATAGCCCAATCACAGTGGCAACCAGCAGCTGCGGACGACTCAAGTGCGTTGCCAACGGCTTGGATTTACCTTCAGCGCGCACATAGCGCTGGGTGAAAATCACCAGTACCGCACTCAAGCGGCTAAGCGCATGGGCAGAGATCATAACGATAGGCAAAAGCACGGCGCTGATATGTACCTGTGCCTGAAATTTGGTAAACATCACCAACATCAAGGCAACTGCACCATAGCTACCAATCCGCGAATCCTGCATGATGGTAAGCACTTGCTCTTTCTGCCAACCACCACCCAAGCCATCTGCGGCATCCGCCAAGCCATCTTCATGAAATGCGCCCGTCATCAGAATGGTAGCCCCCATACTGAGTAATACGGCAATTGCATCGGGCAGCACGCCAAGTGCAAGCCAGAACACTAATGCAGCCAGTGCGCCAACCAACACGCCCACCAGCGGAAAATACTGCACCGAATCGTTGAGGTCGCGCTCTTGAAAATTCGGTAAATTTACTGGCACCCGCGTAAAAAACATAAGTGCCGTTCTAAATAACTGCCACTGCCGCCGGATGGCCTGCATCTTCAAATCACCTTACCTGACACATGGGCTGATTCAAACGAAGCCATTTCATTCAGAAAATTCACAGCCGCCTGCACCAGCGGATACGCCATCACAGCACCTGTGCCCTCACCCAAACGCATGCCCAGATTCAATACGGGTTTCGCGTCCAGTTGCTTTAGCAACAAAGCATGGCCAGCTTCATCAGAACAATGCGAGAAAACACAGTAATGCAGAATTTCAGGTTGCAATCTGGATGCTACCAACAACGCAACCGTTGCAATGAACCCATCAATCAGTAACAGCGAGCGTGCTTCAGCAGCTGCCAGCATCGCCCCTGTCATCATTGCAATTTCAAAACCACCCAGGCAGGCAAGGATCTCCATCGGGCTTTGTGCTGATGCATGACGTTGCAGGGCTTGCTCGATCACCGCAATCTTATGCTGCACCCCTGCATCACCCAACCCAGTGCCACGCCCTGCGCATTGGGAAGGCGGTAATGTACATAACCCCGCCATGATGGCAGCCGCAGCAGTGCTATTGCCTATCCCCATTTCACCAAAGGCCAATATATTGGTGCCCGCAGCAATTTCCGTTTCAGCCAGTCTCGCACCTTGCTGCAATGCAGTAGCACATTGGGAGAATGTCATGGCCTCAGCCTCGACAAAGTTACGCGTACCCATGCCGATTTTGGCATCGATGAGATCAGGGTGTGGCTCAAATACATGATTCACCCCGGCATCCACCACCTTAACCTGCATCTGATGTTGCCGCGCAAACACATTCACGGCCGCGCCACCTGCCAGAAAATTCATCACCATCTGCTGCGTCACAGATTGCGGAAATGGGCTCACCCCCTCTGCCACAACCCCATGATCACCTGCAAACACCATTACCACTGGCCTAGTTAATACGGGTGTGAGAGATTGTTGTATCAATCCCACCTGCAAGGCAATTTTCTCCAGTTGCCCCAAAGCGCCCAATGGCTTGGTTTTCTGGTCAATCTTATCTTGCAGGTTGGCAGTCAGGCTTTGGTCAGGACGTTTGATATTCAATGGCTCATGCTTAATCGGTTTCAAGACCTGCGAGCATACGCGAGCCCAGCAGATTTTTGAACCCGCATTTTTGAAAGGGCGGATGATTAAACTTATTGATCTTGAAATGACACGAAATCAGGTTTTTTGCTATAATGCACGGCTTGCGAGAGCTCAAGGCTCGTAATGATGGCCGGGTAGCTCAGTTGGTAGAGCAGCGGATTGAAAATCCGCGTGTCGGCAGTTCGATTCTGCCCCCGGCCACCACATATTAAAACGGCGACCTAATTGGTGGCCGTTTCATTTTATCAGTCCTGTTCAATCATCTTTTCACTTCACGTTTGTTTTGGCACTTGTTGCTAGATACTTGCATGAAGCAGATGCAGTTTGTACCCTAACTGCTCATCCCAATTCTGAACCCAATCTGACATGAGCCACGATATCCAATCACCAGTGACTGCCCTACTTAACAATCAGGGTGTTGAGTACAAGGTTATTGAAATTCCATTTAGCGAAGACAAAAAGCCAATCAGAAATCTGGAATCACTGTTGCAATGCCAAGGATTGGATCCGCAATCCGTAGTGCGTAGTGTGGTGTTTAAAACTGCCTCAGAGCAATTTGTCTTACTGGCTGTTGCAGGTGGTGGGCGTGCTGATTGGGCCGTGTTACGGGCACACTTGAATGAACGAAAATGCCGGATGGCGGAATACGATGAGGTAAAACAATCCACCGGCTATGTTGTGGGCGCCGTACCGCCAGTTGCACTGCCAAAGTCTATCAAGGTGCTGGTGGATCGCAGTGTGGCGAATTATGAAACTGTGGTGATTGGTAGCGGCGTGCTGGGGTTTGCACTTTCACTGAAGGGATCAGACTTGTTGCGTTTACTTGAAGCTGCAGAGACAGACGAATTTACCCGACATGAAGATGCGTCATAATCAAAATTGAGCAAAGTGGTTGATCACCGCGACCAAACAACTTACAGCACTGCTGGTGTTTCTTGCTGTAGTAAGCCTTGAGCACCAGACAGAGCAATTTCCATAGAATAACTCGAGTCGATATGATCTGTTTGAACACCAAGCAGACCCATGGCGATATCGGCAACTTCCTCCGGCTCAATATCCTGCATGCTGGATTTTTTGAGAACTAGCTGGCAGGGTTTTGCGGGATACGGGCCTGAGCGCATTGGGCTGGTAGGCCCAAAAAGGGCAAGAATCGGCACATCTGTTGCCGACGCAACATGCAAAACACCACAGTCTTGTGAAATAAATAGTGCACATTGAGCTAAGTGCGTATGCAACTGCCGAACTGTGGTCTTGCCTATCAGATTGATCGTACCCGGTAGCATTCTGAGGAACTGCTTAGCAAGAAATGCTTCATTGCTGGTACCTGTCAGTGCGATCCTGATTTTGGGATGTGCTTGTGTGAGTAATTTCCCGAGTTTGATATAGGCATCTACTGACCACAATTTATCTTCGTCGGCACGTTTTGAATACCAGAATTTCCATCCATGTAAGGCTGTACGAGCGCAACCCAGGTGTATATTTACAATTTGATGAGTTTGATACTGGGCTGCTTCAATGACTGGTTCGTGATCAGCTGATCCTAATATGTATTTTCGGTCAGCATCCAGTACAGGGGAGCCTACCAATTTGGAGGCAAAAGCAAGTAGTTGATCGGCATGCGGCTTATCGCCCTCAAGCGAGGTAACTGTTAACACACTATCTGCCCGAATTTTAAGCTTACGCAATGAATTAGGGTGAAGCACAATCACATGATCATACGCTTTTGCAATCTGCTCAAATCGACTGCGACGCGTAGTGACATGGATGTAATTGATATACGGATTACCATGAAAAACCTCAGCGCTGAGTTCACTGAGCGCCAGAACATCAATCTGGCTATCTGGAAGCACTCGTCTTAATAGGTGTATGGCCGGTGTTGCAAAAATATTATTACCCGTACTACTAGATGTGACTACAAGTACACGATCACGATTGGCAATCAATTTATCACCCATTAAAAATAAGCTGGGCGAACTATAGAGATTGAATATTAAACAGAGATTAATTTAGTGTTTGGTCAGCATATTTCTATTGAAAGATTTCAGCACTTCAATCATGGCAGTTTCAACAATATCGTATACGGGCAAATTAAATCTGAATGAACCACAAACTTTAAGGTCTGTTATACCGTGATACCTACCTTTTAGTCTGTCAGTTCGGCTGGCAGGTTTTCATGTAAAATTAATGCTTTATTAATAATGTTAGCGCAATCAAACATGGCGGCTTATCAGGAAATTGAAGCACCTCAATTACAAGAGATGCTGACCAGTCAGAAAATTCTGCTGGTCGATGTAAGAAACGATGACGAAGTAGCACGCGGCATTATTCCCGGTGCTTCCCACCTGCCACTCGCGATGTTGCCAGTCAAATATGAAACCCTGAATGGCGACGAGGCACTGGTTTTTTATTGTCACAGTGGCATGCGTTCAGGACAGGCGGCATCGTTTGTGGCTGGAAAAGGCCGACACAATGTCTTTAACCTGCGTGGCGGTGTGCTGGCCTGGGGCAAAGCTGGCTATGCCTTTGGCCCTAAAGCTTAACGGAGAACATGATGGATTTTGACAAGGAACTTGATGCGCGTGGTCTGAACTGCCCGCTACCTATTCTGCGTTGTAAAAAGGCCTTGGCAGAAGTCACAAGCGGACAAGTGCTAAAAGTGATGGCGACTGATCCGGGATCTGTGAAAGACTTTCAGGCCTTTTGCAAACAAACTGGGCATGAATTGCTGTCGATGCAGGAAATTGGCAAAGAATTTCATTTTCACATCCGTAAGCGTAGCGCCTAAGGAATCATTACGATGGCCAAAAAGCTTGCATTAATTGCCTCCAAAGGCACGCTTGACTGGGCTTACCCACCTTTTATTCTGGCCTCTACCGCTGCTGCGCTAGATTATGAAGTCCAGATTTTTTTCACCTTTTATGGCCTGACACTCCTGAAAAAGAATGTCAGTGATCTGAAGGTGTCACCACTGGGAAACCCAGGTATGCCAATGCCTGTGCCCATGCCTAACCTGGCGCAGATGATTCCCGGCATGGAGTCGATGGCAACCATGATGATGAAGCAGAAGATTGCCAGCAAGGGTGTGGCTTCGATTGAAGATCTACGATCAGCCTGTCTGGAATCTGGCGTTAAATTGATTGCTTGTCAGATGACAGTCGATTTATTTGATTTCAAGCCCGAGGATTTTATTGAAGGCATTGATTTTGGCGGCGCTGCGACTTTCTTTGAGTTTGCGGGCGAATCAGACGTGAATCTGTTTATTTAGCCATTCTTTTAATCAAGGCATCTTTGATTTCATTTAGCCAAAAGCCCTCACATGAGGGCTTTTTGATTTTTTATTTGATCACTTTGGTTTCTGCGCGTGCCCGTACTTGATTCAGCATCGCCAGCACAAATGGCAGCATGAGAAGCACGCCCACCATCATCATGACAACGCCACGGTATTCAAAATTAACACTGGCTGGCAACAGGTTTATATCAGCAAAATGCTCGGCGGCCCCTAACGCAAACAGCACTGCACCTACCCCATCCAGCAGTAACCAGTTGATTGGAATTTTGATAGGAGGCTGTTGCGTCATGCGTAGATCCTTTACCGTAGCCAGAGATTGAGCAATCTACTTGAGTTTAGCCAGTTGCGCTTGCAGCTTTTCTAGTGTGGCAGAAAAATCGGCTAGTCGCTGCTTTTCCTGCTCCACCACGGCAGCTGGAGCTCTGGCAACAAAGCCCTCATTGCCCAGCTTGGCCTGCGCTTTGGCGACCTCACCCTCAACACGCATGATTTCCTTGCCCAGACGCTCTTTCTCAGCAGCAACATCAATTTCGATCTTGAGCATGAGCTTGAAATCGCCTGCCAGTGCCACAGGCGCATCTGCTTCAGGCAGCTCGGCGACAATTTCAACCTCTGCCAACTTGGCCAGTGCCTTGAGGTACGGAGCGTATGCGGCAAGCTGCGCGGTATCACCCGCAGCGATCAAAGGTACGCGCTGGGCCGGCGAAATGTTCATTTCACCGCGGAGGCTGCGGCAGGCATCCACGGCTTGTTTCAAGGTAGCCACCCAGGCATCAGCATTGGGGTCAATTTTTTGTGGCTGGCTCACTGGGTAGGCCTGCAGCATGATGCTGGGGCCTGGGTTTTTCAGGTCACGACCACTGAGCGGCCCGACCGTCTGCCAGAGTTCTTCGGTAATGAATGGGATGATGGGATGCGCGAGACGCAAAATGGTTTCCAGCACGCGCAACAGGGTACGCCGAGTGGCACGCTGCTGCGCATCGTTACCCTGCTGGATTTGTACTTTGGCGAGTTCCAAGTACCAATCACAGTATTCATCCCAGACAAACTCATAGACCGCTTTAGCTGCCAGATCAAATCGGTAATCGGAAAATGCCTTTTCCACTTCTGCTTCAGTACGTTGCAACTGGCTGACGATCCAGCGGTCAGCCTGTGAGAAGTCTAAGTAACCTTCTGGCCCACAGTCGCTATTGCATTCGCCCAAGCCGCAGTCTTGGCCTTCGGTATTCATCAGCACAAAACGGGTGGCATTCCACAGCTTGTTGCAGAAATTGCGGTAGCCCTCACAACGGTTCAGATCAAACTTGATGTCACGACCCGGGCTCGCCAAAGATGCGAATGTAAAACGCAAGGCGTCTGTTCCAAAGGCTGGGATGCCTTCCGGAAATTCCTTACGAGTACGCTTTTCGATTTTCTCAGCGTCTTTCGGGTTCATCAGGCCCGTTGTACGTTTTTTGACCAGATCCTCAATGCCGATGCCATCAATCAAATCTATTGGGTCCAGTACGTTACCCTTGGATTTGGACATTTTCTGGCCTTCCGCATCGCGAATCAGGCCGTGCACATAGACATGCCTGAATGGAATCTTGCCGGTGAGGTGCTTGGTCATCATCACCATACGCGCCACCCAGAAGAAAATAATGTCAAACCCAGTGACCAGCACGCTGGATGGCAAGTATTGCTGCAGCATCTGGTTGTTGGCATCCAGCGTTTCATCGCCGGTCCAATCCAGTGTGGAGAACGGCCACAATGCGGAGGAGTACCAGGTATCGAGCACATCATCGTCGCGCTTCAAGTTGGCGGTGTAGCCATCCTTGGCCGCCAAGGCCTTGGCCTCAGCCTCATCATGGGCCACATAAACTGCACCATTGTCGGCATACCAAGCCGGAATCTGATGCCCCCACCACAACTGACGAGAGATACACCAATCCTGAATATTGTTGAGCCACTGGTTGTAGGTGTTGACCCAGTTTTCAGGCACAAACTTGATCTCGCCGTTAGCGACGACTTCCAAGGCTTTTTCGGTAATACTTTTACCATCCGCAGAAGGTTTGCTCATGGCAACAAACCATTGGTCTGTGAGCATAGGCTCGATGACAACATTGGTGCGGTCGCCACGTGGCACCTTGAGTTTATGTTTCTCGACCTTTTCCAGATAGCCTTGCGCTTCCAGGTCGGTGACCACTTGCCTACGTGCCGCGAAGCGCTCCATGCCAACCAGATTTTGTGGCATGTCGATTGATGGTTTGATAGCACCATCCGCAGCAATCACTTCTGCTGTTGAGGGCACGTATCCCTTGAGGTCGAGGATAATGATCTTATCCAACTTGTGACGCTGACTCACCGCATAGTCGTTGAAGTCGTGCGCTGGCGTGACTTTCACTACACCAGTACCAAACTCACGATCTACATAGTCATCAGCAATGATGGGTAATTCACGGTCACACAGTGGCAACTGAACGGTTTTACCAATCAAATGCTGGTAGCGATTATCTTCCGGGTGCACCATCACTGCCGCGTCACCCAGCATGGTTTCAGGGCGGGTTGTTGCAACGGTGAGATGACCAGAACCATCAGCGAGCGGATATTGGATATGCCACAGATGGCCGTCTTCTTCCTCTTGCACCACTTCCAGATCAGAGACGGCCGTACCGAGTTTGACATCCCAATTGACTAACCGCTTGCCGCGGTAGATCAAGCCTTCGTTATAGAGTCGCACAAAACTCTCGGTCACAACCTTGTTAAGGCCCGCATCCATGGTGAAGCGCTCACGAGACCAATCGGGTGAGGTGCCAAGCCGGCGCATTTGGCGCGTGATGGTATTGCCGGAGTATTCTTTCCATTCCCAGACTTTTTCAAGAAACTTCTCGCGTCCAAGATCATGACGTGAAACCCCCTGTGCATCGAGCTGGCGCTCAACCACAATCTGGGTTGCGATCCCTGCGTGGTCAGTCCCTGGCTGCCAGAGCGTATTGGCACCACGCATGCGGTGATAGCGTGTCAGCGCATCCATGATGGTCTGGTTGAAGCCATGCCCCATGTGCAGCGTGCCGGTGACATTGGGTGGCGGCAGCAAAATACAGAAATTGTCCTGCCTGGATGCATCTGCACCCGCCACATAGTAACCACGGCTTTCCCAAAACTGGTACCAGCGGCTTTCTATGTCCTTGGGATCAAAGGATTTTGCCAGCTCTGGTGCTGCGGAATTTTCAGAAGATGATGTGTTGGATTGTTGTGAGCTCATAGGGGCGCAATTTTAACATATCAGGCGGGTGATGCCCTCGGTAGCGCACGTCAACGCATTGAATATTTAGGGCGTGTCAGACTTGATAAATCCAGATGACGACTCCAACAGCAAGCAGCAAAATCGCCAGATGCACCAAGCTCCAAAGCAGGTAACGATTTTTCAGCTTTTTTGGTGACAGGCTGGAAAGTAAAAACAAGCGCCCATCCTTAGGTGCACGCATGACATGAGTGCCGCTCTGGGCACGAATTTCACGATGCTCACGCTCAACCTCACGCTGCGCTGCTTTTCGCGCCAGCTCCCACTCTTCAAGATCAATTTCACCGTTACCATCCAGATCAAAGCGTTTGAGCAAGGTCGCTCGATCACGCTTCCAGTCGGTTAATAACAACGAGACATCCTCTTTCAGGTTTAATGGACTGGCCGCACCGCCAATCGTGGAAAAAGTACCCAGGACATATACTGCATTGCCAAACAGAAGCTCTTCCACATGTCGAGTGTTGCGGTCAGGATAGGTAACACGCCGATCTGCCCCAATCACTTCAGCATGGTCAGGGTCAACAATACATCGCCCGGTGCTGTCTTCGATCTCAAAGGTCTGCTGACTGACGCCCTGATTCACGCAGGCCCATTTTCGATCATGGGTTTTGCTATAAACCCAGTAACGAAACCAGATGCAGCGCATGCTACCAAGCGGGCTGACCAGCAGATTTTCAGGAGAAAGCACAGCGCGACCAAATAACTCGACATAGCCTTGTGCGGCAGAACCAATCCGCGAGGTTGGCGTATCTGCAATCAGACGCATGCGCCTGAAATTGGCTGACCATGCCAACAAACTCACTAACGCAATCAAGCCCAGACAAAACGCCCACGCCTCTGGCGTATTGATCTGGACTGCAATCACCAGGATGACCAGATGCGTGGCAGATGAAATCAGCTCCACATAGCGGCTGCGAAGGCCTTGCAGCAAGCTGGCAAGCATCAGGGATTGGCAAACCGCTTGCTGATATCGACGTCTTTAAGTTCTGTGGCAGAGAATCTCAACAGCCGAAACGGCATGAACCCAAACATGCGTGCGACCAGTAGATCAGGAAACTGTGCGATTCGCACGTTATTGACATTCACGCTGTCATTGTAGAACTCGCGCCTGTCGGCAATCGCATTTTCTAGGCTGCTGATGCGTGCATGCAAGTGCATGAACTGCTCATTGGCTTTGAGCTCAGGATAGCTCTCTGCCAAGGCAAACAAGTTGCCGAGGCCTGCGCGAAGTGCGCCTTCGGCAATACCCAGCGCCGCAACATCATGGGCCTCACGGGCTTCAGATACACGTGAACGGGCCTGAATCACCTTTTCCAGTGTGCCTTGCTCATGCTGCATATATTGCTTGCAGGTATCCACCAGCTTGGGTAGCTCATCATGCCGCTGCTTCAAAAGCACTTCAATATTGGACCAGGCCTTGCTGACGTTGTTTTTAATGCTGACCAGACTGTTGTACACCATGACAACATACAAAATGACGATGACCAGAACAACAATAAGTATGACTGTCATACAAGCTCCCTGATGTTATGCCCTGCTGACAAAACGCAGTCTATCCGAGGCACGATAAGAAATGCAACGCTTGTCAGGGTTGTCGATAATCCCGATCACCCAGTAGCAAAGGCCCGACCTTGTCCCAGTAGCGTGAGAAGCGTTTCAAGCGCTTGCTGCTGACATCGATATCCACCAATGCCGGTTCAGGCTGCCAACGTGGCGTGTATGGGGTCAACATGGCGCGCAGATCTCGGTTGGGGGTGTCTTGTGTCAACACCTGCCCGATGCCTCGTTCAGCAAGCACCTCGCGTGTGCTGCCCAACCAGATTTCCACATCCGGCATTTCATGCAGACAATCAGCCATGAACTGCAAGCGGTTGAGCGACCATTGGCCATGGAGGTCATCGTCAAACACAAATAATTTGTGCAGGGATTTCTTCACCAGCGGATTAGCGGGGGAAAGCATTTCATCATGTACCAGCACAGATACCGCAGTGTGCTGCGGAATGAGTGGCGGATAAGCCAGCCTCTTAGGATAAACCTGCCCGCTGGCGGGCAGCACATCATTGAAAAGATGTTGGTGCAAGCTGTCGTAATCGGCGTCAAATGGACAATTGGCCTGGCAGTTAGCGCAGTATTTCTCGCCAGTGTAGCGTGCAAGATTTTCTTTGTTGAAATAATAGGGTTTTGAGCTGAAGGTTGAGGCAATCCACTGCCACGAAAGATGATTGGAGGCTAAATCACCGTCGAGCAAGTGCGCCTGATACCAATCAGCAGCTTCACGCCAATCTACCTTGCGCCAATGCAGCACGTATGCCGCAAACCACATGCGTGCATGATTATGAAGATATCCAGTATTCAGCAGGTCGGTCACAAAGCTGTCCATGCATGGAAGACCAGTCTTGGCCCTGACGATATCTTCTGGCATGGCATCGCGCACTAGCGTGACCTTGGCCACCTCGATATCCGAGAAAATATCGTCTCCCATGCTGTACCAAACCCGACGCCAATAATCACGCCAGGCAAACTCAAAAATCAGCTTTTCTGCATTGTCTCCAAACTTTTGCCGGACATATTCGTATGCCTCTTTGAGTGTGATACAGCCATGTCGTAAATAGGGTGAGAGTCTGGTGACCGCGCCATTGAGAAAATTGCGATTTCGTTCATAAGCCAAAGCGTCAATCTGACTCAGACGGGCCAACGCAGCTTGTCGACCACCCGGCCATTGGTCTATGAGCTCAGGGCCTTGCGCCTGAGGAAACATGCGCTTGATATAGAAAAGACGTTCGCTACGGTCCTCTGGTAGCTGAAGTTTGCGTGGTTTGGACATGTCGTCAGGCCCACCTCATGATTAAAACAGTTCTTCTTGTTTGTGCGAATTAGTGCTGGATGATCGCTTTGCTCTGCTTGCTCTTTCTACACCATTCGTATCGCGTTGGCTACCCGGCATGCCTATTCGTGAGGCATGTTTTTCTACTACTCGTGATGTTTCAGCCTTGATGGCATCATTCTGCCGCACGGCCGACATGCGCATTTTGGCATGACGCATGGCAGCATCTATCTCCACCAACGGTGCAGGATAATCACGCCCAATCACACACCCTACCCGCTGCTGCATGGCAGAAGGCATCAGCCATGGTTGTAATATCCAGCTATCGGGCACCTGTGCCAACTGGGGTAACCAGCGCCGGACAAACACCCCGTTGGGGTCTTGGTCTGCTGCCTGTTTAACCGGATGATAAATTCGCAGGGTATTAATGCCCGTTGTACCCGACTGCATTTGCACCTGTGGCCAGTGGATACCAGGCTCATAATCCAGGAACTCGCGGGCCAGATGCAAACCGGGCTCACGCCAGTGCAACCAATACAAATAGCTGGCTGTACTCATCAGCATGGCACGCATGCGGAAATTCAACCATCCGGTCTGACGGAGCATCGCCATGCAGGCGTCTACTAAAGGCCAGCCGGTCTCACCTCTTGCCCATGTCTCCAGACGCGCGTGCGCGTCATCCTGCGCCAACTTAGACTCACGTATGCCATCATAGCCACGATGCAGGTTATTGAATTCAAGTGCTGGTTCAGTTTCCAGCTTCTGCATGAAATGGCAGTGCCAATGCAAACGGCTTTCAAATGCCTTGAGACCAGCCGCGAGACCTCTGGTGGATTGGCCACGAGAGGTCAAGTCCTGCTGACGCTCACGCGTTGCCTGCACTACCTCACGCATACTGAGGCATCCCCAGGCAAGATAAGGTGATAATCTTGAGCAGCTGTTGATCGAAGTCAACGGGCTGGATATTCTTCCGCGATAATGCGCGGCCCGTTCATCCAGAAAGGAGGCCAGCAGCCGCAGTCCTGCTTGGCGGCCGCCTTTCTGTCTTGCGGGCTTATCCGTACCAACTGCTAATGGTGGTTTGATTTGTGTATTTGAGCGAAGAATGTGTTCTGGCAATGGCGCTGCGATTGCACTGCCAGGTGTTGGAATGAGCGGGGACTGCATTCTCTGCTCCCAATACCCATGCCACTGATTGCGGTTCTGCAAGCGCCTCACCACGCCATGCTGCGGAAACTCATGCCAACGTGTGCCATACACACGACACCAACTGGCAACCGCTTTATCCACATCATAAGTTGCCTGATTGCCAGTTTCTTCATGGCTCCATATCGCGGCAATCTGCACAACACTTCTCAAGTGTTTAAGTAAATCTACTATTCCTGCGGGCCACACCATGAGAGACAAGCCTATGTGGTCCAAATCCTGAGCCAATGTGCGCAGACTTTCCTGTGCAAAGACTTGATGTTGCCTGGCATAATCAGGCCCCGCCAGCACAGTTGGTTCCCACGCAAATACCGGAAGCACCACCCCCTGCCGACAAGCTTCAAACAAGGGTAGATGGTGCACGCGTAAATCGCGCTTGAACCATACAATATGAATTGCAACTGACACGTCATCTCCCGTCTACCAACACCAATATAGCGTGTGACATTCGGTCATGACCGTCATCACTTGCGTATGACAATCGTTGCATGGCGCAGTTTTCTGATAGCATAGCGTGTCAACAATAATAGTGCGCCGACACCAAGGGAGAAAGCACATGTTGGAACCAATCTGGCTATGGGGCATTCTTGGCCTTATTCTGCTAGCAGTGGAAATGGCTACCGGCACCTTTTATATTCTGTGGTTTGGTATCTCTGCCTTGTGCATGAGCCTGGCACTACTGATTTTCCCCCAGATACATATCGATCTTCAGTTCTTCATGTTTGGCGCGCTGTCACTCAGCTCCCTCGCCATTTGGAAACTGCACTACAAAAGGAATGCTACCAACGACTTGCGGGTGGGCCAATCACAAGGCGATGAAGTGGGCCGTGTGGGCACTATTATTGAACCTGTCAGTAACAAGCAGAATGGGCGAATTGAATTTGCGCAGGGCGTGATGGGCAGCCGTGTCTGGACTGCGATTTCAAGCGAAACACTGGAGGCTGGGGCAGAAGCAGAAATCGTTGCCATTGTGGGCAATGCCCTGCAAGTCAAGCGTCATTAACAATTAAAAAGGGATCTCAACATGACAGAATTTATGTTTGTACTCATTATTCCGATCGCGATTCTGATCTGGAAAGGGATTCGTATCGTGCCCCAGGGTGAAGAATGGGTGGTGGAACGACTGGGTAAATTCAATGCGGTGATCAAACCGGGGCTGCATATCATCAACCCTATTTTCAGCAAGATCACCTACAAGGTCACCACCAAAGACATTATTCTGGACATCCCAGAACAAGACGTCATTACCAAAGACAACGCTGTCATCCTTGCTAACGCTGTGGCTTTTATCAAAGTCACCAATATTGAGCGTGCAGTGTACGGTATTGATAATTTTGGCGAGGCCATGCGTAACATGGTGCAAACCAGCCTGCGCTCTATCATTGGTGGCATGGATTTGAACCATGCGCTTTCATCACGCGACCACATTAAGGCCGAACTGAAAGTGGCGATTGCTGACGAGGCGGCAGATTGGGGATTGACCGTCAAATCAGTAGAAATTCAGGACATCAAACCCTCCATCAATATGCAGCAAGCCATGGAAAGACAAGCGGCTGCCGAACGTGAGCGTGTAGCAGTGGTCACACAGGCGGAAGGTCAGAAACAAGCGCTGATTTTGGACGCTGAAGCGCGACTGGAGGCTGCTCGCCGTGACGCTGAGGCACAGGAAGTGGCTGCCAAGGCATCAGCAGAAGCCATTCGCCTGATCTCTGACGCGGTAAAAGAAAATAATAGTTCTGCCATGTTTTTGCTTGGTGATCGCTATATTCAAACCCTGCAAAAAATGTCTGTGTCTGACAACAGCAAGATTGTCGTCATGCCTGGTGACGTAGTGGGTGCTGTACGGACACTGGTTGGCGGCAAATAACCCTTTCCTCTTCATAAGGAGTACGCGTAGTGGATAAATCACTGATCGGTATCATTATTCTTATTGCGGATATTTACGCCATCATCAAAATTGCGCAAAGTAGCGCAAGTGCCTTGAAAAAAGCACTCTGGATTGTTGGTGTGCTGCTGTTCCCGGTATTGGGCTTTATTGTCTGGCTGCTGTTGGGCCCAGGCGGCAATCAAAAATAATGAGGTTTAACAAAAAACCCGCGGTTTTCGCGGGTTTTTTATTGCGGCCTTGTATGAGCCCCATGGCCACACACCTTGCAGTCCGGGTCTCTTGATAACCTGATACTGCGCCACTCCATCTCTTGCACATCCAGCAGCAATAGGCGACCCTCCAGCGTCGTGCCTAATCCCAATATCAGCTTCAAGGTCTCCGCTGCCTGCGTGGTGCCTATCATCCCCACCAATGGCGCAAACACCCCGTTTTCAGCGCAGCGCATAGCCTCTTCTGCCCCTACATCAGGAAACAGGCAGTGATAGCACGGGCTATCTGGCTGGCGCATATCAAAGACCGTTACCTGCCCTTCAAACCCAATGGCAGCACCGGAAACCAAAGGCTTGCGTAATTTCACGCAGACCCGGTTCAAGGCATATCGGGTGGCAAAATTATCGCTGCAATCAATGACAACATCAGCGGCACTTGCCAATACCTCAAAGCTCGCTTCAGTAGATTTCTCCTGCACAGTTTCCACTTGCACATCAGGGTTCACTTCATAAATGGTCTGCTGCGCAGAAACAGCTTTATTAATCCCCACAGATGCCGTGGTATGAATAATCTGCCGCTGCAAATTAGTCAAATCCACAGTGTCAAAATCGCAAATGGTCAATTTGCCAATACCACTGGCTGCCAAGTACAGTGCTACCGGCGAACCCAAACCACCCGCACCCACAATCAATGCGTGGCTGTTGACCAGTTTTTCTTGGCCTTCGTATCCAATTTGGGGCAATAGAATGTGCCTGCTGTAGCGCAGGAGCTGATTATCGTTCATCAGGGTAGTTTACCAGCGGTCACCATGCGATTAAACAACACGGTTGCAGGCAACCAGATCACCAGATCATCAAATGCATTAGCTCCGACATCGGAGGGCAAGCGGCTGATAAATGTAACATTACCATTACTGTTTTCCTGCTCATCCAAACCAAGGCCCAGACCCCCTTTGCCTTTTGAGACAATCACAGCCGGAACATTCGAGGCAAGCAAATTGCCTCCGACAGTCTCGCGAACTTGATTATCTCCGACAGACGCCAAGCTAAATCCGATATTGCTGTTGGCAAAAACGTTACTTACGCGATAAATATACTGCCGACCCCAACTATCCGATTGCCCAAGCCCGAGCGTTACCCATGGCAGAGCACCTTGCACCATTACGCAGTTGCCAGCAGCATCGCGATTTTCAAATCCATCACCACTCGAATCTGGACATGGTAGAAAAGGCCTGCCATCCAATGCAGTATGGCTTAATGCATAACCTACCAATGCATCTCTCAAGTCTGAAAGCTCTTTTTGGGTGGCATTGTAATTTTTCTGATCCAGTTGCGCAGTCATTGGCAACATCAGCCCTGCTATCAGCAAGCCAACGATCACCAACACAATGGCCATTTCAATCAGACTGAAGCCTGATTGTTGCTGTTTGAAAGTCAGAGCGTTCATGGCGTCACCACCAGGACTTGTCCACCCAGCGCCAGAGTCACTTGCTGACCATCTGCCGTCACCTGATATTCAATCAATGGAAGCCATTCATTATTACCCAGCATTGTGAGGGTTGTTGGAGAAAACATCAGGCTGGCATCGGCATGGCCCTGATAAGAAGGTATGCCATTCAAAGCATCTTCCTCCGCATATCCATCACCATTTGCGTCAGCAAATGGATACCGTATTTCACCCGCAGTGGCATAGTAGGCCTGCAGGCCTTCAAGCTCTGATCCTTTCACAGTACCCAAAAGCCGCATGGCCACTTTTTGCATAATTTCACCGCGTGTGATGGTAAGTGTTCTATCGTTCAGATTTGCCTGTATCAGGCGTGTGTAAAGATCGTCGCCGTTGGCGTTTTCACCATCAAGATAATGCTGCACCTGATTACTGGGACGATTCTGCCCATTCATCGGCATACCTGGGGAAAAGATAATGGCAACATGGTCGCCAACCCCATCCAGTGAAAGACTTCCTATCGTATCCATATTCAAAGGCTGTGCACTTGGATGGTCTCGATGATTGCGCGACAGCGCGTACCATAATCGATCACCATTGCCATCCAGCAGTTCGCCTGTACCCAAAGTCCGCCATGGAAACCAACCTACGTAACTCGGGCATTGATTGCCTGCAAATAATTCGGATGATCCGTTTCCCGTGTTATCCGGGCAAGGCAGACTGCCCGGACGTTCAAGGTCTGTCAGTGCGCGACCCATCAAGGCTTCTTTAGCTATGACCAAGACTTCAGCGGTTTTATTGTCTTGTAATTTTCTGAATTGGGCGGTATCGAAATATGTAAAAAATGCGGTGGTTGATACCACCAGCAAAAGTACTGCAAACAACAGTAAGGCCGCTCCTTGTTGCTGCTTGAGCACCTTAAATCCAAAAATCAACCTAATCGATGGTGTCTGCATCGGACTCATAAGCTTCCGCCCGCACTTCACTGACACTATCGGTATCCATGGAGTATGCCTGCCCCGCTTTCAGATTAAGCAACTTGCCTGCAGCGGGAATTTTCACAGGCACCTGATTACCATTTTTGGGCACACTACCGACCGTAATGCTGCCAGAATCGGTATTTTCCTGAATGGGTTGGTGATTGACCCAAACCGTGCCTTTTTTGCCATCGCTACGTTTGACATAGCCTTGTATCGAAATTTGTTCGGGCAAATCCGGCGAAATGACCGTAGTTTCATCTGGCGCTGCTTGCTGATCAGTCGTCACAGGTTTGCTGGTTCTGCGCAAATAATCCAGCTGCGCACGTTCTGATGGAGATGAAAATAGCCTGCCGATTTCAGCGGCCTGCAACGGAGATATGGCCGTGACTAAGGCGCAAATCAGGCTGATGTATTTAATAAAACTCATGGCTGAATCACACTCCCCACCTTGGGTTCGCGTACAGTGAGCCAGTCCAGTTCACAATTGGCCTGCATATTGGGGGTGTAGCGATCAAATGTCGCGCCAGTACGCTTGATCACTTCACATTGGCGCAGCACAAATGGGGTGTTTTTCCGCGCGCTGAGTCCATCCAGCAGAACCAGCAAATCACCTTCATGCAGCATAGCGAGTTCGAGTTTCATGACAGAGCGATGCAGCGGGAACGGTCCAACATTAACCGGTATAGGCATAACGTAAGACTCTTGTGCACCGATGGTGTATTGAATACTGAACAACTTATGCTCCTGGTGGATACTCCGCAGTGTATCTACCCATTCTATACGTCGCTCTTCACCAATAAAACCTTCTCGTATCAGACGCTGATAAGCGGGGAGATATTGCACAATGGTTTCCCGCTCATAGCCTGACGACTGATAGCGCTGCCGTGCTTGTGCAAGATTGCTTTCTTGCCGTTGCAGGGCCATTTCTGTTTCCAGCTTGTATTGCTCTGCGTACCATACCAGCACCCCGATAATGATGACCGCGATCAACAAGCCAAGCACTGGGAATTGTAGCCTTGCTCTGTCTTGTGGGGTCAATTTCATGATGGCATGTCCTCACGTTTGAGGATTACACGCAACTTGAACAATGCCGCTGGCCGCTGCGCCAAGCGCTCATCTGTCGTGCTGCCTTGCAAATTGGAATAGGAGCTGACATTCACCGGCCCTTGTAACACCACCACCTCTGCTACTTGGGGATTGGACTGAATCGTTTGTGCCAGGCGATTGACTCGTTCAAAAGCGGCGCGATAATCGCCAGTAAACTGTCGAATTTCGCCATTAATAAAGCCGACTTCATGCAACGCGTTAGTATCCATGGCAAAGCCGGGGGCCATGGAGGTTCGCTCCGGGCTGGTCACTGTAGTTGCATTGGCCTCGCCTTGATCTTTGGGGTTTGGCTCATTCGTCAGCACCCAGTTGAGTCGCTGGATATCGATATCCGTCATGTTATCCAGAGCCTGACTCAACACCTGCATCATGCGTTCTGGTGTTTTGCTGTTATCAGCAATGGTGCGCTCCAGTTCTACCGCTATACGCAAATCGTCACCGGGTATATCGGTAGCGGGGAAATTTTTTGCGACATCTTCATACATCTGCTCTTGATGACGTGTCATGAGCGCGGCTTGATCACGTTGCCTCATGTTGTCGTAGCTGACTTTAAGGTCGTAACCTGCAATCCCCACACCTGCCAATACCACAAGTACGGTCGCCAGATTCAATCCACGACCGACCAACTGCAGCTGGTGTGCTTTACTCAGTGCATTAGGCGCCAGGTTATCTGGAACAAAACCATTGGCCAACAAATGCATATGCAGCAATTCCGGGTTCTCCCGCAGGAGATCCGGTTTGAGTTTGAGGCCTTGCGCAAAATGCAGCAGGTCAATGGTGGTGCACTCTATGCCTTGTTCCAGTTCTACATCGCGGCAAAGCAACTCGCTGTTTTCATAATGCGCCGGGATCACCATATTGAGCGCAGTATCACGGTTGATAAAACGCTTGCTGATCAAGTAAAGCCGGGTCTTTTCAGACTCGACTACATAGAAATAGCCTGTGGAAGTAGGGGTTTCTGGGGTATAGGGTGCAAGGCGGCTGATTCTTAATCGCCCATTATGGAAATAGGTTTGACGTAGCCCCGTGGATAGCGATTCGCTAATAATCAGGTGTGGGGCCATCAGCTTCATTTTGCGCACAAACGTCTGACTGACCATGGGTAGCATGTACACACCCACCAACGGTGCTTGTTGCGCTTCAATCACACTGACCCATGCTTGCAGAAAATCTGCATTATTCAGGGACACCAACAGAAAGCGATCATCCTTGCGTTTGTCTTTTTCCCTGTTGATAAAATGCGCGGTGCGGTAGGGTGTATTGCGATAAAGTTGATTCAGCTTGCGCTCCACCAACTCCCGTCTGGCACTACCGGTGGTATGTGGCAAGGTTTCAAGGCGATAGTCTTCTTCAACCGCATCCGCCAATAAATAAATATTGGTATCGGCGTTAACTTGCAGAAAATGTGCAAACTCATCCAGCCCTTGCTGGTTGTTCTGAAAGGTCTGGTGCATCACCAAGCGGCCCCATTGCCATCTACCGGCAATCAGCTTGGTGTTGGTAGCACATAGCACGATTTTATTGAACATGGTTTATATATTCAGTTTACTGAATGAGTCGTAGACCGGGCCCAGGACCGAAAACATGATAAAGGCCAGAATCAAGCCAAGGATCACCGTCAGCGTGGGCTCGATCATTTTCATCATTTTCTCGATCGATTCATTCACATCACGATCATAAAAATAGCTGATATTCAGGAGCGATTTATCCAATGCACCGGTGTTCTCACCCACTCGCACCATACGTACGACCAACGGCGGAAACAAACCCGCATTCTTGAAACTCTCGCTCATACTATCACCAGCATTGATCTGCTGATGTGCGCGGTCCAATGCATCAGCCACCACTTGATTAGCCACAATCTCTTCACAGGTCTTGATTGCATCTAGGATGGGAATGCCGGTTTGATACATCAAGGCAAAGTAACGCGCAAAACGCGCAAGAATGATTTTTTGCAGAATTTCCCCGGTGACCGGCAGACGCAGTTTTAGATAATCAAACTTGTAGCGCGCAAGCGCGCTTTTTCGTACCACGATAATCGTCGTAATTGCACCGACCACTAATAATGAAAGTATCAGCCACCAATAATTGACAAACGCATTGGAAAGCCAGATGAGCAAGCGCGTTTCTGCAGGCAGGGTTTGCCCCATATTTTGCAAAAAACCGACCATTTGAGGCACCACATAACTCATCAAGAATATGATGGCGCCCAACACCACCACCAACACAAACAAGGGGTATGTGAGCAATCGCTTGGTCTGCGCAATCAGCTCGTCCTGCCATTTCAAGGTGGATGCCAAGTGTTCAAACACCTCTGGTAATTTGCCGGTTTGCTCACCAGCCTGCACCAGACTGACAAACACACGGCTAAATACATCAGGATGCTGCGCCATCGCCTGCGAAAGCATCTTACCGCCTTCCACCTCGGACACCAGTGCACCAATCACTTTCTGAAAATGCGGATTCACCGTGCTATCCCGCAAATCGGTCAATCCTTCGAGCAATGGCACGCCAGCGCTTGAAAGCTGCTCCAGCTGAAAGCAGAACATCACGAGGTCTTTGAGCGTAACTTTGCTGCTTCTAAACAACGCCTGAGATTTTCGAATCTGTCGATATGTGATCAAATCCAGACCAATACGCTGTAAGCGCAGCTCCAGATCAATCTCGTTGAGTGCATCAAGCTGGCCTTGGGCTGGCCGCCCCACCTGATCTACTGCCTTGTAGTTGTAGGTTGGCAAGCGCTTACTGCCTGATCAGGCTAGTGAGGTCAATGACGCGCGACACCTCCGCGATACTGGTATAACCTTCCAGAATGCGACGTGCGCCGTCTTCCGCCAATGTGACAAATCCCTTAGCCATGGCAACTGCACGGATTTCATCCAGATGCGAACGGCGAGCGATCAACGCATCAATGTCGTTATCAATTCTCAACAGTTCCATAATCGCCATACGTCCTCGGTACCCTGAGTAATAGCAGCGCTTACAGCCGACATGGCGATAAATCTGCACCTCTTCATCAGGATTAAGGCCAAGCAGACGGCGCTCATCGTCATCCGGCTCATGCGGTTCCTTGCAGTGCGGACACAACATCCGGACCAGACGTTGCGCAACCACCCCAATAATGTTGCCCGCCATAATGTCCGGCGAAATACCAATATCAAGCAAGCGCGGGAAAGTGCCCAGTGCAGAATTGGTGTGCAAGGTTGTAAACACCTGATGACCAGTCATGGCTGCCCGAAAAGCCATAGTCGCCGTATCTTCGTCACGCACTTCACCAACCAGAATAATGTCCGGATCCTGTCGCATGATAGAGCGGATACCATTGGCAAAATCCACCTTGTTCACTTCTGCCACCGAGGTCTGGCGCATCATGGTGACCGGGTATTCCACCGGGTCTTCCAAGGTCATGATATTCACACTCTCCGTATTCAGGTAGGAAAGCAGAGAATAGAGCGTGGTGGTTTTACCACTACCAGTAGGGCCCGTAACCACCAGAATACCTTCTGGCCGCGTCATCATCAGTCTTAATTCGTTCAAGGTCTCGGTGCGCAAGCCCATACGATCCATCGGGATGATGGATTTTTCACGATCCAGCACACGCAGCACGATATTTTCACCATGAATGGTAGGATGGCTTGCCACCCGAAAATCAATGGGGCGGCCACCCAGATTAATATTCAGGCGACCATCCTGCGGCGCACGGGTTTCTGCGATATCCATGCCACTAATCACTTTGAGCCTGACCGCAATACCAGGCCAGTAGGTCTTGTGCAAACTGCGAATCTGCAGCAACACACCATCAATGCGATAGCGGATTCGTAAAAAGGCATACTCCGGTTCAAAGTGAATATCTGATGCACCGCGTTTGACCGCATCCATCAAGAGCGCACCCACCAATCTAACTACAGGCTGGGTGTATTCATCCCCTTCAGAAACCAGGCTTTGATAATCCACCTCACCCGTCTCAATCTCGCGCAGAATGCCGTCGACTGAGAGTTCATACCCGTAAAACTGATCGATATACTCTTCCAGCTGCGCCTCTGCTGCCAGCACTGGCTTCACCTGCACCTGACCGCCCAGCATTGCCCGCAATTGATCCAGCGCGACAACATTAAACATGTCCGCCATCGCCACAGTCAGCAGTTTGACGTTATCTTCATAGGCGATGGGTAACAAATGGTAGCGGCGGGCAAATTCTTCAGAAACCATCTCAAGTGCGTCAGCATCCGCAATCACGGAAGCCAGGTCCACGCTGTCCTGACCAATCGTGTGCGCAACCAGATCGCGCACCATGGCTTCAGATACAAAGCCCAGACGCACCAGCTGACGGCCAAGCGGAATGTTATTCTGCTCCTGCTCCATCAGGGCAATACGCAGCTGATCCTGGCTGATCAGTCCCTGCTGGACCATCAGCTCACCCAGGCGTAGCTTTCTCCGCTGCTCAGCCATCAGACATCGACCTTCATTATTATTGAGTTCATCACGTTATATGCCATTTTGCACCACTTTGCCGCTGCGCCTATTGCAATTGCTGGATACGCGCCTCCAATGTTGCCAAATCCAGGGCGAGAGATGGAGATTGCATCACTAGCGATCGTGCAAGTTGATAGTACTGAAGCGCCAGAGCAGGCTTACCCATATGATCCATGCTGATCGCAAGATTATAAGCATGCTCTGGATTTCGAGCATCCAGACGATGGGCTTCAAAATATGCCTGTTGAGCTTGCGGCCATAATTGTTGTGTCACGTACAAATGCCCGAGTGAGGCATGTAAATGTGCCGCCTCTGGTTGCTGTGCAATCATATTTTTCAATCGCGTTTCATTACTGACAGGATCAAGTTGCCCCATCAGGCTTGCCATGGCTGCTTGTGCAAAGCTGTTTCTGGGCTCAATTTCCAGCACCCGGGCATACCATCCAGCAGCATCCTGCACTCTGCCCTGTCTGGCTGCAATCGCCGCCATGCCCAGCAACGCATCTATATTACGAATATCCGTTTGTAACACATTACGATACGCGCGTTGGGCAGCCACATCATCACCACGCTGAAATGCGTTGTAACCTTCAAGCAAATGAGGATTAATTGCAGGCTCAGGCGTATTTCTGGTGACCTGTACCTCACGTGGTATGGCAGGTGGTTCATCTCCAAATACAACAGGTTTGGGAGCCGGTTCAGGTTTGGTATTGGGAACAGATGCAAGTGAAGGTCTGGCTGCCGATTCTTCCATAGCAACTGATTGCGCTGTCGTTGATTGCACAGCTGCTACAGGGGATTCAACACTCTGGATTACAGGTTCGGCTTGCGGTTCAGGCACCATACGCTGTTCTGGGTCGATACTCAGAATAGGCGAAGCGGTTGGCGGCTGACTATTGGTCAGACTCGGATTAGCGCCAACTGTCGTCGGAATCAACTCAGGCTTTTTGAGTGATTCCAGATAATAGTAGAAACCACCCAACAGCAGCAGTAACACCACCACCAACAACACCAGCCAAAGCATGGCTGTATTTTGCTGTTGCTTACTTTTGGCAGCAAAGACCTGACTAGCGGCTTGTTGTGTTTGTGAGCGCTGACCAGATTTCGCTTTTGAAAAATCGCCTGGCTGAATTAAAGAGCGTGGTTGAGGATTCTCCGATTGGAGCTCATCATCAATAGGTGCCAGCTCCAGCGCAGGGGAAATAACGCCCTTGCCATCCGATTTCTTTTCTTCTTCGGCCTTTTGCAGCGCCTTAATTAGCAGACTCATCTAGGGTTTGCTGTAGTTGTTGTGAGGGCAGATATTGCTTGTACGACTGCAACTCATCGCTCTCAAGACTTGGGTTATTGATGACGGTAGGGCGCAAGAAAATCACCAACTCTGACTTGCGGTTTCCATCATTTCGTCCGGTAAACACCTTGCCAACACCCGGAATATCAGACAACCCAGGTACCTGATCCGTGTTCTTGCGAATAATATCCTGCATCAAGCCCCCAAGCACGGCAATATTGCCGCTACCAACTTGCAGCAGGGATTCCATTTCGCGCACCTGAATTTCGGGAATCCCCTGATTATTAACAGCCACCAGATTGGGATTGGGATCAGGCACATATCGAATTAGACTTGAAATGGTAGGCCTGACATTGATGTTCACATTGCCAGTATCATTGATCTGGGGCGTCACGCTCATCACAATCCCAACGGGTACCGTATTGGGTGTGGTGGTAATTGTTGCCAGAGTCCCTCCTATGGTGCCACCGATTGTCGATTGCTGTGCTTGCACGGTAAAGTACACTAGGTTATCAACTACTTTGAGCACTGCAGTTTGGTTATTCAGCACCATCAGCTTGGGGCTGGAGAGTACCTTGGTATCACCAAAGGTTCTCAACAAACTGATTGAGGCTGTAATGCTCCCAAGTGAGCTAATGGGATTGAGATATCCTGCTACAAACCCTGCTGAAGAGGTGTTACCAAAAGCGTTTGCTGCCGTCCCTGTCAGCAAACCAGTGCTGTTGAAGGTGCCGCCCGGCCCCATGCTTTGCTGAAACGTAAACCCGCTATTGGTAGCAGAATTGTTCAACCTGCTCCAATCAATCCCGGCTTGAAAAGAATCATTCAGCACAACTTCCACAATCGTGGCTTCAATCAACACTTGACGCCGCGCACTGTGCAATACCTTGTCCAGAAACTCTTGCACTTTCTCATGCTGCTTGTTAGTTCCGCGTACGCTGATAATCCCAGATTCACGATTGGAAATCACCGTCGCAGCAAACAGTGTTTTGTATTCTGCTCTGGCTTGCTGACGTTGTTGTGCGCGAGATTGTTGTTGCGCAGCTTGAGCGCCCTCAGCAGCATTAGCATTGACTTCAGGACTGGCCTCTCTTGAAATAATGACTTCTTTGTCAGTTTCAGCCAGCAACTCCCTGATATTTTTTTCCAGACTCTCCCAGAAATGGTTTTGGGATTCACTTTGCACTGATGTACGAGAGCTGTTGTTGTTGGTGCCACCCACGCCCGCTGCTTGTCCACCGCCCGCGCCACCTGCTGCCATACCGCCCATACCGCCACCTGCCATAGTGGCAGCGCCCTGCCCCGTGCTTGATATTTCTGCCGCTGCCCCGATAAAGCCTTTGGTATCCCGTGACATGTTGACATAATCAACTTTGTAGGTACGCAACACTGGATGGTCTGGCGTAATACTCAATACGTTACCTTCCATCCGGTAAGTCAGATCAACCTGCTTTGCCAATCTTTCCAGAATGGCAGGTAGGGTCTGATCGACCGCATTCAAGGTCACCCGCCCCTGTATGGCAGGATGAATATCAATATTGAGTTTGCTCTCTCGGGCGAGTGCAAAGAGAATTTCTTTTACTGGGACCTCATTGACTACCACACTATAGGTTTGCTCTTTGGCTTTGGGTTTAGGCGGTGGCAGATAACTATGGGTAATGGCAGGCTTGGGGATTTCAGGCGTTATCGTAGCCGCTGGCGTTTGCGGATCAGCGGCGGGAGACTGACCATCAATGTGACCACTGGAGGGTGTCACTCTGGTTTGATGCGAGCAGCTCGTCAGCACGATCAATACGAGCAGTGTCAGCAGATAAATCGGGATTTTCTTCATGAGTAAACTAACCGTCCAAACAATAGTCGGCACTGACCATGTTTATCTCATAATCCGCTTTAGTATGCAAGACTAACTTATTGAAGATGCTTTATTTCTTTCAGAATTCCACCTACGGTTCTCAATTGCGGACCATAGCTTCTCATCGATTCTGGCAACTGTCGCAATGCTTGCAATGCCTCTTGCCGGTTGGCAAAACTACCATACAACACACTGAAAAATGGTTTTTCAGCTACTTTGGTGCGATACACATAGAGCTGATCCAACTCTATCCGGCTGGCGAGCATATTCAGCTGCTGCCTCAGTTGTTCGTCATTTGCGGCACCCATCAGCTGAATACTGATTGTCGATTCTGGCTGTTTGAGTAACCAGTCCTGAGTCACACCCAGACGATGAACAAGAATATCCAGCGGCTGATCCACACTGGCTCCAACTAGCATATCTGATTCAAGGCTCACTGCACTCACGTCATTAATGGCTGAGTCTGAATCAGCAGGGCTACCAGTTAGTCTGTCCGCCTCCTCATCCGCCTTGTAGGGTTGAGTAGCAACGGCCTTTTGTTTCTCAGCTTGAGGTAAGGCCCACTGCTGCGCATAATAACCTAGCGTCAACCCGACCAGCAAAAGGGCAAAGCCGCCAAGGATCTTGGGTATTAACCCCAGATAAGATGGTCGCTGACCAAATTCACTGTCTCTAATCGCCGCCCTGACATGCTTTGGTGTGACTTCATATGCATTATCAGAAAAGGTGGCCAGTAAGGCCTTATCAGCCAACACGTTTACACGTCGCACCAATCCCTCAGAAGACCTTGAAATCATCTTGATGGCAGATTTTGAAAACAGATGCGGACCATAATAACCTGCTGCTCGCAGCCTGAAGATCAGATAACTACCTACATCTGGCTCTTGCAAAGGGCCTAGCTCAAAACTGTGGGTAATTCTTTCACGCAATTGCCTGATCTGCGGATTATTGAGATTGTCATCCAGCTCTGGTTGTCCAAACAACACTATCTGCAATAGCTTGTCATGCTTTGTTTCCAGATTGGTCAGTAAACGGATTTCCTCAAGGGTTGCAAGCGGCATTCCTTGTGCTTCTTCGACAAAAATGACCACTTGCCGACCCTGCGCATGACGATCCAGCAAAAAAGTCTGCAGGGCCTGCATGACCATCAGGCGATCTGCATTTTTGGGAAGCTTTAACTGTAGTTCAAAGGCAATCGCATGGAGCACATCTTCTGGCGCAACGCTCGGATTAGCCAGATATACACTCTCAACCGTTTCAGGTAGCAGGGTTTGCAGCATCCGGCACAGCATGGTCTTGCCGCTGCCCACTTCACCCACAACCTTGATAATGCCCTCACCATTCTTGATGGCAAAAATCAGGGCATCGAGCACTGCCCCACGATTACCGCCGGAAAAGAAAAATTCAGTGTTCGGGGTGATTTTGAAGGGCGGCTGCTTCAGGCCGAAATGCGCGTAATACATCTAGAGTGAGCGATCGTTCATGATGACGGGGATAATAATCAGCGCCTACTCCTGCATCTGCATTCGGCTGTACAAGGTAGTGCGATTAACGCCCAGCAATTTGGCGGCCTGACTTAAATTACCGTGTGTCATCTTGAGTGCCGCTTCAACATAGGCTTTTTCCCAAGTTTTCAACACCTGATCAAGATTGACATTGGCCTGAGTCTGCAAATGCCGCTGTGCGTGGCTCATCAAAGCGGCATCATCATTCAGTAATGGCAGGTCACCATTACTTGCCGCCATTTGCATGAGATCCAATTCGGCCGCCAACTGCACATCACTCACCGACTGTCCGGCGTATTTGGCTGTCAATCGAATAATGATATTGCGCAGCTCACGCACATTGCCTGGAAAATGGTAATCCAACCAGCGCAAACGGGCTTTTGAATCAAATTTGAATGGCTTTTGTCCAGTTTCACGCGCATAGAAGTCGCTGAAATGCTCAAGCAGCACATAGCGATCCTCACCCATTTCGCGTAGTGGCGGCACCCTGACAGCAAACACACTCAGTCGATGATAGAGATCAATCCGGAAACGCTGACCACGGACTTCCTCGCGCAAGTCTCGATTTGTCGCAGCAATAATGCGCGCCTTGCTCTTACGCGTCTGGGTCTCGCCAATGCGTTGATACTCACCATTTTCCAGCACCCGTAGCAGCTTGGACTGCATCTCCAGCGGCAGCTCGCCAATTTCATCCAGAAACAGCGTGCCTTCGCCAGCATCCTCAAAATAGCCAGCATGCGATGTCTGCGCGCCAGTAAATGCACCCTTGGCATGACCAAATAAAATGGACTCAGCCAACGTGGGCGAAATGGCCGCGCAATTAACAGACAGATAGGGTTGACGCGAACGACGACTCAAACGATGCAGGCAACTAGCCACCAGCTCCTTACCGCTGCCGGATTCACCCTCAATTAGAACCGGAAAAGGGGCATCTGCAAATTGTGTAATTTGGGTGCGCAAGGTTTGCATTGGCACACTTTCGCCCAACAATCCACAGCTTTCCTTCTCGCGACTACCCTCAGTCAGTTCTGCATCATGCAGCTTCAGCGCGTTCTGCAAAAGCTCACGCAGGCGGTCAACATCACATGGTTTGGGAATAAAGTCCACCGCGCCCAACGCCATCGCATGCTTGACGTTCACTTCCTCATTCTGACCTGAAAGCACCAAAATTTTCATGGTTGGCGAATGCGCCAGCAACTCACCAATCACCTTGAAACCTTCATCCGGCTTGTGCGGAACAGGCGGCAAACCAAGATCGACGAGTGCCAGAGAAGGCGGTGTTTCGAGCTGACGCAAGACACTTTTGGCTTGTGTCCGTGACTCTGCCACATACACATCAAAGTGCTTGCCCAGCACATAGTGCAGGGTATCAGTAATCAGTGGGTCATCATCAATGATGATGAGAGAGGGGTGCTCGGCCATCAGAAACCCTTTCCAGGAAATCGCATGGCATTCTTAAAGGTGTCAGGCATAGCGGTAATATAACCGCTTAGCGTAAGACGATCAACGTGGAGCTGAATGTAAATGAATGGGGTGGCTGATGGGGCTCGAACCCACGACAACTGGAATCACAATCCAGGGCTCTACCAACTGAGCTACAGCCACCATTGAAACCAGATTATAAAACCAGTAATGGCCTGCCCGACAGGAATCGAACCTGTAACCCCCAGCTTAGAAGGCTGGTGCTCTATCCGATTGAGCTACGGGCAGATTGTCGGGCAATCTAGAACTGAAAAACTGGTCGGGGTGGAGAGATTCGAACTCCCGACATCCTGCTCCCAAAGCAGGCGCGCTACCAGGCTACGCTACACCCCGAGGGCGTGAAATATATCGCAAAGCGGCCTCGCGGTCAAACTGAATCTGACATATCTTTGAAGATTAGTACCTATACCCTGCTAAAATAACGGTTTTATTTAATCATCAAACGTATGTCAGCCAACATTATCAGCGGAAAGCGCGTAGCTGAAGAAATGCTCGCGCAACTGAAATCTCAAATTGAGCAGCGTGTGTCACAAGGTAAGCGCGCACCCACATTGGCAGTCGTTCTGGTTGGCGCCGATCCAGCCTCTGCCATCTATGTGCGCAACAAACGACTGGCATGTGAAAAAGTTGGCATTTTGTCCGTTTCCCACAATCTGCCAGACACGACGTCAGAAGCAGAATTATTCGCCTTGATTGATCAGCTCAATACCGATGAGACCGTGGATGGCATTCTGGTACAATCACCCCTGCCGCCACAAATCGATGAAAAACGCATTATTGAGGCCATACGGGCTGATAAAGATGTCGATGGCTTCCACCCTTACAATATTGGTCGCTTGGCCGTGAGACAACCTACACTGCGCTCCTGTACACCCTTTGGTGTAATGAAGATGCTGGATGCTGCAGGATTAAAAGTTTTGGGGATGGATGCTGTGGTCGTTGGTGTTTCCAACCATGTGGGCAGACCCATGGCGTTAGAACTTCTGCTTGCAGGATGCACCGTGACCTGCTGCCATCGTCACACCAAGGATCTTGCAGCCAATGTTGCACGCGCAGATATTGTCGTTGCCGCTGCTGGAAAAGCAGGGCTGATCAAGGGCGAGTGGATCAAACCGGGCGCGATTGTGGTTGACATCGGGATTAACCGCCTAGCGGATGGCCGCATCTGTGGTGACGTGGACTTTGAAGTAGCTCAAACCCGCGCCGGCTGGATTACACCCGTTCCCGGCGGTGTTGGCCCCATGACAGTAGCAACCTTAATGGAAAATACCCTGTTAGCCCAGACTTTACGAGAATCATCAATATCTTAGCGAATTTCACCCACAGCTAAATCCTTACTGGACATTATTCCTAATCGTAGTAAACTTGCGCCTGCTTTATTTTTCTGTTAACGCTGTTTTTCGAAAACGGGGCATCAATCCCGCGAGACCACAATGGCTGAAGTAATCTCAAGACAATTTGTCCCTTACCAGGAAAAACCAGGTGAGGAATACATGAATGAAAAGCAACTCAATCATTTCCGTCAGATTTTGAATGACTGGAAGGGTGAGTTGAGTCAGGACATTGACCGTACCGTGCATACCATGCAGGACGAAGTCACGATGTTTGCTGACCCTAATGATCGCGCCAGCCAGGAATCTGATATGGCGCTAGAACTACGTAACCGCGACCGTGAGCGCAAACTCATCAAAAAAATTGATGAAACCCTGAGCAAGATTGATGCGGGTGATTACGGTTATTGCAACAGTTGTGGCGTTGAAATCGGACTAAAGCGTCTGGAAGCTCGCCCAACCGCAACACAATGTATTGATTGCAAAACCCTCGACGAAATCCGCGAGAAGCAAGTAGCAAAATAATTTTTGCTACTTGCTTTTAGTGCAGGCTAACCTTCAGGTTACGCCGAAACTAGAGGCAGGCTGCTAAATAGCAAACTGCTTTCCGATTTCAAGTATTACTAGTGCACATAAATAAAAAGCCCGCTGCAGCGGGCTTTTTATTCACAACTTACTCTGCAGGCTGGTCAGCGTCTGCTTTCTCTTCCACCACTGGAGGATCAATCAGCGCTTTCATGCTCAAGCGAACACGGCCTTTTTCATCAGCTTCAACCACTTTCACCTTCACTACCTGACCTTCCTTGAGGAAATCAGACACCGCGTTCACGCGCTGGTGAGCGATCTGTGAAATGTGCAACAAACCATCTTTGCCTGGCAGCAAGGATACAATAGCGCCGAAGTCCAGCAGCTTGATGACTGTGCCCTCATAGCTTTGACCAATTTCCACTTCAGCAGTAATAGCCTCGATGCGTTTTTTGGCTTCTTCACCAGCATCTGCGTTGACGCAACCAATCTTGATCGTACCATCATCTTCAATATCAATCGTAGTACCGGTCTCTTCTGTAAGCGCACGGATCACTGCACCACCCTTACCGATCACATCACGGATTTTTTCCGGGTTGATCTTCATGGTGATAATACGTGGCGCAAATGCAGATAGCTCTTGGCGAACACCAGATACAGCGTCCTTCATGATGCCAAGGATGTGCATACGGCCTTCCTTGGCCTGACTTAATGCCACCTGCATGATCTCCTTGGTAATGCCGGTGATCTTGATATCCATCTGCAGTGCAGTAACACCTTCTTCAGTACCGGCTACCTTGAAGTCCATATCACCTAGGTGATCTTCATCGCCCAGAATATCAGTCAACACAGCAACACGATTGCCTTCCTTGATCAGACCCATAGCCACCCCAGCCACCGGCGCCTTGATTGGCACACCAGCATCCATCAGAGCGAGTGTACCGCCGCAGACTGAAGCCATGGAACTTGAGCCGTTTGATTCTGTGATTTCCGACACCAGACGAATGGTGTAGCCAAACTCTTCCTGACTAGGCAGCACTGCCACCAGTGCACGCTTGGCAAGGCGGCCATGACCAATTTCACGACGCTTGGGCGTGCCAACACGGCCAGTTTCACCCGTGGAGAATGGTGGGAAGTTGTAATGCAGCATAAAGCGATCAGTGTATTCACCTTGCAATGCATCAATAATTTGCTCGTCGCGGCCTGTACCCAAAGTTGCCACCACCAGCGCTTGTGTTTCACCCCGTGTAAACAAGGCGGAACCATGTGTACGTGGCAGCACACCTGTACGTACATTGATTGGGCGCACGGTACGTGTGTCACGGCCGTCAATGCGTGGTTCACCATTCAGAATCTGGCTGCGGACTGTTTTCGCTTCCAGATTAAACAGCTCGGTCTTGATCTTGTTGGCTTCTTCAGTCGAAGTTTCTTCAGTAATCAGCTCGCCCAGAACGCGGCTCTTGATTTCTTCCAGCTTTGCAGAGCGCTCACTCTTGGCTTTGATCTTGAACGCATCGTTGACATCGTTCGCAGCCATCGCTGAAATTTTTTCAATCAGTGCATTATCGGTGGCTGGTGGCTCCCAATCCCATGGTTCTTTGCCGGCTTCTGCCGCCAATTCATTAATCAGATTGATGACGGCCTGCATTTGCTCATGACCGTAGACCACAGAACCCAACATCACATCTTCTGGCAGCTCTTTGGCTTCAGACTCCACCATCAACACAGCCTTATCGGTCGCTGCTACTACCAGATCCAGCTCGGATTCTTTCAATTGGCTTGCTGTTGGGTTCAGCACATATTCACCGTTCAGGTAGCCAACACGCGCGGCACCAATAGGGCCGTAGAACGGAATACCAGAAATGGCCAGTGCTGCAGAGGCACCAATGATGGCCGGAATATCAGCATCTATTTCATTATCAGAAGACATCACGGTGGCGATGATTTGCACCTCGTTGTAGAACGCTTCTGGAAAGAGTGGGCGCAATGGACGGTCAATCAGACGCGAGGTGAGGGTTTCCTTTTCAGAAGGACGACCTTCACGCTTGAAAAAGCCGCCAGGGATCTTACCGGCTGCATAGGTTTTTTCTTGATAATCCACGGTCAATGGAAAAAAGTCCTGACCAGCCTTCACATCATGCTTACCTACTACCGTCACCAATACCACGGTATCACCGTAGCTCACCATTACAGCACCGTCTGCTTGACGGGCAATTTCACCAGTTTCCAACGTCAGTTGGTGCGCACCATACTGAATGGATTTTTTCACAATATTAAACATAGTTTTCCTCTTCTCTTTTCTATCCACACACAATTCACTCTTACTGTTCTAGAGTGTTCTTACTCAAGTATTTTTCACAAAATACTGTCAAACAAAAAAGCCGAAAGCATCGCGTAACTTAATGTCCACGCGATGCTTTCGGCTTTTGTATCAATTCACAAATTAACTGCGAGTTTGTGAATAATGAATTATTTACGCAGACCCAGGCGCTCAATCAAAGAACGATAACGGTCAGCGTTTTTACGCTTCAGATAATCCAGCAATTTGCGACGTTGGCTTACCAATGCAAGCAGACCACGACGGGAATGATGGTCCTTGGCGTTTACTTTAAAATGCTCTGTCAGTGTGCTGATACGTGTTGTCAGCAAAGCCACTTGAACTTCCGGAGAACCGGTGTCATTCTTTGCTTGTTGATAGTCGCCAACAATCTTGGCTTTTTCTGCTGTCGTAATAGACATGTTTTCTCCTGGAACTTTTCTGCTTTTAGTAACCGCGCATTCTAACCTTAAAAGCGATGACTTATCAAGCGTTTGTTGGTGTTTTTCTGAGCAACTCAGTGACTTTTCGACGTTAGACTGCTGATGGGCTGGCAAGTAGGCGCTTGGGTGCTACTTTGCCATCAGCATCTTCCTTACCTAGCCCGATAAATTTACCATCTTCACGGTATATTCTAAAAAGCCCGATGGGCTTTGGCCCAGATTTCCATACCGATTGGCCTTGCTGCAGATAATAGATGCTTTCGCGATCCAATTGAATTTGCGGTAAATGTTCAATAGAGGCATCAACAGGAAGCAAAATTTGATCTCGCTGCTCGGCCGACATCGCTTCCAGTTCAGGTAAGGAATAAGCATCCTCGAGCATAAAGTGTGCTGTGCTCAGTCTGCGTAATCCCGCAAGATGCGCGCCGCAACCCAGTACCTGACCAATGTCTTCTGCCAACGTTCTGATATATGTCCCTTTGCTGCAATGGACTTCGACCTCGGCCAGTTCTCCATCAAACTTTTGCAGTTTGATGGCATGGATAGTGACTGGTCTCGGCATTCGGGCAATTTCAATACCATCGCGCGCATATTCATATAAGGCTTTGCCACCATGTTTAAGCGCGGAATACATGGGCGGCACCTGAGTGATATTCCCAACAAAGCTGAGCAAGGCTTTGCTCAGTGATTGCTCGGAGACTTTCACTGGCATGCTGGTCAGGACCTCACCTTCAGCATCTCCCGTAGTCGTGGTACTTCCCAGCCGGATGGATGCGGCATAACTTTTATCTGCATCCAGCAAAAAGTGTGAGAATTTAGTGGCTTCACCCAGACAAATGGGTAGTAAACCTGTTGCTAAGGGATCAAGGCTACCAGTGTGACCCGCCTTGGCCGCTTGATATAACCTTTTGACCTGTTGCAGCGCCTGATTGGAGGATAACCCCAAAGGCTTATCTAACAGCAGCACACCATCAATGGCTCGCTTGATGCGTTTGTATTGCATAATGATCGAACCGCTAAGCGGTGTTTACTTTGTGGCTTCGTCGTCAGACGAAGCATTTTCCTGTGAAGGCGACAAGGCTTCGTCTATCAGCTGAGAGAGTCGCATGCCACGGTCTATTGAAGCATCATAAATGAAGTGAAGCTGTGGCACGGTTCTCAACAGCATCCGCTTGGACAACTGACCACGCAAAAACCCGGCCGTTTTTTCCAGACCTTTTTGCAGTTCAGGCGTTCCGGCCTTGGCTGTGTAGTAGACCTTGGCATGGGCCATGTCGCCACTAACTTCCACTTCAGTCACCGTCACTCTGCCCACACGTGGATCCTTGACCTCAAACTGCAGCAGATCTGCCAACTCTCGCTGGATTTGTTCTGCTACACGATCACTTCTGGAAAATTCCTTAGCCATCGATTATTCCTGTACACACTGCACGATGGTAGGTGACAAGACCATTTCTAGAGAGGTTTTCCGCATAGCCTAGAGCGTACGTGCCACTTCAACGACTTCATAGACCTCGAGTGTGTCGCCCACTTCAATATCATTGAAGTTTTTCAATGATAGACCGCATTCGAAGTTAGCTTTCACTTCTTTCACGTCATCCTTGAATCGCTTCAGAGAGTCGAGCTCACCATCGTGAATCACAACGTTGTCACGCAACAAACGCACTCTTGAACCTCTTCGCACCAAACCATCCAGCACATAACAACCTGCAACTGCACCCACCTTGGAGATGCGATAAACCTCGCGAATTTCCACAAGACCCAACACATTCTCACGTTGCTCTGGTGCCAACATGCCCCCAAGCGCAGCTTTTACTTCATCAACCGCTTGGTAAATGATGTTGTAATAACGGACATCAACACCCGTCGTCTCAATCAACTTACGCGCGCCTGCATCAGCACGCACATTGAAGCCAATCAACACTGCCTTGGAGGCAGCCGCCAGATTCACATCGGACTCACTGATCGCACCAACACCCGTATGGATAATGTTCACTTTGACTTCATCTGTTGAGAGTTTCTGCAACGATGTTGCCAAGGCCTCGTAGGAGCCCTGAACGTCGGATTTAATTATCATTGGCAGCGTCTTGACTTCACCTTCCGCCATTTGCTCGAACATGTTCTCAAGCTTGGCTGCCTGTTGCTTGGCCAACTTCACATCACGGAATTTCCCCTGACGGAACAAGGCAATCTCACGCGCCTTGCGTTCGTCGTTCAGCACAATCACTTCTTCGCCAGCATTGGGCACATCAGAAAGACCAAGGATTTCAACCGGGATAGATGGCCCAGCCTCTTTGATTTCACGGCCACTTTCGTCGAGCATGGCACGTACACGACCGAACGCAGTACCCGCCAGCAACATATCACCACGCTTCAAGGTGCCAGCCTGAACCAAAACCGTAGACACAGGCCCACGCCCTTTATCCAGACGACCTTCAATTACCAGACCCTTGGCAGGAATATTCTTGGCAGCTTTTAGTTCCAGCACTTCTGCCTGAAGCAACACGGCCTCCAACAGACTGTCGATGCCCTGACCTGTTTTAGCCGAGACTTCAACAAACATCGTGTCACCGCCGTATTCTTCAGGAATCACTTCATGGGTGACCAACTCGGTTTTCACGCGCTCAGGGTTCGCGCCTTGTACATCAATCTTATTGATTGCAACCACCAAAGGCACATTTCCTGCCTTAGAGTGATGAATGGCCTCAATGGTCTGCGGCATCACACCATCATCAGAGGCAACCACCAGAATCACAACGTCAGTAGCCTTGGCGCCGCGCGCGCGCATGGCGGTAAATGCTTCGTGGCCCGGGGTATCAAGGAATGTGACCATGCCTTTCGGCGTTTCCACATGGTAGGCACCGATATGCTGTGTAATACCGCCAGCCTCGCCAGAGGCTACACGGGTTCTACGAATATAATCCAGCAAAGAGGTTTTACCATGGTCAACGTGACCCATCACGGTCACCACAGGTGGTCGCGCCTCTTGCACGGCCTCTGCATGATCAGTTGCCTCAAGGAAAGCTTCTGGATCGTTGGCAGCAGCTGCCTTTCCAATGTGGCCCATTTCTTCAACCACGATGATAGCGGTTTCCTGATCCAGCACCTGGTTAATCGTCACCATCATGCCCATCTTCATCAGGGTCTTGATAACTTCACTCGCCTTAACGGCCATCTTGTGCGCCAAATCAGCCACCGATATGGTTTCGGGCACCAATACCTCATGTACGACTGGCTCGGTCGGCGCTGTAAAAGCATGCTGGCCATCATCACCTTCGCGGTGGCTGCGAGACTTACCTTTATGTCCACGCCAGCTTTGCGTCAAACCGACATCACCACGCGTTTTAATTCCACGTTTTTTACTTTGATTGTCTGCCCACTCTTTTGCCTTGCTACCTTTCTTACCGCCTTTGTCTTCGCCTTTGCCACCATCTTTTGCGGCAGGTTTATGCAAAGTACCTTCTGAAAGTTTGCTGGCCTTTTCAGCTGCGGCAGCAGCTTCTGCTGCACGTTTCGCCTCTTCTTCCTGTCGCTTCTGCTGCAGTGCCTGTTTCTTTTGCAACTCTTCCTGCTGTAGTGCAATCAGGTTGGCGTGGCGACGTGCCTCTTCTTCGCGCAAAGCAATCTGCTCTGGCGTCAGCACAGTTTTCTTTAATGTTTTACCTGTTAATGGGGTTTCAACTGGTTCAGCCTCAGGTTCTAGCTCTTCGATAATTTCTGGTTCTGGTGCAAGCTCAACCTGAACTTCTTCAACGATCACTGGCGTTTCAGGCACATCAACTTGTTCCACCTCTACAACAGGCGCTTCAACAACTGATGTAGGTGCTTCAACGGGTGCCTCTTCGATAGGCTGCTCAAGCTCACTGACATCACGTCTGACAAGTACACGCTTTTTGCGCACTTCAACTTGGATGGTACGCGCCTTGCCAGTACTGTCAGTTTTTTTGATTTCTGAACTTTGCTTGCGTGTCAGCGTGATTTTGTTTTTCGGTGGCTGAGCGCCATGTTCCTTGCGTAGAAACTCCAGCAGGGATGTCTTGTCCTGTTCAGTCAGCTCATCATCAGGCGCAGCCTTGCTGACGCCAGCACCCTTCAGCTGCTCCAACAGCAACTCTGCTGGCAACCCTAACTCGCTGGCAAATTGTGCTACGCTTGATTTTCCCATACTGCTACCTCTCCAGTGATTACTTCTGCGCTTATCGACGCATCATACAAATTCTCATGCTTTTATTCTGATGACAGCTTGATACACTTAGGCGAACCATGGTGCTCGCGCCGTCATGATCAGTGTCTTCGCACGTTCCGGATCCATACCGGTCAACTCAACTAAATCATCCACTGCCAGATCGGCAAGATCTTCCATGGTTGGTACCCCTTTTGATGCCAGCTTGTGCGCTGTTTCATCATCCATGCCCTCCATGTTGAGCAAGTCTTCACTCGCCTCTTCCACCTTTTCTTCTTTGGCAATGGCTTCTTTCAGTAGCGCAGCACGCGCACGCTTACGTAACTCATTGATCGTATCTTCATCAAAAGCCTCAATCTCACTCATTTCCGACAACGGAACATAAGCAATTTCTTCTAGCGTACTAAATCCTTCTTCTACCAGGATGTCTGCCACCTCTTCGTCAACATCCAGTTTTTCCATGAAGAGCTGGCGTGTATTGGTGTATTCCTCTTCGTGTTTTTTAGCCGCTTCTTCTTCTGTCAGGATGTTGAGCGTCCAGCCTGTCAGTTCGGAAGCTAAACGTACGTTTTGCCCATTGCGCCCAATGGCTTGCGCCAGCTGATCTTCAGCCACCACAACATCCATGCTATGGGCATCTTCATCGACCACAATACTCGTTACTTCCGCAGGGGCCATGGCATTGATCACAAATTGCGCAGGGTCCATAGACCACAGAATGATATCCACACGTTCACCAGCCAACTCACCCGTTACCGCCTGCACCCGAGAACCTCGCATACCCACACAAGTACCTACCGGGTCGAGTCGCTGGTCATTGGTTTTCACGGCAATCTTGGAGCGCAAACCTGGATCACGTGCCGCCGCCTTGATCTCAAGCAAGCCCTCTTCGATCTCGGGAACCTCTAATTCGAACAACTTGATCAGAAACTCTGGTGCAATTCTGGAAAGAATCAGCTGAGGCCCGCGACCGCCACGCTCAATACGCGACAAATAGGCGCGCACGCGATCACCAACACGCAAGTTTTCCTTTGGAATCATTTGCTCGCGTGGCAACAGGGATTCGATGCGGCCAACTTCAATAATGGCACTTCCCTTTTCCATGCGTTTGATCATCCCAGTGACCAGATGCTCTTTACGTGCTAGAAAATCATCCAGTATTTGTTCACGCTCGGCTTCGCGCACTTTTTGCAAAATGACCTGTTTCGCGGCTTGTGCCCCGATACGTCCAAACGCAATGGACTCGAGCGGCTCTTCAATGTACTCATCTACCGAACGGCCTTCTGCGCGTGGATCGCCAATGGCCACTTGTGCTGCGGGGTTTTCGAGCATGTCCTCATTTACCACTTGCCAACGACGGAATGATTGATACTCGCCACTATCACGGTCAATGGCTACACGTACATCTGCGTCTTCTGTAAAGCGCTTTTTGCTCGCAGAAGCCAAGGCTTGCTCCAGTGCAGAAAACACAACCTCCTTGGCAACATTTTTTTCATGTGCCAAAGCATCTACCAATAACAATATCTCGCGACTCATCTTAATCTCCGCTCAAAAATCAGCCGTTCAGAATTCCGGTGCCAATCTGGCTTTATCCACATTAGAGAGTAATAAACGATGCACAACGCCATCACACTCCATTAATAAATAATCAGAATCCAATCCGCGCAAAATGCCCAAAAAATTTTTCCTTGCCTCTACTGGCACGCGCAACTTGACCTGTGCTCTCTCACCCGCAAAACGTTCAAAGTCAGCTCGCTTCTTTAAAACTCGATCCAAACCAGGTGATGACACTTCCAGCCTGTCATAATCAATATCATGCTCAACTGCGAGCAAATTGCTCAAATGATTGCTAACCATGGTGCAATCATCAATGGTGATACCTTCCGGTTTATCAATAAAAAGGCGCAACAACTTACCACGATTGGACATCTCCAGATCAACCAGCTCGTAGCCGAGTTGCGTCAGTGAACGCTCCAACAATGTAGCCAAATCCTGCATAAACCTTCCTAAATAAATCACGGAAATAAAAAAAGGGCGCTAGGCCCATCTAAAAACAATATTATATCAACCAATTCAATGAATTGGTATGTTTGGGTGCTTGAACAGAAACACAAAAGCCCTCATGAGAG
>VFQQ010000202.1_pt1 | contig 148477 bp, 134 predicted proteins | sample 3512341 | NCBI WGS metagenome assembly VFQQ01 (sample SAMN10412373, study PRJNA504923) | tailings metagenome | isolation source: Relicate 2 Philex TSF1 revegetated site | place: Philippines: Tuba, Benguet | collected 2017-08-29 | reverse complement strand
CGGGCGGCGGCGGGGGAGCGCTCTGCGCGAGCGTGCGCGGGAGGAGCGAGGCGGCCGGAGGCCGACCCGGGAACGGGGGCCACCCAGATTTGGCCGGCGCCGCGGGGCGGCCAATCCCAAACGTCCAAAGGTGCAGGCCCGGAGACGAACGGCGCTTCCGCCGGGATTGCCCGCCACGCACGGTCGATGGCGGGGCGGAGAGAGGCCCGGCTGGCGACGGCTGCCGGCGTGACGCCTCCGGGCGCTGACGTGGCGCGCGAGCGCGCCATCTGCCGGGCTGCAGATTTCGCCCCGCCCTCCGCTCTGAATCAGTTGCAAAACGGGCCCTCGCCCGCACTTTCCGCACGTCATGCCCCGGACCCGTCGCCTCGCCGCCGCCCTCACTCTCGTTCTCAGCCTGCTGCCGCCGCCCATCGCGACCGCGCAAATCACCCCGCGGCGCGACATCGCGCAGGTCTATCGGGAATCCTGCGCCGCCTGCCACGGTCGCAACCTCCAGGGCGGGCTCGCGCCCTCGCTGCTCGACGAACAGTGGTCGTTCGGTTCGACCGACGAGGACCTCGCCCGCGTCATCCGCGACGGCGTGCCGGATGCGATGGTGGGTTTCAAGGACGAGCTGAGCGAGGCGGAGATCCGCGCGATGGTGGTGTTCATCCGCGAACGCCGGGCCGGCTTCACGCCGACGCGCGAGACGCAGCCGCTGCCCGCCGGCGCGGTGCGGAGCGAGGAGCACGAGTTTCGCGTCGAGATCGTGGCCGACGGCCTCGCGACGCCGTGGGCGATCGATTTCCTGCCCGACGGGCGCATGCTTGTGACGGAGAAAAACGGGCGCCTGCGCGTGGTCGAAAACGGCCGCCTGCACCCCGAGCCGATCCGCGGCACGCCGGCCGTGCGCGACGCCGGCCAGGGCGGCTTGCTCGAGGTCGCCGTGCATCCGCGCCATGCGGAGAACGGCTGGATCTACCTCGCCTACTCCGACCCCGCCGAGCGCGGGGGCCAGCCGGTCAGCCTGACGAAGGTCGTGCGCGGCCGGTTGCGCGACGGCGCCTGGGTGGATCAGGAGACGATCTGGCAGGCGCCGGCCGAGCACTACCGGCCCGGCGGCGGCGTCCACTTCGGCTGCCGCATCGCGTTCGACGCGGAGGGCTTTCTCTACTTCACGCTCGGCGACCGCGGCCGGCAGGACGATGCGCAGAACCTGCGCCTCCCCGTCGGCAAGGTCCACCGCCTGCACGACGACGGCCGCGTGCCGGCGGACAATCCCTTCGCGGGCCGCGCCGACGCCTACGCCTCGGTCTGGACCCTCGGCAACCGCAACCCGCAGGGCCTCGACTTCGACCCGCGCACCGGCCTGCTCTGGTCGACCGAGCACGGCCCGCGCGGCGGCGACGAGCTCAACGTCCTCCGCCGCGGCGCCAACTACGGCTGGCCCGTCGTCACGCACGGCATGAACTACAACGGCACGCCGATCACGCCGGACACGGCGCGCCCCGGACTCGAACCGTCCGTCTTGCACTGGACGCCGTCGATCGCGGTTTGTGGCATCGATTTCTACACGGGCGAAAAATTTCCGCACTGGACGAACCACCTCTTCGTCACCGCGCTCGCGCAACAGGAGCTGCGTCGGCTCGTCATCGTCGGCGACCGCGTGAAGCACCAGGAAGTCGTGCTGCGCGACATCGGCCGCCTGCGCGACGTGGCGAACGGGCCGGACGGCTACCTCTACGTCGCCGTCAACCAGCCCGACCGCATCGTCCGCCTCGTGCCCGCGGAGTAAGCGGAGGCGGAGCGAGCGGCGGAGTGAACGGTGCCTTGAGGCAGGTGGCGCGCTCGCGCGCCACGTTGCACGTCCGCACCGCATTGCAGGGCGGGGCCTCCCGACCCCGCCTTGGTTCGGATGCAGCATCACGTTCGCGGCGGGGTCGGGAGACCCCGCCCTACAAGTTGCGCGCGAGCGCGCAACCTACTCGGGATGCCGTTCTCCGACGTAGCAGCCGACGTAAGTCGGCTGAATAAACGCGCACCCGCGCAACCAGCCGTCTTACGACGGCTGCCACGGCCTCAACCCCGCGCCTCGCTTTTGGCTTTGCGGCGGCGGGGTGGCGGGGTTTCGCTCGAGGACAACCGGCGCCGCGCCGGCCGTCACCCTCGCCCCTCGCGCATGATTCCGCTGATCCGCTTCCTGCTCCGGTTATTTTTCCGTGTCCGTGTCGAGGGCGCCGAGGCGCTCCACGGTCCGGGGCCGATGCTCCTCTGCCCCAACCACACCTCGTGGCTCGACTGGGCGCTTGTGCTCGTCTGCCTCGACGACAGCTGGAAGTTCGTCGCCTCCTCCACCACCGCGCAGACGACATGGATCCATCGCAAGATGATGATCAACTCCCGCACGTTCCCGGTGGACAACACCTCGTCCTACGCCGTCCGCGGCATGGCCGAACACCTCGAGCGCGGCGGCAAGCTCGTGCTCTTCCCCGAGGGCCGCATCAGCAACACGACGAACCTCATGCGCCTCTACGACGGCACGGCGTTCCTCGTGCACCGCACGGGCGCGAAGGTCGTCACCTGCTACCTGCGCAACGCCGTCCGCGTCCGCTGGGTGCGCCACACCGGCTGGACGAAGTGGTTCCCGCAGCTCTCCGTCCACTTCAGCCCGCCGCTCACCGCGCCCGATTACTCGCACCTCGCGCACAACGTCGCCCGCCAGAAGCTCACGCAATGGCTGCGCGACCAGATGATGCTCCAGCAATTCCAGACCGAGATGCGCGTCGGTCCCGCGACCCTGCCCGCCGCCATCGCCGAGATGGCGGCCGCGCTGCCGAACAAGATCATCGCCGAGGACCTCTCCTGGACCGAGCTCACTTACCGCAAGCTGATGATCGGCACCGAAGTCCTCGCCGGCGCCCTCGCACCGCATTTCTCGGCGGAACGCGGCGAGCGCATCGGCGTCATGCTGCCGACGGTCAACGGCGCGATGGCCACGACGCTCGCCCTCTGGTCGCTCGGCAAGACGCCCGCCTACCTCAACTACTCGAGCGGCGGCCCGGTGATGGTGAGCTGCGCGCAACTGGCCGGATTGAAGCAGGTGCTCACGTCGCGCCTCTTCCTCGAGAAGGCCAAGCTCAACCTCGCGCCGCTCGCGGAGGCCGGCCTGCAATTCATCTACCTCGAGGACATCCGCGCGCGCATCGGCTCCGCCACGAAGCTCGCCGCCGCCGCGGGCAACCTCCTCTCCGTCGGCCGCGCGCTGCGCCGCTCCCCGCTCGGACCCGAGGACACCGCCGCGATCATCTTCACCAGCGGCTCCGAGGGCATCCCGAAGGGCGTGCAGCTCACGCACCGCGGCCTGCTGGCGAACCTGCGCCAGATCTTCGTCGCCGCCGACCTGCGCGACGAGGACCGGTTCTTCAACGCGCTGCCCTTCTTCCACAGCTTCGGCCTCGTCGGGGGCATCATCGCCCCGCTCGTGCGCGGCTGCTACGTCTTCAACTACCCGTCGCCGCTCCACTACCGCATCGTGCCGACCGTCGTCTACGAGAAGAACTGCACGATCCTCCTCGGCACGAACACGTTTCTCAACGGCTACGCCCGCAAGGCGCACCCGTATGATTTCCAGACCGTGCGCTACCTCGTCGCCGGCGCGGAAAAGGTCCAGACCGCGACCTTCGAGACCTACTCGCGCAAGTTCGGCGTGCGCATCCACGAGGGCTACGGCGCCACCGAGTGCGGCCCGGTGTTGTGCATCAACACCAAGATGGACCCCAACACCTACACCGCCGGCCGCCTGCTGCCCGGCATCGAGTGGCGCACCGAACCCGTCGAGGGCGTGACCGAGGGCGGTCGCCTCTTCGTCCGCACGCCGGCGATGATGAAGGGCTATCTCAACGCCGACGCCAACGCCGCCTTCCAGGCGCTCGGCGGCTGGTATGACACCGGCGACATCGCGAAGGTGGACGACGACGGCTACATCACCGTGCTCGGCCGCATGAAGCGCTTCGCCAAGGTCAGCGGCGAGATGATCTCGCTCACCGCGGTCGAGGACGCGCTCGCCGGCGCCTTCACGGCGCACTACGGCCTGCGCTGCACCGTCGCCGTCGTCGCCGTGCCCGACGCCGAGAAAGGCGAGAAGCTCGTCGCCCTCGCCAACGAGCCGCGCCTCCAGCTCGCCGATCTCCGCGCCGCCATCCGCGCCAAGGGCCTGAGCAACCTCTGCGCGCCGCGCGAGCTGCGCTTCGTCCACGCCATCCCGAAGCTCGGCTCCGGCAAGACCGACCACCGCGAACTCGCCCGCCTGCTCCGCGAAGGCGAGACGACGGCCGCGACGGCGGAAGCGTAAAGCTGGCCGGCGACCGGTCGTGTAGCAGCCGACGTAAGTCGGCTGATCGCACGCGGGCACGCCGAACACAGCGCCAACCAGCCGTCTGACGACGGCTGCTACGAGGTTGCGGCTTGGTTGGAACTGTAGGGCGGGGTCTCCCGACCCCGCCGCGAACGTAATGCCGCGGGCGAGAACCGGCGGGGTCGGGAGACCCCGCCCTACAAATGGGAAACGGACGTGCAAACGTGGCGTGCAAGCACGCCACCTCCAAATCCACCCACCGCCACCGGCACAGCACCGCATCTTCTCCGAACGGCCACTGGTCAGCGCCGGCCGGATCGGCTAGGCTCCGCCCCATGTCCGCCCCCGCGCCTTCCGCCGGTTTCGACCTCGACGCCTACCTCGCGCGCCTCGGCTACACCGGTCCGCGCACACCCACGCTCGACACGCTGCACGCCCTCCTCTGGCACCACACGACGACGATCCCCTTTGAAAACCTCGACGTCCTCCTCGGCCGGCCGATCGTGCTCACGCCGGCCGCGCTCATGGCCAAGCTCGTCCACGGCGGACGCGGCGGCTACTGCTTCGAGCAGAACAACCTCTTTCTCCTGGCGCTGCGTGCGCTCGGCTACCGCGTCACGCCCCTCGGCGGCCGCGTGCGCTGGCAGACGCCGCGCGACATCATGCCGGCGCGCACCCACCTGTTCCTCCGCGTCCATCTGCCGGAGGGTGACTACATCGCCGACGCCGGGCTCGGCGCCGCCTCGCTGACGAGCCCGCTGGCGCTGACCTTCGGCCCCGAGCAACGCACGCCGCACGAGCCGCGGCGCTTCGTCGCCGAGGGCGGGCGCCTGTTCCACCAGATGAAGCTCGGCGACGAGTGGGGTGACGTCGTGGAGTTCACCACCGACGAGATGCATCCGATCGACTGGGAGCTGGCCAACTGGTGGACGAGCGCGAACCCGGCCTCGCATTTCCGGCACAACCTGACGGTCGGCCTGGCGCTGCGCGACGGCACGCGCAAGGGCCTCCGCTCGGACGGCTTTGCGCACCGCCGCGGCGGCGAGATCCTGCACCGCGAGCCCGTGCGCGACGGCGCCCACGTGCTCGCCCTGCTCGCGGAACATTTCGGCCTGCATTTCCCCGCCGGCACCCGCTTCGGCCCGCCCGAAGCCCCGTGGGCGAAGTAGGGCCGGTCTGCGACCGGCCGGTTGAGGTTGTAGGTTGAGGTCGAGGTCGAGGAAACGAAGACCCAAACGCGCGGCATTACCGTAGGTTGCGCGCTCGAGCGCTTCTCGTAGCAGCCGACGTCAGTCGGCTGATCGCACGCGGGGCCACCGATACGTGCGTCGAGCCAGCCGTCTGACGACGGCTGCTACGAGTCGGCGGCTTGGCTGGATTTTTGGGGGCGACCCCGCCCTCCAATCGACCCACGCAGGCGCACCGTTCACCGCGCATCATTCCGCCGCGTCTCACTCGGATCACGCCGCCGCGACGGATTTCCGCGGCCCGCTTAATGCCGCTGCACGCTGACCGTGCAGGTGACGCCGTCGGCGTTGCGCGTGATGACGATCACCAGCGCGCCAGCCTCGGCGCAGCGCTGGACGAAGGCGCCGATTTCGGGGAGCGGGATCTTCTCGTGGCGTTCCATCAGAAACATGCGACCGCCAACCTAGCCCGGTCGCGGCCGGGCACTAACGGACAAACCACCTTGATTTAGGTGCCGCCCAGGCGCCGGGGTGCCCCGGCGTTCACTCGCGCGGCGGCGGCGGAACGCGGTCCTCGCTCAACTCGATCAGGTCGAACGACGTGTTCGCCGTCACGTGCGCGAAGCCGGCCTCGGCCTTGAGCTGGCGCAGGTAGGGGGCGATGCGATCGTTCCAGCCGAGTTTCCGCGCGTGCTCGTTCCACACCATCGTCTGCGTGCGGTTGGGCCGGAGACCGCGGGCGAAAATCCACTCGACGATCTCCGCATCCGTGCCGCCCTCGCGGACGCGGGCCTCGACGTCCTCGAACTTCACGTTGAGGAAGCCGCAGAGCTGTCCGTCGAGCCCGACGGAGAGGCCGTAGTTGCGCTGAAAATCCTCGGGCAACTGACCCGCGAGCTTCAGGCGGATCTTGTCGAGCATGCGGCCAAGGTGATGGAGGCCGCCGGCAGTCTTGTCGTAGGGGGAGCGCAGGCCGGGGACAGCAGGCATGGCGCGCATCAAACCACGCTCCGCGCCGCGCGCGACGCCAATTTCGCCGCCCTTCGTCCATCGGCCCAGTCCGGCCGCTCCGCGCTCAACCGGACCAATTCAGTTCAACCACAGATTAGCCCAGATACACCCCAATGGATCGGCGGCTGGGCTGCCCGAGAACTGCGCTTTGGGGTGCGCAGGTGTTTTCTCAGGTCGGTCGTCCCGTCTGAGTGATCTGTGTTCATTTGTGTCCATCGGTGGTTTTTTGAACTGCACGAGTTCGCTCAGCCTTGCCGGCGATAGACCATCTCCTGCTCCGCCGTCGTGCCGTCACGGGCCTGCGTGACGAGCCACACGCGCATCACGCCGTCGTCGCCGACGCGGAAGGTCAGCCCCTCGAACTGCGCCTCGCCGGGCGCGACGCGCACGAGCCTGAACGTCACCCACTCGTCCTTCTGCTCCCAGCCCTTCAGTTCGGACGTGAAGTGTTTCAGCCGCAGTTCGACGGTGTCGCCGACCGGCACGAGCGCGAAGATCTCTTGGACCTGCGCGCGGCCGCCGGCGACGAGGCGGAACACGCCCGTCATGCTCGACCCGAGCGGCGGCAGCCACACCTCCTCGACGTGCGCGCCGCCGAAGCCCGTGCCGACCCAGTGGCCGGCGAGCCACGCGAAGTCCGCGAGCTGCGCCGCGGGCGGCGCCGCACCCTCGTCGAGCTTCAGCGTGTGCGCGGAGTTGGCGGATTGCGCGGCGGCGGCGAGCGGGAGCGAGCCGAGGAGCAAAACGGCGAGCAGGGGCAGCGGGGATTTCATGCGCCGAGCCTGGGCCCCGCCGCGGCGCCGGGCAAGGCCGCCGCGCCCAGGCGCGAGGCGGCGGCGCCAAGGCGGCTCGCCGCGGGGCCGAGGCAAAGAAAAGGCGCGGCCACGCGGGCCGCGCCGAAGGACGGTGAACTCGGAATCGCTCAGTAGCGGAACGAGATCTTCCCGTAGTAGGTCACGCCGTTGAAGCCGAAGGGCGAGACGGCGTTGTAGGGGAAGATGCCGACGTTGTCGCTGCCGTTGAAGACCGTGCCGCCGACGATGCGCGAGCGGATGTTTTCGTCGGGGTAGACGTCGAAGAGGTTGTTCGCGCCGATGGAGACGGTGAGGTTCTTCGTCGCGCGGTAGGTGAGGTCGAGGTCCGTGACCCACTTGGCGCCGAAGGTCTGGATGATCTGCTGGTTCGTCGTGGTGCCGCCGACGGTGCCGGGCACGGCGGGGCGGAACTCGACGTCGTAGCCGGGCGTGAGCGCGGCGATCTGGGCCGCGGTCGCGCTGGTGAAGGGGACGGTCGAGACCTCGCCGTAGCGCACGGCGCGGAGGAGGACGGAGAACTTGCTGAAGTCCCAGAGCGCGGAGAGGTTCAGGTTGTCGCGCGGCTGGCCGCGTTCGAGGCGGATGGTTTCCGTGAGGTCGAAGAGCGGCGTGGTGGTGATGGCGGCGAGCGTGGCGTTGGCCTGCTTGATGCGCGTGGCCTCGGTCTTGTTGTGGTTGTAACCGGCGGTGAAGGTCCACTTGCCGAGCCCGGAGGTGCGGAGCACGTAGCGGCCGCTGACGTCGAGGCCCTTGGTGGTGGTGTCGACGGCGTTGGTGAAGTAGCGGCCGCCGCCGATGCCGGTGATGCCCTGCGTGGCCAGGAGGTTGATGATGGGCGTGCCGGTGAAGTTCGAGGAGAGCACGATGCGGTCGTCGATCTCGATGTGGTAATAGTCGACCGTCAGGCTGATGGCGTCATTCGGATTCCACGAGCCGCCGAAGCTGAAGTTCTTCGACTCCTCGGGCGTCAGGTCGGTCGAGCCGAGGGCGCGGGCCGCCGGGGCGCTGACGGGGAAGGTCAGGATGTCGAAGGGCACGCCGCCGATGAAGTTGGTGGCGGTGGAGCTGAACCACGACTGCGCGAGGTGCGGGGCGCGGAAGCCGGTGCTGACCGAGCCGCGGAGGGCGACGGTGTCGGTGACCTTGAAGCGCGTGGCGAGCTTGCCCGTGGTGTTGGTGCCGAAGTCGGAGTAATCCTCGTGGCGGCCGGCGAGGGAGACGAGCCAGCGGTCGGTGAGGTCCTGCTCGAAGTCGACGTAGAGCGACCAGGCGTCGCGGGAGTGCGTGCCGGCGTCGGAGGGCTTGAAGCCGGGGAAGACCTGCGCGCCGACGGCGGCGGCGTTGCCGTTGCTCGGGCCGCCGATGATGGTGGCGCCGCCGTTGCGGTAGGAGTCGGGATGGCCGGCGGCGATGGAATAGTCCTCGGTGCGGAATTCGAGGCCGCTGGCGATCTTCAGCGGCGTGGCGAGGCCGAGGTTGGCGGTGGTCGTGACCTCGAAGTTGTTCGTCCACTGCTTGAACTTCAGCTGGCCGTCGTAGAAGAAGGTCGGGCTGGAGTTGCCGAGGGTGACGTTGGCGGAGTTGGTGGTGTAGTAGTCGAGGGCGTTGTAGCCGTAGACGCTGCTGAGGTCCCAGTCGAACTTGTCGCCGCGGCCCTTCACGCCGGCGCCCCAGGAGTAGTCGCCGACATCGGTGTCGATGTAGGGCAGGAAGCCGTCGGGGTAAATCGCGCGGACGGTGCGGTCGTCGCCGGGACGGCGGAAGAAGCCCGCGCCGTTGCCGTCGCGCTTGCTGAAGCCGCCGAAGAAGTAGAGGTCGAGGGCGTCGCTGAGCGGGTAGCCGCCGTTGAACCAGGCGCCGAGCTCCCGCACGCGCGGGTCGCCGAAGCGGTGGTTCATGCGGTTGATGGTCGCCTCGCGCGGGTCGAGGGTGCCGTTCGACGGCGAGAGACCGGTGCCGGAACCGTAGTTGCCGGAGATGGCCGAAGTGCCGCCGTTGCCGAAATACTGCTGGCGGGTGTCGGGCTGGATGCGGTTGGTCGGGTCCTTGTCGCGCGTCCAGGTGGTGAGGAAGAGCGAGCCGGCGTCGCCGAGCTTGGTGCCGGCGAAGGCGCTGATCTTCATGTCGTCGCCGTCGCCCTCGCCGGTCTGGCCGAAGGAGAAGTCGACGCCCCAGCCGGCGTCCTTGCGGAGGATGACGTTGATGACGCCGGCGATGGCGTCGGAGCCGTATTGGGCGGAGGCGCCGTCGCGCAGCACCTCGATGCGCTCGATGGCGCCGGAGGGGATGGCGTTGAAGTCGGTCGAGACCGAGCCGCGGCCGATCGAGCCGTTGAGGTTGACGAGCGCGGCGGTGTGGCGGCGCTTGCCGTTGACGAGCAGCAGCACCTGGTCGGGCGCGAGGCCGCGCAGCGTGGCCGGGCGGATGTGGTCCGTGCCGTCCGTGAGCGACGGGCGCGGGAAGTTGAACGACGGCACCGCGGCCTGCAGCATCTGCGAGGTCTCGGTGTAGCCGCCCTTCTGCAGCTCGACGCCGCTGATGACGTCGATCGGCACCGGCGAGTCGGTGACGGTGCGGTCGTTGAAGCGCGAGCCGGTGGTGACGAAGCTCTCGAGCCGCACCACGTCCTTGCCTTCGGCGGCGGGCGCGGGAGCCGGAGCGGGGGCGGGAGCGGTTTGGGCGAAGGCGGCCGGTGAGAGGCCGCCGAGGGCGAGCGCGAGCAGGACCTGGGCGCTCACGGACCGGCGCGCGACGCGAGCCGGCCCGATAACGGGCATGAGTGTGTTCATAGGGTTGTTCCGGCGCCGAGGGGGTTGGGTGGACGGACGCCAGTGTCAGTTGTGCGATTGGGAGTCTAGCCACCTCGCGGGCGGTGACAAGCGCGAGCCTGACGTCATACGTGTCACATGGCCTAGGCGCCGGCTTTTTGCGTCTTGAGCCGCTGGCCCGGGCGCAAAACTGTCCGGCATGCGCACGCTTTCCCGGATCGTTACCCTCCTCGTGGCGGCCTGTCTGGTGCCCGCCCTCCTCGCGCAACGCGCCGCCGTCGAAGCCCGGCACGGCCTGGTCGCCTCCGCCCACGACCTCGCCTCGCGCGCCGGCGTCGAGATCCTCCAGCAGGGCGGCAACGCCGTCGACGCCGCCGTCGCCACCGGCCTCGCCCTCGCCGTCGTCTTCCCCTTCGCCGGCAACCTCGGCGGCGGCGGCTTCATGCTCATCCACCTCGCCGCGACCGCCGACCAACCCGCGCGCCAGCTCGTGATCGATTACCGCGAGACCGCGCCGGCCGCCGCCACCGCCGGCATGTATCTCGGACCGGACGGCGAACTCCTCCGCGGCGACGGCTCCTCGACCGTCGGCTGGCGCGCCAGCGGCGTGCCCGGCACCGTCGCGGGCTTCGCCCACGCGTGGAAAAAATACGGCTCGGGCAAGATCTCCTGGGCCCAGCTCTGCGCGCCCGCCCGCCGCCTCGCGGAGGGCCACGCCGTTTCCCAGGCCACGGCGCACGGCCTGAAGAACTGGGAGAAACTCCTCGGGCAGTTCCCCGAATCGAAAAAAATCTACCTCAACGACGGCGCCTACCATCAGGCCGGCGACACGTGGGTGCAGGCCGATCTCGCCGCCACCTTCGCGCGCCTCCAGGAGCACGGCCCGGAGGAATTCTACACCGGCGAAACCGCGCGCCGCCTCGCCGCCGCCATGGCCGCGCACGGCGGCACGATCACCCTCGCCGACCTCGCCGCCTACCGCCCCGTCGAACGCGAGCCGCTCCGCGGCGCCTACCGCGGCCACGAGATCGTCACCATGCCGCCGCCCAGCTCCGGCGGCATCGCGTTGCTGCAGATGCTCGCCATGCTCGAGCCGCACGACGTCGCCGCCCTCGGCCACAACTCCGCGGCGAAATACCACCTCTTCGCCGAGGTGATGAAACGCGCCTTCCGCGACCGCGCCGAATACCTCGGCGACCCCGATTTCGTGCGCGTGCCCGTGACGCAGTTGCTCGACCCGGCCTACCTGCGCGCGCGCATGGCGGATTTTTCCCCGACCCGCGCGACCCCGGCGGCCGCGGTCGCACCCGGCCTCGGCGCCTTCGACCCCGCCGCGCTGCGCGTGGAGAAACCCGAAACCACGCACTACTCCGTCGTCGACGCCGCCGGCAACGCCGTCGCCAACACCTACACGCTCAACGGCGCCTACGGCTCCGGCGTCACCATCCCCGGCACCGGCATCCTCATGAACAACGAAATGGACGACTTCACGACCCGCGTCGGCTCGCCCAACATGTTCGGCCTCATCCAAGGCGAGGCCAACGCCATCGCCCCCGGCAAACGCCCGCTCTCGTCCATGACGCCCACGCTCGTGCTCCGCGACGGTCAACTCCTCCTCGTCACCGGCAGCCCCGGCGGACCGACCATCATCAACACCGTGCTGCAGGTCGTCACCAACGTCATCGACCACCACATGCCCGTGGCGCAGGCCGTCGAGGCCCCGCGCATCCACAACCAGTGGCTGCCCGACGTCGTCACCTACGAACGCTTCGGGATGTCGCCCGACACCCAGGCGATCCTCCGCTCCTACGGCCACACGCTCCCCGTCCGCGAATCCTACGAGGGCTCCTACCAAGGCGACGCCGAAACGATCTGGATCGATCCCGCCACCGGCCTCCGCCACGGCGCCGCCGACCCGCGCAAGCACGACTCCGCCGCCGTCGGCTACTGAAGCCAAGGTAGGGCCAGTCTCCGACTGGCCTCCTTCCATCCCCGCACCACCCGACCGGCGCACGAGCAACGGCTCAGCCGAGGCAGGGCGGGACCGCAGGGCCCGCCGTCTTTCGCCACTGACCTGGCCGACCGGCCCATGAAGTTGTGTTTGACAACTATCTCGGTTTAGTTGCTAATGGCATCCATCTGCCCAATCCTTCCTCCGCCTCATCCCACCGCTCCTCCGCCATGAAGACCTCCGCATTCCTCGCCACCCTCCGCACCAATCCGGGCCTGCCCGTCGTGTTCCGCACCGGCGCCCACGCCGTCTCCCCTCACTACCACCTCACGGAAGTGAAGCGCGTCAGCTACGAGACGATGGATTGCGGCGCGATGACCCACCGCTGGGCCGAGACCCAGTTCGAGCTCTGGGTCCCGCCGCTCGTCGGCGGCCTGCCCGGCCGCGACCACATGCCCGCGGGCAAGTTCATCGCCATCATCGACCGCGTCGAAAAGGAGCTCCCGCTCGCCGGCGACACCGAAGCCCGCATCCACGTCAGCCTCGGCGACCACCCGGCCGCGCTCTACGCCATCGCCTCCCTGCACGAATACGAAGGCCGCCTCTGGGTCGAACTCACGCCTGACCGCACCCGCTGCAAGGCCGCCGAACGCCGCGCCGCCGCGCTCACCGGCGGCTGCTGCGGAACCAATGCCGCCGAAACCGCCTCCGCCGCGACCGCGGACAGCGACGCCGAACCCGCCGCCGCCTGCTGCGGCGTCGACGCCGAGCCGGCCAAGGGCCGTTCCTCCTGCTGCGTCTGACCTGCCGCACACCAATCGACTATTGAGAATTTCCTGAAGAAGTGACGTTGGCGGAGGTAGGGCGGGACCGCTGGGCCCGCCGCAACACGCTCTCGGCGCGCCCAGCGGTCGCGCCCTACCCCAAGGCATCGCAGCGTCACTTCTTTGGGTAGTTCTCAATAATTGAGTCTCGAGTCATGCAGCTGCACGTTCGCTGCGTGAGGTAGGGCGCACCGGCTCGGTGCGCCGCGAATAGACTGCCGCGCCCGCGGCGGACCGGGCCGGTCCGCCCTACCCGTCAGGTGTGACGCGCAACTCCCTATACCTCCACCTTCAACCGGCCGGTCTCCGACCGGCCCTGCGCCACGCCACACTCGCCAAATCGCGGGCGCGGCTCCGCGGGCGTCCTGATTGAAATTGCCCCGTCGCCCGCGACGGCATAGCGCCTTCGCAGCCGCCTTCCGCCTTCCGCCTTCCGCCTTCCGCCTTCCGCCTTCCGCCTTCCGCCTTCCGCCTTCCGCCTTCCGCCTTCCGCCTTCCGCCCCTTCTCCCATGCCGCGCGTGCCCGCCTCGTCCGCCCAGAACGCCAACGCCCTCCTCCGCGACGTCGTCCGCCTCTTCCTCCAGGCGCAGCGCACGATGACCGCGTGCTGCACCGACGCCACCGCCAAGGAATGCCAGGCACTCCTCCTCGTCGGCGGCGCCGAATCTCCGCTCACCGTGCAGGACTTCGCCGATCGCATGGGCCTCGAGAAAACCTGGGCCAGCCGCCTCGTCGCGCGCCTGGAGAAACGCGGCCTGCTCAAGCGCACCGACCACCCCGAAGACGGCCGCAGCTGGCTCCTCGAACTCACCGCCAAGGGCCGCAAGGAACACGACGTCCTCGAGCGCACGCTCAACGAGCACGCCGTCAACCTCCTCGGCTGCGTGCCCACGGCCGAACGCGCCCTCGTCGAACGCGCCCTCGTCCACCTGCGCGACGCGCTCACCACCTGCCTGACCGACTGCGCCCCGAACCGCTCCTCCCGATGCTGAACTCCTCCCACCCCGCAACCGTCGCCGTCCACGCCGGCCGCGCGCCCGATCCCGCCACCGGCGCCGTGACGCCGAACCTCGTCTTCAGCACCACCTTCGCGCGCGACGAGCAGGGGCAGTTGCCCGCCGGACACGTCTACTCGCGCACTTCCAACCCCAACCGCGCGGCGGTCGAAACCGCCCTCGCGGCCCTCGAGGGCGGCGCGCACGGCCTCGCCTTCGCCTCCGGCCAGGCCGCCGCCGCGGCGATCTTCGCCACGCTCGCGCCGGGCGATCGCGTCCTCCTGCCCGACGACCTCTACCACGGCACGCGCTACCTCGCGAAAAACGAATTCGGGCGCTGGGGCCTGCGCTGCGAGTTCATCGACTTCGGCCACCTCGAGGCCGTCGCCGCCGCACTGCGCGAGCCCGCGCGCCTCGTCTGGATCGAGTCACCCTCCAACCCGCGCCTCAAGATCGCCGACCTCGCCGCGGTCGCGCAACTCGCCCGCGCCGCCGGAGCCCTCGTCGTCGTCGACAACACCTGGGCCACGCCGATTCTCACGCGCCCGCTCGCGCTCGGCGCCCACGTGGTGATGCATTCGACCACCAAATACCTCGGCGGGCACAGCGACCTGCTCGGCGGCGCGCTGATCGTCGGCGCCGACGCACCGGCGGACCTGCCCGCGCGGCTGCGCGCCTGGCAGAACCTCGCCGGTGCCGTGCCCGCGCCGTTCGATTGCTGGCTGCTCCTGCGCAGCCTCAGCACGCTCCCGCTCCGCGTGCCGGCCCAGTCCGCCACCGCCGCCGCGCTCGCCGACTGGCTGGCGGCGCATCCGCGTGTCGAACGCGTCTACTACCCCGGCCTCGCCGCGCACCCCAACCACGCCGCCGCCGCGCGCCAGATGAGCGCGTTCGGCGGGATGATCTCGTTCGAGGTGCACGGCGGGCACGACGCCGCGAAAGCCGTCGCCGGCCGCGTGCGCCTCATCACGCCCGCCACCAGCCTCGGCGGCGTCGAAAGCCTCATCGAGCACCGCCGCCCGGTCGAAGGGCCCGACTCCGTCACGCCCCCCGGCCTGCTCCGCCTCTCCGTCGGCCTCGAGCATGTCGACGACCTCCGCGCCGACCTCGCCCAAGCGCTCGGCTGAGGTGGCACGCGCCGCCCCGGCGCGTTGAGCGATCCTCATCGCCATCCGCCCCGTCGCGCCCCCCGCCTCCAGCGCGCCGGGACGGCGCGCTCCACCCCATCGGTGCGGCACCCTGCCGGGACGCCCCCAATTGGCGTGAAAACGCACCATAAGCCCGTCCGGAACATGACACTTAATAAGTGTCATGTTCGTCGGGCGCGGCCCGAGGTGGGCTTCGCGCGGCGCGGGAGGGCTCGACGGGGCGGGAGCGGTGGGGCGCCGGGCGGACCCGCGGGCTCACACCTTGCGCGCCGACTCGCCGCTTGCCCGGACTGGGCGCGCGCGGTAAGGATTCCCGGCACGGGCCAACCCACCACGCCGCGGCTGCGGCCACCCCACCCCATGAGCAAGCTGCTTTGCCTCTGTCTCGGACTGGTCCTCGCACCGGTCCTCGCGGCGCGCACCGATGCGCCGCAGCTCGTGAGATTCCCCACCGCCCCCGAGGACGACTTCGATCGCGCCGCGCGCCACCTCGCCGCGGCGCTCAAACTCGGGGAAAAGAACACCGGCGCGTCGCCGAACGGCTCGCCGCTGGCAAACAAGGGCGGCCAGGGCCCCGCTGATCCGTGGGCCCAGCCGGGCAATCGCGAACGCGCCGACTTCCTGGCGAACTGGAACCTGTCGCGCCAGAGCTACCGGCGCCTCCAGGCCGAGTTGGGCGAACGGAAAGTGCCGCGCGAGGTGGCCGACGATCTCGAGGCGGCGTCGCGCCGCCTGCTCGAGCTGGCCCGCAGCGCGGAAAAGCGCGCCAAGTCCGGACAGAAATTCGCCGGCGCCGATCCCTCCGCGCTGCTCTCCGGCAGCGAACTCGCCGAGGCCCAGATGCTCCGCCTCGACCTCGCGGCCAAGGAAAAACAGGCGCGCACCAACGCCGAGAGTTTCGCCAGCCCCATCCCGATCGAGATCCGCACGCTCGACGCCGCCGGCCACGAGGTGCCGAACCTCGACGTCTACTACCGCCGCGCCTTCGACCGCCCGACGGACGGCACGCGCTTCGCCATGCGCAGCAGCCCGGCCACGCACGAACTCCGCGCCGGCGCCTACTACTTCTGGTGCGCCACCGTCGGCCCCGACGCCAAACGCGGTCCCGAGGTCCGGCTGCCGGTCACCGGCCGCGACACCCTCCGCTTCACCCTCACCACGCCATGAGCACGCCCACGCCCCCCGGCTGGCAGCGCCCGGCCGAATTCGTCGTGTGGGCCTTTTCCCTCCTCGGCCCCTTCGTCTATTCACCGCCGGCGAGCCCGCTCGAGCTGAGCCTCGACCGCCCCGATCTGCCCTACGAGGCCGCGCGCGTCCTCCTCACCGTCGTCGTCATCCTGGTCTATTATTTGATCGGACGGAAACTCGTTCACCCGGGCGCATGGGTCATGATCACGCTCGGCACGCTGCTGCTCGGCGGCGGGCTGGCCCTGCGCTACCACGAGCAACTCACCCTCTGGACGATCGACTACAACGGCGGCCTCGTCGTGCGCGGCGACGAGCTGACCGACACCGCGAAACTGCGGGCCGTCGAGAACCAGCTCAGCCTCGATCCGATCGACCACACCCGCCTCTTCTTTCTCGCGGGTGGCGAAGCGCGCGACGTGTGGAAGGACATCCCGGTGATCCACGCCCGCTGGCGCGAGTTCGTGCTCCTCTATTTCGGCGCCGTGGTGTCGTTCACCCTCATGCTCATCGGGGCCCTGCAACTCGGCGCCCTCGCGAAACGGAAAAAGAGCGGCGGCTGATCTCCGCCTATTCCCCCCGCGCCCGGCGACTCCCGCCACTCCAGCCGACCCGATGGCACGCGCCGCCCGGCGCGCTCCACCGCATCAGTGCGGCGCCCCGCCGGGACACCCATGGGCGCCATACGCTACAGCATTTTCCGAAATCGTGTCGCCGCTCATTTCGGGGTAGGGCGAACCGTCCTCGGTGGGCCGCGGCTCGGCGGGGACGCCTCGCCCTACCACTGATACGGCCACACAAAAATTTTATCTGCTCTAAAAACGCCCGTCCGGAACATGACACTTAATAAGTGTCATGTTCGTCGGGCGCGGGCTAAGTGTCATGTTCGTCGGGCGCGGGCCGGGGAGGGCTTCGCGCAGCGCGGGGTGGGCTCGACGGGGCGGGGCGGCGGGAGCCGGGCCGACCCGCGGGCTCACTCGTTGCGCAAGGCCTCGACGGGGTTCACGCGCAGGGCGCGGAGGGCGGGGATCAGGCAGGCGAGCAGGCCGGCGCCGGCGAGTGTCACGAGCGTGCCGACATAGGTGACCGGGTCCGACGGCGTGATGCCGTAGAGCGAGTTCGTCTGCAGCTTCGCGGCGAAGAAGGCGAGGCCGAGGCCCACGGCGAGGCCGAGCGCGAGGCGCAGGCCGCCCTCGCGGAGGATCAGGCCGAGCACGTTCCCCGGGCTCGCCCCGAGCGCCATGCGGACGCCGATCTCCTGCGTGCGCTGGCCGACGCTGTAGGCCATGACGCCGTAGAGGCCGACGGCGGAAAGCAGGAGCGCCACGCCGCCGAAGATGCCATAGATCCAGGCGAAGAGCCGCTTGAAGAACTTCGCGCCGTCGACCATCGCGCCGAGCGTCTGCGGCCAGTAGATCGGCAGGTCGTCGTTGAGCGAACGGACGGTGGCGCGGATGACCGGCGCCAGGTCGGCGCCGTCCCCGGCGCGGGCCTTCGTCAGGAGCGTCTGGAAGCGCGCCTCGCTGCGCTGCGTGAACGGCACGTAGGCTTGGGGCACGTCGGCCATGAAGTTGCTGAAATTGCCCTGCAGGGTCGGCGCGACGACGCCGACGACGGTGAGCCACTTCAGCTCCGCGGGATTGCGGCCGTCGCCATAGGCGAAGCGCCGGCCGAGCGGATTCTCGCCCGGCCAGTAGCGCTCGGCGAACTTCGAGCTGACGATCGCCACGGGGAGCGATGTGGCCGTGTCGCGGTCGTCGAAGGTGCGCCCTTGGAGCAGCTTGATGCCGAGCGTCTCGAAGTAGTTGCCGGAGACGCCGGCGTTCGACGCATGGCGCCGCGGGCCGTCGGGGCCGACGGGCTGGCCGTCGAGCTGGATTGTCTGCCGGTTGTTCCAGATCGGCGGCGCGGAGGTGAGGGCGGCCGACTCGACCTCGGGGCGCGCGGCGAGGCGGGCCAGGAGCTCGCGGTAGAAGTCCTTCTGCGCGTCGACCCCCGGGAACTCCGCCTCCGGCAGGCCGATGCGGTTGGTGAAGATGCCGTGGGTGCGGAAGCCCATCTCGGCGGCCTGCATCTTGATCACCGAGCGGACGGCGAGACCGCAGAGCACGAGGAGCACGGTGGAGAGGACGACTTCGCCGACGACCATGACGCGGGTGAACCTGCTGAGCGAGAATCCCGTCGAGCCGCGCCCGCCGTCCTTGAGCACGGCCATGAGGTCGCCGCGGGAGGCGCGCCAAGCCGGCCAGAAGCCGGCCGTGAGGCAGGAGAACAGCGCGAGCGCGACGACGTAGCCGACGGAGACGGCGTCGATCTGGAACACCATCCAGTAGGGCGGTGGCTCGGTGGAGTTTTGGAGGTGGTAGTTGAAAAGGCCGACGAGGAAATGCGCGAGGGCCAGGCCGAGCCCGGCGCCGACGCCGGCGAGCAGCAGGGCTTCGCCCATGAGCAGGCGCACGAGCCGGCCGCGGCCCGAGCCGAGCGCGGCGCGCACGGCGATCTCCTTCTGGCGCACGGCGGCGCGCGCGAGGAGCAGGTTGGCCACGTTGGCGCAGGCGATGAGCATGACCAAAAAGACGGAGCCGAGCATGACCCCGAGGAGCGCGCGGGTCTCCTCGCCGACAAATTCGTCGCGCAGCGGCTTCACGGTCACGCCGACGTTCCCGTTGGTCGCCCCATGCTCGGTGGCGAGGCGGCCGGCCAGGGCCTGGAGTTCGGCGCGCGCCTGACCGAGGGTGACGCCGGGCTTGAGCCGGCCGAGCACCTCCCAGTAGCGCTGGTCGCGCGGCTCGCCGAGCGGCAGGTCGCGCAGGGGCATCCAGGCGTCGGCCTCGGCGGGGAAGCGGAAATCCTTCGGACCGATGCCGACCACGGTGGCCCAGACGCCGTTGACCTTGAGCTGGGAGCCGAGCACGGCGGGGTCGCCGCGGAAACGATTCTGCCAGAGCGCGTGGCCGAGCACGACGACCGGGGCGGACGCGGGCTCGCCGTCGGCGGCCTGGAACCAGCGGCCGAGATGGACCGGCACCCGCAGCATGCCGGGGCCGCTCCACGTGATGCGGCAGCCGGAGATGCGCTCGGGATCGCCGCCCATGCCGCTGAGGTTGAACGTGCCCTGCTGGTAGACGGCGAGGTCCTCGAAGGACTGCTGCGCGGCGCGGAAGTCCGCGTAGTCGAGCGTGGAGACCTCCATGCTGTTGATGCCCGCCTTGAGGTTGTGGCTTTCGACGTGGATGATGCGGTGCTGTTCGGGGAACGGCAGGCCGCGCCACACGGCGCCGTTGACGATGGCGAACATCGCGGTGTTCACGCCGATGCCGAGCGTGAGCGTGAAGACGGCGACAAAGGTGAAGGTCGGACTCTGGAGCAGGGTCCGCAGGGCGAGGCGGAGTTCGGTCAGCATGAGGGGAGCGGGTTGGCGGTTGCGTCCAACACACGCCGCGACGGGGCGGAGTTGCAGCGGCGCGCGACTTTGCGACGAACCGGCGGCGGGCCGCGACGAATGCCGCGCCCGGCGCGACCCCGCGGCGCCCGGCGAAAACATCTGGCCTCCGCGCGCGAAGCGATTTGTGTTCCGGGCCTTACCCCACGCATGAACCCCCTCCGCGTCCTCCTCCCGGCGGCCGGCCTGACCTTGGCGGGCCTCGCCTTCGCCGCCCCGCCCGCCGGCAACCCGGTCGAAAAGTTCCAGCAACTCGACACGCTCCTGCCCACGCCGAACGCCCAGCGCACGGCCTCGGGCGCGCCCGGCCACGCCTACTGGCAGAACCGCGCCGACTACGCGATCGACGTCACGCTCGACGACGCGAAGCGCCACCTCACCGGCGCCGCGACGATCACGTATCACAACCACTCGCCCGACGCGCTCAACTACCTCTGGCTCCAACTCGACCAGAACTACATGGCGCACCACGCCGACAGCCGCGCCGTGCCGAACACCCGCCGCGGCCCCAACCCCGACCAGCTCACCTACCGCGCGCTCGACCGGATGCTCTACCAGGAAGGCTACGACGGCGAGATGACCATCCGCGCCGTCACCGACGCCGCCGGCGCGCCGCTGCCCTACACCATCGTGAAGACGATGCTGCGCATCGACCTCCCCGCCCCGCTCGCCGCGGGCGCGAGCACGACGTTCCGCCTCGCGTGGGATTTCCCGATCAACGACATGAAGCGCGCCAACGAGCGCACCGGCTACGAGTATTTCCCGGAGGACGACAACTGCACCTACACCATCGCGCAGTGGTTCCCGCGCATGGCGCCCTACACCGACTACACCGGCTGGCAGCACAAGCAGTTCCTCGGCTCCGGCGAATTCACGCTCGAGTTCGGCGACTACACCGTCCGCCTCACCGTGCCCGCCGACCACGTCGTCGGCGCCACCGGCGTGCTGCAGAACCCCGACGAGGTCCTCACGCCCGTGCAACGCGAACGCCTCGCGCAGGCGCAGCGCGAGTTCGCGAAACCCGTCTTCATCGTCACGCCCGACGAGGCCCGCGCCGCCTCGCAGCAGAAGGCCGCGGCGACGAAGACCTGGGTGTTCCGCGCCGAGAACGTGCGCGACTTCGCCTTCGCCTCCTCGCGCCGCTTCATCTGGGACGCGATGGCCGTCGAGGGCTTCACGCATCCCGTCACGCCCGTGCGCGCCGGCGGCGTCGCCGATCGCATGTATCGCCCGCCCGTGATGGCGATGTCGCTCTACCCGAAGGAAGGCATGCCGCTCTGGGACAAATATTCCACGCACGCCATCGCGCACACCATCCAGGTGTTTTCGCGCTACTCGTTCCCTTACCCGTATCCGGTCGCGTGGTCGGTCCTCGCCGGTTTCAGCGGCGGCATGGAGTATCCGATGATCTGCTTCAACGGGCCGCGCCCCGAGCCGGACGGCACCTACCCCGAGCGGACCAAATACGTCCTCATCGGCGTCATCATCCATGAGGTCGGCCACAACTACTACCCGATGATCGTCAACTCCGACGAGCGCCAGTGGACCTGGATGGACGAGGGCATCAACTCCTTCGTCCAGCTGCTCGCGCAGGAGGAATGGGAGGCCGACTACCCGCAGCGCCGCACCGAGCGCGAGCTGACCGACTACATGCGCCGCACCGACCGCGTGCCGATCATGTCCAACTCCGACACCATCGCCGAGCTCGGCAACAACTCCTACGCCCAGCCCGCCGTCGCGCTCAACGTCCTCCGCGAGCACGTCCTCGGCCGCGCGCTCTTCGACCACGCGTTCAAGACCTACTCCCAGCGCTGGATGTTCAAGCGCCCGACGCCCGCCGATTTCTTCCGCACGATGGAGGACGCCTCCGGCATCGACCTCGACTGGTTCTGGCGCGGCTGGTTCTACGGCACCGACCACGTCGACGTCGCCATCGACCGGGTGAAATGGCTCCAGCTCGACTCGCAGGACCCCGCCGTCGAAAAACCCAGGGCCAAGGCGGAAAAGGACGCGCTCCCGCAGACCACGACGCGCCGCCTCAACGCCGCCCTGCCGAAGCGCCTCGACCGTTACCCGGAGCTGCGCGACTTCTACGACGACTACGACGAGGCGACCGTGCTCCCGAGCGAGCGCAAACGCTACGAGCAGCTCCTCGACGAGCTCCGCCGCGAGCGCCTCGACCCCGCGCTGCTCAAGACCGCGCGCAACTTCTACGTCATCGAGTTCTCCAACGTCGGCGGCCTGCTCACGCCGCTCATCCTCCAGCTCGATTACACCGACGGCACGAGCGAGGAGATGAAGCTCCCCGCCGACATCTGGCGCTACAACACCGCCAAGGCCGCGAAGCTGCTCCTGACCACGAAGGAGCTGCGCGCCGTGACCTTCGACCCGCGGCAGGAGCTCGTCGACTGCGACGTGGAGAACAACTTCTGGCCGCGCCGCCCGGTGAAGACGAAGTTCCAGCTCTACAAGGAAAAGGCCGAGCCCAACCCGCTGCGCGAGCTGACGAAGCCCGCCGCGGACGAGCCCGCGAAGAAATGACCGCGCCACGCGCCGCGAGTCAGCCGGGTAGGGCGCGGACTCCGCTCCGCGCCGCAAACGCCCATCGCGTCCGCAAGACGCGGATCCCCTTTCTCGCTCCCGCCACCGCCAACCCCCGGCGCGGGACGGAGTCCGCGCCCTACCTCACGCTCCGCACGCTCGCGACTCTTCTCGTCGCGCTGCTCCTCGCGCCCTTCGCCGCGGCACACCCGAATCACACCTCGCACGCCGACGTCGATTACCACGCCGACGCGCAACGCCTCGAGATCTCGCTCCGCGTCATCGCCGAGGACTTGCTCGCGGCGCTCCAAGCCGAGGCCGGCGCCGGCGCGGCGGAGTTGAGCTGGGAAAAGACGCCGGCCGACGAACTCGACCGCCGCGTCCGCAATTATGTGCTGCCGCGCTTCCGCTTCCTCACCCGCGACGGCCGCGAGATCGCGCTCGGCTGGGTCGGGCGCGACGGCGACCGCGCCGATGGCGAGCAGCGCGTGTGGCTCTATTTCGAGGCGCCGCTCCCCGACGGCCTCGAAGGCGTGCGCGTGGAGCACAGCGTCCTGCACGATCGCGTCCCGCGCCAGCGCAACACCGTGCGCGTCCGCCAGGGCGACCGCAGCACGACGCTCGCCTTCGCCCCCGGCCAGAGCCCGCGCCCGATCGTCCTCGCCCGTTGAAGGGCGCGAAGCAGTGCGAACCTGTCCCCTGTAGGTTGCGCGCTTGCGCGCAACTTCGTCCGCGGCCTCAGCCTGAAGACGCCCGCCCCGGCGCAAGGTAGGGCGAACCGTCCTCGGTGAGCCGTGGCTCGCCCATCCTGCTGGCAGGTGGAACGCGTTGACCCCAACGCGTTCACGCCCGAGCGCGTTGGGGTCAACGCGCTCCACCTGATCGCTCAGACGATCCGGCGCGCGAAATTTCCCGCCGCGGAAAAACCCTTGGCGCATCGCGGCGCGCCGCCGATGCTCGCCCGCGGTGAATCCCCTCGTGTTGCTCGCGCCAGTCTTCTTCTGCTTCGAGCTCTGGCAGCTCGTGGTCGGCGAGCGTTACCTCGGCGTGCGGCGCATCAAGGCCGGCGTCGACCCGCGCGAGCTGCCCATGACCGAGCGCCTCGCCGCCGTCTGGAGCATCGGGCTCATCGTCTATTGGGTGTGGATGGCCACGCTGCTCGCGCATCCCGTCGGCCGCGCGCAGGGCTTCGTGCTCCTCGCCATCAGCGCGATCGGCTACGCGCTGCGCGCCGCCACCAACATCAAGTGGACGCTCGTCATCCTCACCTTCGAAGGCTCGATCCGCATCGGCATGCTCATCTCCCTCGTCGGCATGTCGTGGCGCGCGCTCACGCGGCTGTGAGGCGCGGCTGAATGCTCTGCAATTGTAGGGCGGGGTCGCCCGACCCCGCCGTCGTTCGGAGGCGTTTTCACCTTCGCGGCGGGGTCGGGAGACCCCGCCCTACAGCCATCAACCGCCGTTCGCGATTTCTCGCCCCGCCCTCAATGCCGCGGGGCGCCGAGCGGGCCGGATTCGGCGAAGAACTGCTGCGCCTTCGTCAGCAGGCGCGCGTATTGGCCGTAGTCGCCGGCCCACGAATTCGGCACGCACACGCGCTTGAGCACGCCCTGCCCGACCTTGTCGGGCGCGTCGCGGTCCGGCGCGAGTTCGAGCGTGAACTTCGGGTTCGCCGTGTGCACCACGTAGTGCCGCTCGCGGCCGCCGTCCTCCCGGTCGATGCGCACGAAGTGGGTGAAGTTCATCGCGACACGCCGGAGGATGCGCCGTGCCGCCGCCGGCACAAGCGCGTTTCCCGAGCGGGCGCGGGCGGATTTAGCCTTGAGAAAAACGCTCCCCGCCGGGAAAAAGAGCCCGCGCGCGACATCGCCCCATGAATCTCGAACCCGCTCCCCGCCTGCCGAAGCTGCCTTTCTTCCTCGGAGACGCCGTTCTCCTCGTCACCGCCGCCCTCCTCGCCTACCTCAGCCCGCGCCCGCTCGACTCCGTCACGATCGCGATCATCGCGGTGCTCGTCGTCCTCGGCGCCGCGCTCTTCATCACCCCCTTCCTCGCCGGCTACGCCGCCGACCAGGCCGAGGCCACCGAGCGCGAGCGGGAGCGCATCAACGAGCAGGGCGCCCGCCTCCACGCCGCCGCCGAATCGCTCGCGCGCGCCGCCGCGCAGATCAAGGCCGTCGAGGAAGCCGTCCACAAGGCCGCCCGCGAGGCCGAGACCCTGCCCTACCGCATGCAGGAGAAACTCGCCGAGTTCAACGAGGCCCTCGCCACCAAGGAGGAGTCCGACCGCGAGGCGCTCGAAAACGAGCTCGAGGAACTCCGCGCCGCCAACAGCGACCAGCTCAAGTCCGTCGCCGAAAAGATCGCCAAGGCCGCCGCCGACTGGACCGCGCTCGAGGTCGCCACGCGCAAGCAACTCACCGCCGCCGAGTCCGCCCTCGCCAAGCTCACCGCCGGCACCACCGACACCGCCGCGAAGTTCGACACGCAGGTCGCCACGGCGCTGAAGGAACTCGACGCCCGCCTCGCCGACCTCAAGGCCGCCGCCGCCGCGATCCCGACCACGAGCGCCGTCGCCGCTCCGGTCGCGCGTGCCGCCGCCCCCGCACCGGAGCCGACGCCCGTCGCGCCGCGGGCCGCGCCCGAGGTTCCCTTCGCTCCCGCCGCGAGTGACGCGGCGCCCGTCGCCGAAGAACCGGCCGCCGTCAGCGCCCCCGCCGACGCCGAACCGCCGAAACCCAAGAAACCCCGCGCCCCGCGCAAGCCGAAGGCCGAGGACACCTTGCTCGCGATGTCGGCCGACACCCCGGCCGCCGCCGAGGCGACTCCGGCCGCCGCGGAAACACCCGCGAGCGAACCGGCCGTCAGCGCCGCGCCGCCCGAGGAGACCGAGCCCGCGGCCGCGTCTGCGGACGACGCGTCCTCCGAGCCCGCCGCCGCGCCGGCCGAATCCTCGACCTCCTCCGACGGCGCCACGCGCCTGCTCGCGACGGCCTACATCGGCATCGGCAACAAGCTCTTCATCCGCGGCGACGGCCCGGGCCTCTCGTGGGACCGCGGCGTGCCGATGCAATTCGTGTCCATCGGCAAGTGGGGTTGGTTCACGCACGAGGCCGCCGGCCCGATCCGCTGCAAGCTCTACAAAAACGACGAGACCGCCGCCCTCACCGGCGAAATCGTCCTCGAAGCCGGCCGCCACACCGAAGTCACGGCGTTGTTCTGACCCGCGCCCCACGCCCGCCCGGCACCGCGCGCCCAGCGGCGCGGCCCGCCTCCTCGTAGCAGCCGACGTAAGTCGGCTGTCTTTGCCTCCCGCCCCGCCGGCCCGGCTTCTCCTTCCGGCCACCCCGCGCCATTCTTCCGCAACTTCCGCCGGACTGCCGTGTCGTTGCCCCGTGGCCCGCAGTGGCCGCGTTATGCACAATCGATTCCATCAAACCCTCCTCGCCCTTTTCGGCGCGGTGGCGCTCGGCGCGTCCACCGGCTGCATTTCCTCCGTCGAGACCGTCACCAGCGACACCACGCGCGTGAAGGTCGCCTTCGCCAGCGACAAGGCCGGTCGCGTCTTCTACGAGACGCTCACCCGCGGGTCCGAAACCCGCCCGCGCACCGAGAAGCGCACCGAGGTGAACCTCATCCTCATCGAGGTCGAGCGCCGCACCGTCGCCGGCCCGAACAAGCTCTTCAACGAGGCCGTCCTCTTCGCCGACACCGACCGCGACGGCGTCATCACCGACGCCGAGGCCGACATCTTCGCCGACGCCTGGCCGCGCAGCCGCGGTTGAGCGGTTGGGTGATTGAGCGTCTCAACAAGACGCCATCATCGCGCGTCCCGTTCCTTGTAGCAGCCGACGTAAGTCGGCTGTTGCTTGGGCGGTTCCTACCACCCTCGCGGCGCGGACTCCGTCCGTGCCCTGCCTGGCTTCGTTGCGCTCAGTAATGCGGCGGGCGCTCGTCGGCGGGCTCGGTTTCGCCGGCCGGGGTCGCGCCGGCCTGCTGCGCGCGGAGCAGACGCAACTCGTGCTTCAGGCGCGCCACTTCCTCGCTCAACTCGAGCATGGCCTTGTCCTGCTCGACGCTGTGGCGTTGCAAGTGCGCGTAGCGTTCCTCGAGTCGCTGCAGTCTCTCCGCGTCGGTCATGCGGGCAGAATGCGGGTTGCCCCGTCCGGGCCAACTCCCGAATGTCGGTGGCATCATGCGCCGCCTGCTCTCCGCCCTGCCGCTCCTGGCCTTGTTCCTGCCGCTGGCCGGCGGCGCGCAATCGCCGGCGCGGCCCGCCGGCGCGGCGGTCATCCTCATCGGCATCGACGGCTTCCGCTGGGACTACCTCGACCTCCACGACGCGCCAACGCTGCGCCGCCTCGCCGCCGAGGGCGCCCACGCGCGCCGGATGCAGGCGGAGTTCCCGACCAAGACCTTTCCCAACCACTACACCCTCGTCACCGGCCTCCGCCCCGAATCGCACGGCATCGTCGCCAACTGGTTCTACGATCCCGCCACCGGCGGGATGTTCAACATGGCGAAGCTGGAGACGCACTGGTGGGAGGCCGCCGAACCGGTCTGGATCACGGCCGAGAAACAGGGCGTGCGCAGCGCGTGCTTCTTCTGGCCCGGCTCGGAGACGGAGCTGCAGGGCCGCCGGCCGACCTTCTATCGCTCCTTTGAGAAAGCGCTCACCTGCGCCGAGCGCGTCGACGGCCTGCTGGCGTGGTTCGATCTCCCGCCGGCGGAGCGGCCGCGGTTCTTCACGCTCTATTTCGATCTCGTCGACACCGTCGGCCACACCTTCGGCCCGACCGCGCCGGAGACCGGCGCCGCCGTGCGCGAGGCCGACGACGCCATCGCCCGCCTCCTCGCCGGGCTGGAGGCCCGCGGCCTGCGCGACCGCGTGAACCTCGTCTTCGTCGCCGACCACGGCATGTCCGAGACCTCGCCCGACCGCGTCGTGTTCATCGAGGATCTGGTCGACGTGAGCACCGTGCAGGTGGAGTCGCTCGGCCCGAACGGCGGCGTGCGCCCGAAGCCCGGCACGGTGACGCCGGCCGAGCTCGCCGCCGCCATCCGCGCCAAGGCGCCGCCGCAGGTGCAGGTGTTCCTGCGCGAGGAGGTGCCGGCGCACCTGCATTACCGGAAGAGCGAGCGCATCCCGCCGGTGGTGCTCATCGCCGACGACCATTGGAACATCGAGAGCAAGACCGGCTGGCCGGCGCGCCGGGTCAACTATTCTCGCGGCTCGCACGGCTGGGATCCGGCGAACGAGAACATGGGCGCGCTCTTCGTCGCGCACGGCCCGGCGATCAAGCGCGCCCACCGCTTCGCGCACGCGCGCAGCCTCGACGTCTACGAATTGCTCTGCGCCCTGCTCGGCGTGACGCCCGCCCCGAACGAAGGCGACACCCGCCTCGCGCGCGAAGTGCTGCGGTGAAGCCGGCGCAGTGTAGGGCGGGGTCTCCCGACCCCGCCGAGGTGCGAGAGCGAGATGACGTTCGCGGCGGGGTCGGGAGACCCCGCCCTACACCAAACCATCCTTGCGCTGCGAAAATTGGAGGGCCGAGCTCCGCGAGGCCGCTTCCGATGCTGAATCACGGCCTCGCGGAGCTCGGCCCTCCCCTCGCAGCGGGCGGTGCGGCCAGTCTGCGACTGGCCCGGTCCGGTCGCAGACCGGACCTACCTCGCGTCGTCGGACTCAAGTCGCCGGGCGGCCGCCGGTCTTCTTCGTGATGCGGCTGCGGACCCACTCGCCGAGGAGGTCGAGCGCCGTCACGAGCACGAGGATGCAGAGCAGCACCGTGGCGAATTTGTCCCACGCGTAATACTCCTGGTAACTGTGCAAGAGCACGCCGAGTCCGCCGGCGCCAACGTAGCCGATGATCGCCGCCGAGCGCAGGTTGTATTCGAGCATCCACAGGCCGTAGCTCCACACCAGCGGCCGCGCGTGCGGCCACACGCCGTGCTGGAACGCCTGCACCGGATGCGCCCCGAGGGCCCGCAACGCGCGCGCGACGTCGACGTCGACCGACTCGAACGCGTCGGCAAAAAACTTCCCGAGATAACCGAGGCTGTAGAACATCAGCCCGATCACGCCCGCGAGCGGGTTGGCGCCGACCACGGCCACGGCGATGAGCGCCCAGAGCAGGCTCGGCACCGTGCGGATGCCGTTGAGGAGGAGGCGCGTCACCGCCACCACCCAGCGCGGCGCGATCGTGCGGGCGCCGAGCGCCCCGAGCAGGAGCGCGATGAAGATGGCGAAGAACGTCGCCATCACCGCGATCTGCGCCGTCTCGATCAGCGACACGAGCACCTGCGGCAGCACCGAGAAATCCGGCGGGAAGAAGCGCCCGAGGAAGCGCACCGTGTTGTCCCAATACGCCAGCTCGCGCCCGGAGCCGCGCAGGGCCGGGGCGGAGAACACGACCGCGAGCACGAAGAGCAGGAGCGTGACGTTGAGGACATTCAGCCGCGCGTGCCACGGCAGCGGCGGCAACGCCGGTCCGGGCGGACGCGTCGAACCGGCCGGCGTCGCGGGCGCGGTGGAAGGGGCGGGCGGGACCGGCGGGGGCGTCATGGGGAGCGGCGGACGGCGCGCAGGCGCCAGCCATGCGGGTCGAGCGGGTCGAGGCTGAGCGCGAGGTCGGCGAAGCGGTCGACGAGGTCCGGGTTGTGCAGCACGCAGAAGACCGTGCGCTTGTTCTGCGACGCCTCCTGCCGCAGCAGGCCGAGCACGCGGCCGGTGAGGTAGGTGTCGAGGTTCGAGACCGGTTCGTCGGCGAGGATGAGTTCAGGCTCCTGGAAGAGGGCGCGCGCCAGCGCGGTGCGCTGCTGCTCGCCGCCGGAGGTCTCGCCGACCCAGCGGTGCGCGTAGTCGCCGAGGCCGAGGTCGGCGATGATCCGGAACGCCTCCTCGCGGTCGCGGCGGGAGAAGCCCGCCAGCGTGCGCCACCACGGGCGCTGGCCGAGGCGGCCGCAGAGCACGTTGTTCAGCACGGAGCTGTTGGCCACGAGCATGAAGTTCTGGAACACCATGCCGATCTGCGGCTGGAAATTGCAGGGCTCGTGCACGCCGTTGTTCAGGCAGATGAAGCGCACCGCGCCCTCGTCCGGCGCGAGCAGGCCGGCGAGGCTCGCGAGGAGCGACGATTTGCCCACGCCGGAAGGGCCGACGACGGCAACGAAGGTGCCGCGCGGCACGGCGAGGTTGAGGCCGCGGAAAACCCAGCGGTCGCCGCGGCGCACGCCGAGGTTCGTCAGCGTGACGTGCGACGGAGACTCCGTCGCAGCGGCGGCGGAGCCGGTCGGGGCGGGCGGATGGGAGTGCGCCGCCATTAGCGCGTGAGCGCGCGCTCGGCGAGGGCGAGGGCCTCGGTGAGGGCGGCGAGGTGGGTTTCCTCGGTGGTGACGACGAGCTTGGTCGTGAAGAGCCGGTCGCGGAGCGCGGTGTTGGCCTCGTCGTTGAAGGCCAGCAGCGCCGCGCGCACGGCGTCGAGCTCGGCGGCGGGCAGCGAGGCGCGCACGGCGATGACGTGGCTCGGCACCGGGCCCTGCGCCTGGACGACCTTCAGCCGGGCGCGCTGCTCGGCGCTGAGGTGCTTGTCCTGGTCGAAGACATAGTCGCTGACGGCGGCGGCCTCCGCCTCGCCGGCGAACACGCGCTCGACGGCGGAGACGTAGCCGACGCCGAAGAAGACGTTGCCGCGGCCGAAAAATTCCTCGGGGTTGCCCCTTTCCGACACGAGGCCGCGCGAACGCAGGTCCCAAAGAGGAACGACGAAGCCGGAGGTGCTGGTCTTGCTCGCGAAGGCGACGGGTTGGCCGCGGAGCTGTTCCACGGACGTGTAGGGCTTGTCGCGCAGCGTGAGCCAGTAGCTGCGGTAGCTGGTCAGGCCGTTGGGGAATTCGCCGGCGAGGAGCAGGCGGGCGGAGCCGAGCTTGCGCGCGCGGGCGAGGTCGGTGGCGCTGAGGTAGCCGAGGTCGATCGTGCCGTTGGCGAAGCCCTCGATGATGACCGAGGCGGAGAGCGGGATGATGACCTTCACCGGCCGCGCGAGGCGGGCGGCGAGGAATTCCTCGAGCGCCTTCTTTTCCTCGAGGAGCGCCTCGGGATTCTTGTCGGGCTTGAGCGCGAGGACGAGCGGATTGGCGGCGGCGGCCAGCGGCAGGAGCGCAGCGGCGGCGAGGGCGAGCAGGCGGGCGGGAAGGCGCATGGCGGGAGAGACGGAGGCAGGCAGGGATAACCAGCCCGCGCCGGCCTTCAAGCCCGGTCGGTCGGCGGCACGCGATCGACCCGGGGCGGGGGCGGCTTCGTCCCGGGCAGCGGGACGCCGGGCGGGGCATCGATGCCGAGCTGGCGCAGCTGGGGTTTCACGACGCTTTCGAGGCAGTCAGGGCAGATGGCGTGGGAAAACTGGGAGCCGGTGCGCTCGTTGATGTAGCGCTCGAGCTGGTTCCAGTAGTTTTTGTCGTCCCGGATCTTCTTGCAGTAGCTGCAAATCGGCAGGAACTCCTCGAGCCGCTGCACCTGGTGGGTGAACTCCAGGATGCGCTGCGCCACGCGGAGCCGCATGCCGAGGTCGAAGCGATCGACCGGCTTGCGGAGGAAATCGTCCACGCCCGCCTCGATCGCGGCCTGCATGTTCTCCGGGGTGTCGGAGAGATTGGTCAGGAGGATGAAATAGACGTAATCGCCGCCCGCCGCGCGCACGCGGCGGCAGAGTTCCAGCCCGTCGACTTCGGGCATCATCCAGTCCGAGACGATGACGCGGAGGTGGTCCTGTTCGAATTGCCGCCAGGCCGCGACGCCTCCGTCGGCGACGATCGGTTCGTGTCCGAGCATCCGCAGCGAGGCGGCGAGCACGGTGCGGGCGATGGGGTCGTCGTCGGCGATGAGGATTTTCATGGGACGGAGCTCTCCAGGGCGTGCCGCAACCGTTCCCACTCGCGGTCGAGCTCGCGGTTGCGGCCGGCGATCTCGTCCCAGCGGGCGCGGCGGGCGGATTGTTCCTGGGCCAGCGCCACGTTGCGAAAGACATAGCCGCCGAGGCTGGCGGCGCTGCCCGCAAGGCGGTGCGCCAGCATCGCGTAATCGGCCTCGGCGCGCTGCTCCTCCAGCAGCGCCAGCTGGTGCAGCACCTCGGGCGTGTCCCGCAGGAACAGGGTGATCAGTTCCTCCCAGAGCGTGGCGCGCGTCGAGCCGGGCATCTCGCGCAGCTGCGCGACCTGGGCCGGATCGAGCACGTCGCTGTCGACCAACGCGACGGGCACGGGGGGTTGCGACGCCGGGGACGCGACCCCGCAGCGGGTCAGCGCGGCGCGCAGCGGCTCCGGGCGCAGGGGCTTCGCCACGTAGTCGTCCATGCCCGCCGCCAGACACTTGCGCCGGTCGTCCGGCATCGCGTAGGCGGTGAGCGCGATGACCGGCAGCCGCGGATCGAGGCCGGGCACGGCCCCCGCCCGGATGTGCCGCGTCGCCGTGTAGCCGTCCATCACGGGCATCTGGCAATCCATCAGCACCGCATCGATCCCGCCCTGCGCCAGGCGCTGCAGGGCCAGGCCGCCGTGGCCGACAATCTCGCAGGTGTGGCCGAGCGACTCGAGCAGGCGGCGGACGACGAGCTGGTTGGCCTCGTTGTCCTCGGCGACGAGGAAGTGTGTTCCCCGCTGCGGCGCTCCGCTCCCCGCGGCCGGCGCCGGGCCCACCGGCGCGTCCAGGGCCTGGCCGAGCACGGCCCGCAGCTCGGCCTCGCGGACGGGCTTGTTCAACACGGCGGCAAAGCGCAGCTCCGCGGCGAGCGGGGCCGGCACGGCCTGGCCGGCGGAAGAGAGCATGACGAGCGGCAGCCCGGCCAGCGCGGGATCGGCGCGGATGAGGTGCGCCAGGGCGAGGCCATCCGTGCCCGGCATGTGCCAGTCGAGGATCACCAGGTCGAAGCCTCCGCGACCCGCGTCCGGACGACGGAGCGCGGCGAGCGCGGCGTCCGCATCGGCGGCGAAGTCGACGTGGTCGCCCAGCTCGGCCAGTTGGCTGCGGAGGATGCGGCGATTCGTCTCGTTGTCGTCCACCACGAGCACGCGGAGCCCGGCCGGCAGCGCGGCGGGCGGCGGCGCGAGGGCGCGCGTGAGCTTGGGCAGATCCAGTTCGAACCAGAAGGTCGAGCCCCGGCCCGGCTCGCTGCTGAAGCCGATCTGCCCGCCCATCAGCTGCACGAGCTGGCGCGAGATGGCGAGGCCGAGGCCGGTGCCGCCGTAGCGGCGCGTCGTGCTGCCGTCGCCCTGCACAAAGGCCTCGAAGAGGCGCGCCTGGAACTCCGGCGCGATGCCGATGCCGGTGTCGCGCACCTCGGCGCGGAAACGCAGGTGCGTCGGCGATTCAGCCGACCGCCTCACCACGACCCCCACTTCGCCGCGCTCGGTGAACTTCACGGCGTTGCCGAGCAGGTTCATCAGCACCTGCCGCACGCGCACGGCGTCGCCCCGCAGGCCGGTCGGGAGGTCGCGCTGCCAGTCGCAGATCATCTCCACGCCCTTCAGCTGCGCGCGCGGGGCGAGCAGCGCCACAACCTCCTCGACCACCTGGCGGAGGTTGAACTCGCCCTGCTCGATGTGCAGCTTGCCGGCCTCGACCTTGGAGAAATCGAGGATGTCGTTGATGATGGTGAGGAGGCTCTCGGCGCTGCTCTGCACCACGCGGGCCATCTCCCGTTGCGCGGTGGTCAGCGGCGTGTTGAGCAACATGTCGGCCATGCCGATGACGCCGTTCATCGGCGTGCGGATCTCGTGGCTCATGTTGGCAAGGAACTCGGATTTCAGGCGCGAGGCCTCCAGCGCCTCGTCGCGCGCGCGGGCGAGGGAATCCAGCAGCTGCTTGCGCTCCGTGATGTCGGTCGACACGCCGAGCAGGCCCCAGATGACCCTCCGGTCGCGGTCGGAGTAGATCGGCGTCTTCACCTCCCAGTAGTAGGTCATCTGGCCGTGCGGCCCGGCGACGGCGACCTCCTCCATCGTCGTTTCCCCGGCGAACACGCGGCGGTCCACGGCGCGGAGCCGCTCCGCCGTCTCGCGCGGGAAGAAGCGGTAGTCCTCGCAGCCGACCAGCTGCTCCGCCGTGACGCCGAAGAGCTCGAGCGTCGGGCGGTTGGCGTAGACGTAGCGCGACTGCGTGTCCTTCATGTAGACGAAGGACGGCAGGTTGTCCTGCGCCTCGCGGAAACGCTGGGCCTCGGCCAGCGCCTCGCGGAGGCGCAGCTCGGCGTTCTTCCGCGCGGTGATGTCGGTGAAGCTGACGATGACCGCCGGCACGCCGCCGACCGGGTTCACCATCGGCTCGGTGTTGACGGAAATCCACACGCGGGAACCGTCGGGCCGGTCGACGCCGAGCTCGACCTCGCGCTGGGGCCGGCCGGTGCGCAGCGTCACCATGGCGGGATGATTCTCGCCGACGAGCGTCGCGCCGCCGGCATCGACCACGCGCCAGCGCGGGTCGAGCGAGGTGCGACCGCTGAGCTGGTCCAGCGGCAGGCCGAGGATGCGTTCGGCGGCGGGATTGCAATTCATGATGCGGCCGCTCGCGTCCTGCAGCACGAGACCCTCGGCCATGGAGGCGAAGATCGTCGCCAGCTGCTCGCGGCTGACCCGCAGCTCCTCGCGGATGCGGATCTGCTCGGTGATGTCGGCCGTGAACATCACCAGGCCGCCGATCGCCCCGTCCGGCTCGTGCCAGGGCTGCACGCGCCAGTTCAGCCACTGCCGGCGGCCGTCGGCCCGGTCGAAGGGGTCCGCCTCGTTGACCTCGGTGGCGCCGGCGAGGCAGCGCCGGTGGATCTCCTTCCAGCGCGCCGGAATCTCCGGGAAAATCTCGTAATGGGAGCGGCCGATGATGTCGCGGTCGGTCAGGCCGTAATCCTGCCGCCAGCGCTCGCTGACCACGAGGTAGCGCATCTCGCGGTCGAACATCGCCACCGCGGCCGGCGCGTGCGCGGCGAACAGCCGCATGCGTTGTTCGCTCGCCGCCAGCGCCTGCTGCGCCTGCCGGCGCTCGGTCAGGTCCTGGGCGATGCCGAGGAAGCCCGTGATCGTCCCCTGCTCGTCGCGAAGCGCGGTGACGCTGAGCCAGACCGGCAGGCGGGAGCCGTCCTTCCGCACGTAGGTCCACTCGCCCTCCTCGACCGCGCCGCCGCGCGTGCGGGCGACAAAGGCCTCGAAGCCCGGCTCAATGCGGCGCCCCAGCTCCACGCTCAGCACCGCCGCGCGGGCGGCCACCTCGGCGCGATCGTGGATCAACTCGGGCGTGTGCCGGCCGACCACCTCGCCGCGCGCGTAGCCGAGCATCCGCTCGGCGCCCTGGTTGAAGGTGGCGATCATGCCGTCGGGACGCGTGCTGATGATGCTCAGCACCGTGCCGTCGAGCACGGCGCGCTGGAGGCGGTTGAGCTCGGCCAGCTCGGCCGTGCGGATGCGCACGCGTTGCTCGAGCTCGGCCGAGAGCATCTTCTCCTCGTGGATGTCGGTGTTCGTGCCGAACCAGCGGACGATGGTGCCGCCCGCGTCGCGCAGCGGCACCGCGCGCGTCTTGAACCAGCGGTATTCGCCGTCGTGCCGCCGGATGCGGAACTCGACGTCGAAGCGCGAGCCGGTCCGCGAGGCCGCCTCCCAGGCGAGCGTGGTCGGCTCCCGGTCGTCGGGGTGCAGCTGCTCCGTCCAGCCGTAACCGAGCTGGCCCTCCTCCGGCAGGCCGGTGTAGGCCATCCACTGCGGCCCGAGCCAGTCGCAGCGCCCGTCCGGCGCGCAGGTCCAGACCAGTTGCGGCAGCGTCTCCGTCACCTGCCGGTAGCGCGCCTCGGCCTGCGCCAGCTGCGCCACGGCGTCGTGCAGGTCGCGCGTGCGCTCCTGCACCCGGTGGTCGAGCGAATCGTTGGCCTCGATCAACTGGCGCTCGGCCTCGTCCCGCACCGTCTCGGCCCGGCGGATGACGCGCCAGGCGATGCCGCCGAAGGCGAGGGCGAGCACCGCCGCCAGCAGGATCACCCGCCCCGTCGTGTCCGCCTCCTGCTCGAACAGCGACAGGCGCTCGGCCAGGCGGGCCCGCTCGCCGCGATCGATGGCGTTCACGGTGCCGCGCACCGCGCTCATCAGGTCGGGGCCCTGCGGCTCGCGGAAACTCTCCGGCCGGAACTCGATCCGCCCCGCCTGCGCATCGTCGAGCACCTGCCGCATGTGCCCGCGCTTGCGGGCCACCAGCTCCTCCAGCTTTCGCAAGCGCGCCACCTGCTCGCCGTCTCCCGCGGTGATCACCTGCCGCACCAGGCGCGCCATGCCCTCCGTCAGCTTGCGATCGTTTTCCGCGTAATCGGCCAGAAACAGCGCCTGCTGGCCCAGCGTGTAGGCGCGCGCGGCCGACTCCATGCGCGTCAGGCAAAGCTCGGTGTAGTTGACCGACTCGATGATCTCGTAGGACTCGATGACCCGCACCTTCGCCTCGCTCTGCAGGGTGTTGCTCACCCAGGCCCCGAAACTCACGCCGCACACCAGCGAGAGCGTCACCGTCAGCGAACCGAGCGCCAGCGCCCGCTGCCGCGCCTGCGCCGGCAGGCTCCGGCGGATGCCGGCGATCAACCCCAGCGCCGCCAGCAGAAAGCCCGGGAGCGCCAGTGGCGACAACAGCTCGAGCCGGCCGATCTCCCCCGCATTCTCAAAGGTCTCGAGCAACGAAATCAGCGCGAGCACGCAGAACGACAGCACGATCCCGAGGCTCACCGCGATGGCCGGATGCCGCGGCCGGGAGGGCCGCATCCACAGCACAACGGCGAGGAGCACCGTGCTGTAACCGGCCACGGCCGACATCGCCCCGGTCTGCCCCGGTGCCAGGTGGATGCGCCCCGGCCAGGGCGGCGGATCCCACGGCGTCTCCCCGCCGGTGAAATGCCGCCACAAGGCCGCTCCCCCGAGCAGAAACATCCCGAAGGCGATGATCTGACCGTAGCGGGCGCGCTCCGGTGCGATCGCCCAAGCCAAAGCGCAGAACACCAGCGCCGTGTTGGCGGCGATCGGACTGGTGCCCGGGACCTCGAGCAGGCCGCCGGGCAGCCAGTTCATCCAGCCGGCGAGCGAAACCCCTCCCAGCACCGCCAGCACCACCGCCGCGAGACGCTCGATCGTCTTGCACCACCGCAGCGAGGTCGAAGCGTCCGGAATCATTGGGCCCGTGCATTTTGGCCCGGCCCAAAAAACGTGGCAAGCCGCGGTTCGCCGGAGGGGCAGGATGGAACGCGTCGACCCCAACGCGTTCTCGTTCGCGCGCGTTCGGGTCGACGCGCTCCCCAAAAATCGCGCCCGCCGGACCCCTCATCCGCCCAAGGCCGCGCGCAATTCCTCCGGCGTCGCCGCCGGCGCGCGGCAGGTGAAATTCTCGCACACCCACGCGCGCGGCGGACCCTCCGCCGGCAGCTCCGCAAGATAGCGCCGGTGCGCCGCCAGCCACGCGCGCGAGGCCGCGTCGACGCGCAGCCGCGCGCGGCGCGGACCGAGCCGCTCCTCGGGCACGGCGGCGAGCGCCTGGAATTCCGCCGTGGTCGCGTCGCCGGTGAACACGATCGTGCGCGGCGGTTCGAGCGCGAGCTCGAGCGCGCAGAGCATCTGCGGCAGCGCGTGCGGATGCGCGCTCCATTGCGCGCGGAACGCCTCCAGCGTCGCGAGCGCCCGTGCCTTCGCGCCGGGCAGGCCGAGCATCCAGTCCAGCCGGATGAGGTTCATCGCCGCCACCGAGTTCGGCGCGGGCTCGGCCCCGTCGTAGTCCTCCTTGAGCCGCACCACGACGCTCGCGTCGTCCGCGCGCGAGTTGAAATACCCGCCGCGTTCCGTGTCGCCGAATAGCGCGTCCATCCGCTCCTGCAGGCGCACGGCCCATTGCAGCCAGCGCAGGTCGAAGCCGGCTTCGTAGAGGTCGAGCAGGCCCTGCACGAGATAGGCGTAGTCCTCCGCGAATCCGGGGATGTCGCCGCGCCCGTCGAGCCAGCTGCGGTAGAGCGTGCCGGACGCCTCGTCCCACAATTCCGCCTGGAGAAACTCCGCCGCCCGCGTGGCGGCGGCGAGCCGCTCCGGCTCGCCGAGCACCGCGGCGCCGCGCGCGAGCGCGGAGATCATCAGGCCGTTCCACGCGGTGAGGATCTTCTCGTCGCGGTGCGGCCGGGGCCGGCGTTCGCGGAGGACGCGGAGGGTCTCGTGCGCGGCGAGGAGCTTCGCCACCGCCGCCTCGGGCGTGAGGCCACAGTCCTGCGCCGTGCGGGCGAGCGGCCGCTGCTGCTGGAGGACGTTTTTGCCCGTGAACTCGTTTTGGGGATCGTGCGCGACGTTGCCGGCCGGCTTGACGCCGTAGTGCGCGCAGAAGAACGCCGCGTCGCCGCCGAGCGCCGCCTCGATCTCGTCCTGCGTCCACACATAGAACGCCCCCTCGGCGTGTGGCGCCTTCTTGTTCCTTGTTCCTTGCTCCTTGTTACTTGGCGCCGCGGGCAGCGGCGAATCAGCATCTTCGGCCGAATAGAAGCCGCCGCGCGGATGCGTGAGGTCGCGGGCGACGTAGTCGAAGATCCCGCGCGCCACCCAGGCATGGACCTCGATCCCGGTGGCTTGGCGCGCCTCGAGGTAGTTGAGCGCGATCTGCGCCTGATCGTAGAGCATCTTCTCGAAGTGCGGCACGTGCCACTCCGCGTCGACGGAGTAGCGGTGGAAGCCGCCGCCGAGGTGGTCGTGAATGCCGCCCTCGGCCATGCGCTGGAGCGTGAGCGCGGCCATCTTCACCGCCTCGGCGCCGGCCTCGGATGGCGCGCCTTGCAGGGCGGCGACGCGGAAAAGGAAGTTGAGCGTGGCGGCCCGCGGGAACTTCGGCGCGCCGCCGAAGCCGCCGCGCACCGGATCGTGCGCCTCGTAGAAATACTGAAAGCACTGGTCGAACGCCGCACCGGCCGCCTCGTGCAACGGCACGGGTGCGCCCGGGTTTTCCTCCACCGGCCGCGCCGGACCCTCGGCGGCGTAACGGCGCAACGCCTGCACGACCTCCTCGGCGCCGGCCTCGATCTTCGCGCGCTCCGTGGTCCAATGCTGCGTGATGGCGCGGAGCAGCGTGACGAAGCCCGGCCGGCCGTGCCGGTCCTCGGGCGGAAAATACGTGCCGCCGTGGAAGGGTTTCCCTTCGGGCGTCAGCCACACGCTCATCGGCCAGCCGCCGTGACCGGTCGTTTGCTGCACAAAGGTCATGTAGACGCGGTCAAGGTCGGGCCGCTCCTCGCGGTCGACCTTGATGGGCACAAAGTCACGGTTGAGCACGGCCGCGACGGCCTCGCTCTCGAACGACTCGTGCGCCATGACATGGCACCAATGGCACGTCGAATAGCCGATGCTGAGAAAGATGGGCTTCTGCTCCGCGCGCGCCTTGGCGAAGGCGGCGTCGCCCCACGGATACCAGTCGACGGGATTGTCGGCGTGCTGGCGCAGGTAGGGCGATTTCTCGGCGGCGAGGCGATTCGGCATCCGATGAGGCAATGCCGGCCGAGCGCGAAGGCAACCGCGGTGATGAGTATGCAGCTGCGGGGGATCGATTGTAGGGCGGGGTCTCCCGACCCCGCCGCAAACGGAATATCGCGCTCGCCCATCGGCGGGGTCGGGAGACCCCGCCCTGCAACCAAGGCAACAAGCTCGTAGCAGCCGTCGTAAGCCGGCTGGTTCTCCGCCCGCACGGCGTGCTCTTGTGCGATCTGCCGGCTGACGTCGGCTGCTCCGGACCGCCTCATCTTCGCGCTCGCCGGGATGCGGGGATTCGGCGCAGCGTGGCGCTTCCGTGTTTTTCGCCTTCGCCACCACCCTGCTCTTCGCCGGCTCCGCCGTGCTCGCGCAAAAAAGCCAGCGCGCCGTCGGGCCCGCGCGCGCCAACCTCGGGCGGCTGGGACTCGGGCTGCTCTTCCTCGGCGCGTGGGCCTACACGTTCGGGCAGGGACACGGCGGGCCCGCCTTCGGCATCTTCCTGCTCAGCGGGCTCGCCGGCATGGGCATCGGCGACCTGGCGTATTTTTCCGCCCTGCCCTTCCTCGGCGCGCGGCTGACGACGACGATGAACCAGTGCCTGAGCGTGCCGGTCGCCATCGCCGTCGAGTGGATCTGGCTCGGCACGCGGCTCGACAGCGCGCAGTTCGCCTGCATCGGCGTCATCCTCGCGGGCATCGTCGTCGCACTCGTGCCGACGCGGAAGGACCCGCCCAAGGTGCAGGTGCGCGCGATCGGCATCGTGCTCGGCCTCGTCGCCGCCCTCGGCCAGGGGATCGGCGCCGTGCTCAGCCGGCACGGCTTCGAGGTGACGGCGGCGGCGGGCGTGCCGCTCGACGGGTTGACGGCGGCCTACCAACGCATCCTCGGCGGCGTGTTCATTACGGTGGCATGGTTTGCGGTGAAGGCGTGGATCGAGCGCGACCGCGCGCCCGTGGCCGCGCCGCCGCTGCGTGCGCACGGCTGGATTCTCGCCCACGCGCTGGCCGGGCCGGTGTTGGGCATGGGGACGTTTCAGATCGCCCTGGCCACGACGCCCAGCGGCATCGTGCTGCCGATCACGGCCTGTGCGCCGCTCGCGGTGATCCCGCTCGCGTATTGGTTCGAGGGCGAGCGCCCGTCCAAGCGCTCCATCGCCGGTGGCGTCCTCGCCGTGCTTGGCGCCGTCGCCCTCACCCTCGTGCGCTGAGCCTGGCGCCGAGCCGGCGCCCCGCCGCCGCCCCACCCACCGCGCGCCCCCCTCGGACAGCCACCGTTTCCCACTCCCCCGCGCCCGCCCAAAGCCCGGGCAACATGACACTTAATAGGTGTCATTCCACTCGGGAAACCGGCAGTCGAACATGACACCTATTAAGTGTCATGTTGCCCGGAGGCCTGCGGGGGCGGGCGGGGAAAAACCTGCGGTTGACGGGGGCGGGGGCGGTCGGCTGACTCGCGCGTTTGCCATGCTGACCCTCGCCGATGTCGCCAAGTCCTACGGCACCCGGGAATTGTTTTCCGAGGTGTCGCTCTTCGTCGCGCGCACGGATCGCTACGGCCTCGTCGGTCCGAACGGCGCGGGCAAGTCCACGCTCTTCAGCCTCATCCTCGGCGAGGAACAGCCCGACGAGGGTGTGATCGAGTGGGAGCGCGGCGCCGACTTCGGCTTCCTGCCGCAGGAGAGCGCGCCCGTGGGCGAGGAGACCGTCCTCCAGATCGCCACGAGCGGCAAGAAGCTCGAGCCGGAGAACGACGACGACTACGACATCGATTGGACGCTCGAGCCGCGGGCGAAGAAGATCCTCGCCGGCCTCGGCTTCCGCGAGGAGGACCACCACAAACCCGCGAAATCCTTCTCCGGCGGCTGGGTCATGCGCGCCCACCTCGCCCGCCTGCTCGTCAGCGAACCGGCGCTGCTCCTCCTCGACGAGCCGACGAACCACCTCGATCTCGAGGCGTTGCTCTGGTTCCAGGACTACCTCACCCGCTACCCGGGCGGCCTGCTCATCATTTCGCACGACCGCGAGTTCCTGAACACGCTCTGCAACGGCATTCTCGAGCTGAAGAGCGGCGCGCTGACGAAATACACGGGCAACTACGACGACTACCTCGCCGAGAAGGACGCCCGCAAGGAGCAGCAGGCCGCGCTCTACAAGAACCAGCAGCGCGAGATCGCCCACCTGCAGAAATTCGTCGACCGCTTCGGCGCCAAGGCCTCGATGGCCTCGCGCGCCAAGTCGAAGGAGAAGCAGATCGAGCGCCTCAAGGAGGTCGCCGTCGAGGAGCCGTGGGAGGACCTCAAGAAGATCAATTTCCGCTTCCCGCAGCCGCCGCGCTCGGGCCTGAAGGTCATCACGCTGCAAAACGTCCAGCAGGCCTACGGCGACCACGTCGTCTACCGCGACCTCAACTTCGAGGCCGAGCGCGGCCAGAAGATCGTGCTCGTCGGCCCGAACGGTGCGGGCAAGTCCACGCTCCTGAAGATCCTCGCCGGCGTCATCCCGATCCAAGGCGGCGTGCGCGAGCTCGGCTCCAACGTCGTGCCCGGCTACTTCGCGCAGAACCGCGGCGACAACCTCAACCCCGAGCTCAGCGTCCTCGAGAACGTGATGGAGCTGCGCACCGCCGAGAACCAGCTCACCGAGCAACAGGCGCGCGCCGTGCTCGGTGGCTTCCTCTTCCGCAAGGACGACGTCTTCAAGCCGGTCGAGGTCCTCTCCGGAGGCGAAAAATCCCGCCTCGCCCTCGCGCGCCTGCTGATCAACCCGCCGAATCTCCTCCTCATGGACGAGCCGACGACGCACCTCGACATCCCGTCGATCGACGCGCTCGTCAACGCGCTCAAGTCCTACGAGGGCACGCTGCTCTTCATCAGCCACGACGTCTATTTCATCCGCCAGCTGGCGAAGAACGTCCTGCACGTGCACAGCGGCCGGCTGACGCCGTATGCGGGCGACTACGATTACTACCTCGAGAAATCGAAGGCCTCGAGCGCCCGCGCCGCGCTGACGGCCGGCTTCACCGACGCGCGTCCCAAGCAGGCTGCGCCGGCCAATCCAAAACCTGAGATTTCAACTTCGAAGCCGCCGGCGAAGCCCGCGTCACCCGCCGAGCTGAAGAAGTTGCGCACCGAGGTCGGCAAACTCGAACAGCGCGTGAGCGAGCTCGAGGCGAAGCAGAACGAGCTGACCGCCGAGCTGGAAAAACCCGAGACCTACTCCCAGGCCGGCCGCGCGCAGCACCTGAACCGCGAGCTCAGCGCCACCGTCGATCTCCTCCACGCCGCCACCGCCGAGTGGGAAGCCGCCGCGACGAAGCTCGGCGAGCTGGAGAAACTCGGCTGAGCGAGCCGGCGGCCCGCGCAGGCCGCGGTCGTTTGCGCCCGCCGCGGTCGTTTTCACCCACAGGCGCGGAATGAACCTGCGAACGTGAATTGCGCCTGCTGACACGACTTACATCTGCCGTGTGGCCTGCGTCCGCCGAAGTGGGCTACGTCCGCTGGTGTAGGTTGCGCGCTGGCGCGCAACTGTGGCGCGCAAGCGCGCCACCTACATCTCGCCGCGCACCTCGAACTGCGAATCACGCATTTCATCCCTGGAGGGCCGAGCTCCGCGAGGCCGGGCCTGCGTTGTCCGCGACGCCGCCCTCGCTCGTGCGCGGCCTCGCGGAGCTCGGCCCTCCACCCGCGACCGCGCCCGCCAAAAAACACGAGCCCGGACCCACCCACGGTCCGGGCTCGCGTCAGCTACTCCGTGCGCGTCACGCACTCTTGCTCTGCGAGCGGAAATACTCCGCGAAGGGGACTTCGTTGAGGCCGAGCCGCAGGGAAAACGGACTGCCGCTGGCGGACTTCCGGGCTCCGGGCGGCGGGGCGAAGGCCTTCGCCTTGGCGTCGCGCTCGCGCGTGACGAGCCAGGCTTCGCGCTGCTTCAGCTCCTCGGCCTTCTGCGCGAGCGTCGCCTTCTCCTCGCGGACGGCGAGGCGCTCGTCGACGAGCGAGCGGCGCTCGGCCTCGAGCAGGGCGCGGAGGCGCGAGAGTTTCTCCCGCTCGACGTCAATCTCGTGCGGGCTCCCGGCGAACGGCGCCTGGGTGACGGTCGGGAGCGGCGGCAGCGAGCCGCGCAGACGGGCCTCGTAGCTGCGCAGGTTCTGCTCCTGCGTGCGCAGGGCCTCCATGTCGGAGAAAATCTGCTGGCGCAATTTTTCGAGCTGCGCGATTTCGTAGCGCAAGTGATCGGACGGAACTTCAGCGGGGGTGGTCATGGCGTTGTCGGGTGAGGACGCCACCTTAGCGGAAATGTTTCCCGCTGCCTACGGGTCCGGCCGGCATTTACGCGGGCTTTACGGCGCGCGCACCGGTTTTGACGAACGGTTCGCAGGAAAGCGGGCGCAGGGGCCGCCGCGGAACATGACACTTAATAAGTGTCATGTTGCGGCGGCGAAAAATCGTCGGCGTCGCCCGCGCTGTCCCGGGCGCGGCCTCGCGGAGCTCGGCCCTCCAAGGTTGGTCCGCGCTCGAGGATGAAACCGCGTCCGCGATATTGTTGGTGGACGGGGTCGCGCGACCCCGCGCTGCATTCGATCCAACTCAGGCGCGGAACATCACGTCCTCGCGGTTGAACATCTTCACGGCGAAGGCGAGGGCGATGCCGGCGTAGGCGCAGGACGAGCCGAAGATCAGCGCGATGAATTGCCAGTTCCAGACGCCGGAGAGCATCTCCTTGCAGACGAGCGAGAGGTTGAGGATCGGGATGAGGGCGGTCTTGGCCGTGAGCTCGATGCCGGGCAGCATGCCGACGACGGCGGGCATGATGACGACGATGATGAGCGGCGAGACGTAGCTCTGCGCCTCCTTGTAGCTCTTGGCGAAGAGCGCGACGGCGAGGAGCACGGCGGCGAAGAGGACGGCGACGGGCGCGATCATGGCGAAGACGCCGACGATGCCGAGCGGGTCGATCATGGGCACGAAGCCGGACGCGGCGGCGGCCTTGGCCTCGGTGGCCTGCTGCACCGCCGCGGTGGTGCGGCTGCCGGTGAAGACGGAGCCGCCGAGCAGCACGCTGACGCCCATCGACGCGAGCGAGAGCACCATGGTCGCGATCGAGGCGGTGAGCACCATGAGGAATTTGCCGAGGACGATGTTGACGCGGTGGACCGGGCTGCAGAGGAGCGTCTCCATCGTGCCGCGTTCCTTTTCGCCGGCGGTGAGATCCATCGCGGGATACATCGCCCCGGTGAAGCAGAGGATGATGATGATGTAGGGCACGATGCCGCCGAAGAGGTTGCCGCCGACCTTCTCGGGCGGGGCGACGTTCTGGCGCTGGATGGTGAACGGGTTCACGAGGTCGCCGGGGAGGCCGCGGGCGGCAAGGCGCTCGCCGATGGTCTTTTCGCGCAGGTCGCGGAAGAAGCGGTCGAGGGCGTTGACGCCGATGCCGGACTTGAGCTCGCCCTCGTAGTGGTAGAGGCGGACGGTCTTGGAGGCGCCGCCGGCGAGCGCGGCCTCGAAGCCGGCGGGAATCTCGACGGCGATCCGGAGCTTCTTGTCGGAGATGCGCTGGCGGTAGTCGTCGGCGGCCGGGACGATGCGGAAGCGTTTGTCGGCCTTGAGCGCGGTGACGACGCCGGGGGAATCCTCGCCGCCGAGGATCATGACGGAGACCTGCTCGTCGCGGGCCTGCTTGATGACCTTCGACATGATGAAGCCGACGCCGAAGACAAGGGCGGGCATGACGAGCGTCGGGACGACGATCATCGAGATGAGCGTGCGGCGGTCGCGGAGCGAATCCTTCAGCTCCTTGAGGTAGACGGTGCGGATGTGGTTCCAGTTCATGGGTGCGGTCTCCTCAGGCGGCGTTGAGCTCGGCCTCGCCGCCGACGGCTTTGACGAAGATCTCCTCCATGTCCTGCTCGCCGAACTTGGCGCGGAGCTGGTCGAGGGACCCCTCGGCCACGAGGCGGCCGTTGTGGATGATGCCGATGGTGTCGCAGAGCTTCTCCACCTCGCTCATGACGTGGGTGGAGTAGATGACGGTCTTTCCGCGGGCGCGGCAGTCGCGGACGAAGCGCACGATCGAGCGCGCGGTCATGACGTCGAGGCCGAGCGTCGGCTCGTCGAAGATCATCACCGCGGGGTCGTGCACGAGGGTGCGGGCAATGGAGGTCTTCTGCTTCATGCCGGTGGAGAACTTGTCGCAGCGGCGGTCGAGGAAGTCGTGCATGCCGAGCTCGTCGGCGAGGACCTGGATGCGGGCGCGGATGGCGTCGTCGGACATGCCGTTGAGGCGGCCGAAGTAGGCGACCATCTCGCGGGCGGAGAGGCGGCCGTAGAGGGCGGTTGACGCGGCGAGGAAGCCGACGTTGGCGCGGACCTGCTCGGGCGCGGTGGCGATGTCGTGTCCGGCGATGGTGGCGCTGCCGCTGCTCGGGCGGAGGAGCGTGGCGAGCATGCGGAGCGTGGTGGTCTTGCCGGCGCCGTTGGCGCCGAGGAGGCCGTAGATGCGGCCGGGCTGGCAGGTGAAGGTGACGTTCTCGACCGCGGTGATCACGCCGCGTTTCTTGTCGGTGAATGTCTTGGTGAGCTGGCGGGCCTCGATCATGGAGGGGCGGGGTTCGTGGTGTGTGTTGCGGGGAAAAGGAAAGGCGCGCGGGCTCAGAGGCTCATGCGCTCGCGGAAATCCTGCGCCTGCCGGCGCGAAAGCTCGACCTTGAGGCCGCCCTTGAGCTGCACGAGCAGGCCGCCGCTGAACCACGGCTCGATGCCCTCGACCCAGGCGAGGTTGATGACCTGCTTGCGGTTGGCGCGGAAGAAGTGCTTCGGGTCGAGGCGCTCCTCCATTGCGGTGAGCGAGCGGAAGAGCTGCGGCTTGCTGTCGTCGAAGTGGACGCGGGTGTAGTTGCCCTCCGACTCGAGGAGGCGGATGTTCTTCACCGGGACGAACCAGCAGTGGTCGCCCTCGCGGACGAAGACCTTGTCCTCGAGCGAGAGGCGCGAGCGGGCGGCCTCGGCCGCCCCGGAGCCGGCGGCCGGGCGGAGGCGGAGTTTCTCGAGTGCGGCGCCGAGGCGCGAGGGATCGACGGGCTTGAGGAGGTAGTCGAGCGCGTTGAACTCGAAGGCCTTCACGGCGAACTCGTCGTAGGCGGTGGTGAAGATGACGGCGGGGAGCGGCATCTCGAGCTGCTCGAGGAGGCTGAAGCCGTCGGCGCCGGGCATCTGCACGTCGAGGAAGAGGAGGTCGGGCCGGAGGGAGCGGACCTTCTCGACGGCGTCGTCGACGTCGACGGCCTCGCCGACGATCTCGATGTCGGTGTGGGCCGCGAGGAGGCGGCGGAGCTCGTTGCGGGCGAGGCGTTCGTCGTCGATCAGGAGGGCCTTCATCGGGCGGCGGGGGCGGAGAGCGGGATGGCGAGTTCGGCGGCGACGGTGTCGGCGTCCGCGGCGCGGAGCTCGAGGCGGGCGCGGCCGCCGAAGAGGAGGTTGAGGCGCTCGGAGGCGTTGCGCAGGCCGACGCCGGTGGAGGAGCCGGCCTTGGCGGCGGCGTTGCTGGCGGGCGCGGCGAGGGTGCCCGGGTTGGTGACGCGGACGAGGAGTTCGTCGCCTTGGATGTGCGCGGCGATGCCGATCTCGCCGCCGCCGCGGCGGATGGAGATGCCGTATTTCACGGCGTTTTCGACGAGGGTCTGCAAAAGCATCGGCGGCAGGCTGGCGACGCGGGCGGCGGGCGCGATGTCCCAGCGGACGCGGAGGCGGTTCTCGTGGCGGATCTGCTCGAGGGCGAGGTAATCCTCGACGATGCGCAACTCGTCCTCGAACGGGACCGTCTCGAGCTGGCCCGACTGGAGCGAGTAGCGGAGCATGTTGGCCAGGCGGGTGACGGATTCGCGGGCGCGCGGGGCGTCCTCGTCGATGAGGGCGCGGAGGCTGTTGAGGGAGTTGAAGAGGAAGTGCGGGTTGACCTGCGACTTGAGGGCGCGGAGCTCGGCCTCCTTGGCGCTGGCGGCGAGGCGGAGCTGCTCGACTTGCAGGCGCTGGAGCCGCTCGAAGACGTGGTAGAAGAAATACACGCAGAGCCAGCCGAGCATCATGATCGTGCCGTTGACGACGCTGACGGTGAAGAGCACGGGGGGCGCGATCTTGGTCGGCCAGGGCTCCTGCAGGATCAGGTAGGTCCACGTGTAGCCGATGATGCTCCAGAGCAACGAAAGGCAAAACGCCATGCCGAAGATCCGCGGCAGGAGGCCGCGCCAACTCAGCTCTTTCCAGCCCCAGCGATTCATGTGCGCCCGGGCGAAGTGCGTCAGCAGCAGGCCGCTCGCGATGACGAACACGATGCTCGCCGACGCATCGAGCCGGGACTGGTTCGGCGAGAACTGCCCGAAGAACTGCAGGAACACGAGTTGGAGCAGCAGGAAGAATCCCCAGCCCGCCGTCTGGCCCAGCACGTAGAGGCGGTCCTTGGCCCGCGCGAGCTTGGTGACGGTGTCGGCGGGCGCGGAAGTCATCGCCCCGAAGCGAACCACGCCTGCGCCGGGCGGCGCAAGTTTCTCCCGCGATCCGATCTCGAGACTGGTGGCCAACGACATGCCTTCACCCTACGGCCCGCCTCCCGGCCCGCACGGCGCAACAGGACGGACGGTCGCGCGGCCCGATGAGCGGCGGCGGGCGCCGCGGGCGTCGGTGATTTGTCGGTGAAAATCGCCGGTTCGCCGCGGATCGGGCGGCGGCCGGGAGATTTGAGGTGCATTGCGCGCCCGGGCCGCACTACTGTCCGCCGCTGTGTCCCCCCGCGTCGTAGTCGTCGGCAGCTTCATGCAGGACCTGGCGTTCTACGCGCGCCAGTTTCCGCAGCCGGGCGAGACGGTGGTGGGGGATTTCCGGCCCGGCCCCGGCGGCAAGGGCTTCAACCAGGCCGTCGCCGCGGCGCGCGCCGGCGCCGCGACGCTCTTCATCGGCGCGGTCGGCCGCGACGCCTTCGGCGAAGGCGCGAGGAAATTCGCCGCGCGGATCGGCCTGCGGGCCACCTTCGTCGAAAAACCCAAGCACGCCACGGGCGCGGCGCTGATCACGATCAATGCCGCCGGCCAGAACCAGATCGTCATCTCCGGCGGCGCCAACCTCGCCCTGCACAAGCGCGACGTGCCCCTCGCCCCGTTCGAGTCGGCGCAGGTCGTCGTCTGCCAGGGCGAATCCGACTACCGCACCGTCGCGCACGTCCTGAAGCTCGGCCGGAAGCGCGGCGCGACCACGGTGCTCAATCCGGCGCCGATGCGCGCCGACTTCGACCCGGCGCTCCTGCGCAGCACCGACGTGCTGATCCCGAACGAGAGCGAGTTCGTCGCGCTGGCCCGCGCGCACGGCCCCTGCGCCGCGCTGCTGCGCACGGCGCCGTATCGCGAGCACGGCGAGTTCGGCGAGCGTGCGCTGGCCGCGCTCAAGGCCGACGCGCTGCACCGGCTCTGCCGCAGCCTGCAGGTCCCGGTCGTCATCCTCACGCTCGGTGCGCGCGGCTGCTTCATCTCGCAGCCCGACGCGTGGCTCCGCATGAACGCGCACCCGGTGGAGGTCGTCGACTCGACCGGCGCCGGGGACGCCTTCGTCGGCGGGTTCGCGGCGGGGCTGGTGAAGTTCAAGAAGAACATCGCCGAGGCGGCGCACTTCGCCAACGCCGTCGCCGCGCTGGCGGTGATGCAACCCGGGACGGCCGACGCCATGCCCAACACGCGCGAGATCGCGCGCTTCCAACGCCAGCGCGCGCACGCCGTGCGGTGAGGGGCAGGAGGAGCGGGAGGGGCGGGTCAGCGCGTTTCCGCCGGAGCCGGCTGGTAGAGCGCCGCGACGGCGCCGGCCGGATCCTGGATCACGGCCATCCGGCCGCCGCCCATCTCGCGCTCGGGCGCGACGATCCTGCCACCGCGTTGCGCGCAGGCGGCCAGGCTCGCCCGCAGATCCGGCACCGTGATGTAGATCAGCCACTGCGACGGCAGGTGGGCGTTTTCGCCGCGGCGATGACAGATGCCTCCCGCCGGCGCCTCCGCGCCGGGCGGCATCATGCAATAATCGCTATAGCCGCCCATGTCGACCGGCGCCGCGGTCCAGCCCGCGACGGCGCTGTAGAAATCGCGGACCTCGTCGGCATTGGGGACGGTCAGATCGAACCAGGATACGGAACCCGGGGTGGAAGTGCTCATGGCGTGTCGGGGGTTGGCGGCAATCTGGAGTCCGGCCGGCGAGCCGACAATCCCGGCCTTGCGCAACGGCGGGAAACACGTGACGAAAGGGCGTCATGCGACTCCCGTTCCGCGCCAAGCTCTATCGTGTCGCCCTGGTGCGCTGGGTCGATCTGCCGCGCAGCGTCGTCACCCGCCTCCGGCTGCCGGCGGCGGAAATCAAGGGCGGCGGCCAGGGCTGGAACGCGCTCCTGCGTTTCCACGGCGACCTCGACCGCGTCACGCTGCTGCCCGGCAAGCGCGGGCAGGTGAAGCTCGCGTTCAAGGTCGAGCTGCTCCGCGCCGCCGGTTTCGACGCGGGCGACGAGATCGACTTCACGCTCGAGCCCGACACCGCGACGCGCGAGCCGGAGCTGCCGGAAGAGATGCGGCGCGTGTTCCAGGCGCGGCCCGAGCTCGAGCGCCGCTGGCAGGCGCACAGCGTGGCGCAGCGCCGGCAGGTCGTGCGTTACATTTTCGAGGGCAAGACGCTGCAAACGCAGGTCAAGCGCAGCTGGATCTTCCTCGAGCGGCTCGCGGAGACGGGAAAACTCTCCGCCGGGGCCTGAAAATTTTCCTGTCGTCGCGCTTGCGCGTCGCCGCGGATTTCGCAGCGTCGGAGCGGTTATCCTCCGCGCCCGTATGTCCGAAGCCGTTCCCTACTCCACCGCCCTCCCGACGGCGGTCGTCGCCAATCCCCACACCCGCCCGAAGTTCGCCCCGAATGACGGCTTCCAAGCCACGCTGCGCCGGCGCGTGGAAGAGTATTTCTCCGCCACCGGCAAGAAGGAGCGCGATTGCGCGTCGATGTATTGGAAGACGGCCCTGATCATGGGCCTGTTCGCCGCCAGCTACATCGCGCTCGTGTTCTTCGCCGCCACCTGGTGGCAGGCCATTGCGGCCGCGTTGATCCTCGGCGGCTGCGCCGGGCTGATCGGCTTCAACATCCAGCACGACGGCTCGCACCTCGCCTATTCCGACCGCCCGTGGCTGAACAAGCTCACGGCCATGTCGATGGACCTCATCGGCGCCAGCTCCTACCTCTGGCACTGGAAGCACATCGCCTCGCACCACATCTACGTGAACATCACCGACCACGACGCCGACGTGGACCTCGGGGCCTTCGCGCGCGTGACGCCGCACCAGAAGCACTATTTCTTCCACCGCTTCCAGCACCTCTACCTCTGGCCGCTCTACGGGCTGATGACGATCCGCTGGCACCTTTACGGCGACTTCCGCGACCTCGTGATGCGCGAGATCGGCGGCCACCCCTTCCCGCGCCCGCGCGGCAAGGAGCTGGCGATCTTCATCGGCGGGAAGATCGTGTTCTTCACCCTCGCGTTCATCCTGCCGCTGTTCTTCCACACTTGGTGGAAGGTGCTGCTCTTCTACACGCTCGCCACCGGCGTCACCGGCATCGTCCTCAGCATCGTGTTCCAGCTCGCGCACTGCGTCGAGGAGGCGGACTTCCCCGTGCCCGACGAGGCGACGAACCGGATGGAGGACAACTGGATGGTCCACCAGATCCACACCACCGTGGACTTCGCCCGCAACAGCAAGCTCCTCTGCTGGCTCCTCGGCGGCCTCAACTTCCAAGTCGAGCATCACCTCTTCCCCAAGATCTGCCACGTGCACTACCCGGAGATTTCGAAGATCGTCGAGTCGACCTGCCGTGAATTCGGCATCCGCTACAACGAGCACAAGACGCTCTGGGCCGGCCTCGTCTCGCACTACCGCTGGCTCCGCCGCATGGCGCAGCCGCCGGCGGCGGCCTGAGCGCCGCGCCGGCCTCCGGAGCCGCGCCATGCGCCTCGAACACGCCGCGCTCTGGACGCCCGACCTCGAACGCGCCCGCGCCTTCTACGCTGCATGGTTCGGCGCGGAGGCCGGCGCCCCCTATCACAACCCGCGCACGGGTTTCCGGTCGTATTTCCTGACCTTCGCCGGCGGAGCGCGGCTCGAGTTGATGCAGCGCCCCGACATCGCGCCCCGCCCCGGCGACCCCGGGCGCGAGACCCTCGGCCTCGCGCACCTCGCCATTTCCCTCGGCGACGAGGCGGCGGTCGACGCGCTCACGGAGCGGATGCGCGCCGCCGGCATCCCGGTGCTCTCCGCGCCGCGCCGCACCGGCGACGGCTACTACGAGAGCGTCGTGCTCGACCCCGACGGCAACCGCCTCGAACTCACCGCCTGACATGCCGCGCCCGCAACCGATCAAGGTCTGCCGCCCCGAGCCCGGCCGCGCCCGGCGCGGCGTCGGGGCGCTCCTGAATCTCGGCCCGCAATCGACGGCGTGGCTCGACTCGATCGGCATCACGACGCGCGAACAGTTGGCGCGACTCGGCCCGATCGAGACCTGCCGCCGCCTCCGCGCCGCCGGCCGGCCGGTGAGCGTGCTCATGGCCTACGCCATCGAGGGCGCGCTGACGGGCACGCATTGGAACGAACTTTCCCCCGAGACGAAGCAGTGGCTGCGCGCCGAGTTCGCAGCCATGAAGCGCCCGCCCCGGGGCTGACGCTCACGCCGTGGCGGACACGGCGAGGACCTCGACGGTGAACGTCGAGCCGCGGCCCGGTTCGCTCTCCAGCGTGATGTCGCCGCCGAGAAGCTGCGCGAGTTCGCGCGAGATGTTCAGGCCGAGGCCGCTGCCGCCATGCCGCCGCGCCACCGTCTCGTCGGCCTGCGCGAAAGGCTCGAACAGCCGCGCCCTCGCCTCCGGCGCGATGCCCGGCCCGGTGTCGCTGACCCGGAAACGCAGGCGCACGCGCCCGGCGGGAGCCGTGGGCGCGACGGCGACTTCCAGGCTCACCTCGCCCGCGACGGTGAACTTCACGGCGTTGGAGAGCAGGTTCGCCAGGATCTGGCGCAGTTTCACCGGATCGGTGGCCGCCCGCACCGGCACGGCCGCGTCGATGCGGCAGGCCAGCCGCGTGCCGCGCGTCTTCGCCGCGGCGCGGAAGAGCTCGCACACGTCCTCGGCAAAGGGCCGCAGCTCCACCGGCACGGACTCCACGCTCATGCGCTTGGCGTCGAGCTTCGAGTAGTCGAGCACGCTGTCGACGAGACGCAGGAGGTTCTGCGCCGAGCGCTCCTGCAGGGCGACGAGCTCGCGTTGCGCCGCCGAGAGCTTCTCGTCGCGCATCAGCTCGATCACACCCACCAAGCCGTTGAGCGGCGTGCGGATCTCATGGGCGAGGAAGGCGAGATAGCGGGTCTTGGCGGCGTTGGCCGCCTCGGCGGCGTCCTTGGCGGCGCGCAGCTGGCGATTGAGCCGCAGCAGCGGCAGCACCCAGGCAAAGGCCGCGACGAGGAGCACGGCCGCCACCGCCAGGCTGCCGTAGAGCCACCGGAGGTCGGGCCGCGGATGCGGATCGTAGAGGAAGCCCGCGAGGTCGAATCCCGGCGGCAGCATGCCGAACTCCGCGTAGGTGTCCGCGGTGTGCCGCCAGCGGCCGGGATTCATGTGGCCGACCTCGATCAGCCCGGGGTGCAGCAGCAGCGCCGTCTGCGCCGCCTCGAACGCGAGATGCTCGCGGCTCTTGCGCTCGCCGTAGCGCGCGCGGATGAGGTCGATGATCTCGTCCGGATGCGCGAGGGCGTATTCCCAGCCCCGCAGACTGGCCGCGCGGAACTTCCGCACGCGCTCCGGATGCGCGCGGAGCTGCGCCTCGGTGGTGAAGAGGTTGTCCCCGTAGAAATCGATGCCGCCGGCGCGCGGCGTGAAGACAAGGTGGTCCACGCCCGCCGCGCGGAGCAGGAACGGCTCGTCCGTCACGTAGGCCGACATCGCCGCCACGCGCCCCTCCAGCAGGTCGCGCACCTCGAAGGTGTGCGGCAGCACGCGGAGCCTGGCCGGATCGATGCCCTCGTTGCGGAAATAGGCGAACAGCTCCGCCGACTGCGGCTCGATCATGATCGGCTGGTCGTGGAGCGCCTGGAGATCGGTGATCGACTCGCGCCGGCGCGCGAGCAGCACGAGCGGCGAGTGCTGGAAGATGGTGGCGAGCACGACCACGGGCTCGCCGCGCCCGCGCAGGAGCAGCAGTTCGGAGGTGCCGACACCGAACTCCGCCTCGCCGCGCAGCACCGCCTCGACCGGATCGTGTCCGGGCTCGGCCTCGCGCAACTGGACGTCGAGCCCGGCCTCGCGATAATAACCCTGCGCGATGGCGGCGTAGTAGCCGGCGAACTGGAACTGGTGTTTCCATTTCAGCTGCAGCGTCACGCGCTCCAGCTCCGGCGCGCCGTGCGCCATCCCGGAGAGCAACAGGGCGAGGGCGGCGCAGAGGAGACGCAGGACCGGCACAGTCGGAACTGAAGGCGCGCCCCCGCTGCACCGCAAGCCTGCGCGCGCCGCACACTCCCGCGCGCCGGCGGCCGACACAGCCCGCGAAACCGGGGGCGGCGCTGGATTCACGGCGGCAACAGGCTACCGTGGGCGCATGCAAAGCCACTGTGATCTCGAAACCGATGCCCTGAACGAGGCGCGCTTCGGCGCCCCCGCCCCCGCCGCGCCCGCGCCGACCCGCACGCACTGGCTCGACCGCCTCGCGCGCAAGCTCGCGCCGATCCCGGTCGACCACGTGCCGATCGCGCCGCTCCACCTGCACACGGCGCAGAAGGCCGTGCGCTGCCGCCGGCAGCCCGAGCGTTGCGTCAACCGCGCGGCCTGAAACCGTCCGCTTCCGGCCGGAGCAGTTTCGCCGCGAAGAACGGCACGAGCTGCATCATGCCCGCCATCCCGAGCACGAACAGCTCGGTGGCGTAGGCGCTGAGAAAGATGCCGAGGATCGCCGCGCCCTCGGCCAGCGCCATCCCGATGATGAAAATCGGGAACGCCCGCATCGGCTCGCGGAACCGCGGCAGCACGAGCCAGCGCACGGCCGCGCTGAGCGCGACCTGCCCGCACGCCACCAGCTCGATCGCACCCCACGGAGCCTCGATCGGCGGACGCCGCGCGAGAAACACCGAGTAGATCACGATGACGCCGCCGAGCAGCGCCAACCAGACCACCCACCAGACCAGCAACGGCGGACGCGGGGCGGAGGCCGAGGCGGGAGCGGACGCGGCGGGGCGGTTCACGGTTGGATCAGAGTCAGGCCGCAGGCTTGGGCAAGCCGGGCTTGGCGTTGGTCGTAGGTGACGAATTGCTTCACGCCGAGTTCGAGGGCGGAAGCCACATGCACCACGTCCATGGAGCGTGTGCCAAGGCGTGGACCATATTGCTGACTGAGCGAAGCGCTGCGTTCCAGCGCCGCCCGCCACAACAGGTCAACCCACCGCAGCCGCCCTTCGGCCAAATCCGACTGCACGTCTTGGATTGCGCCGATGCATTCCGCCTCACCGTAGGAACCGCGAAATTGCCCCAAGGCAATGGCGTTGATCAATTCCGCGTAACCGAAGCGGGTGAGGGCCACCACCCCACCCAATTGCATCCGCCATCGCGCCATGGAACGAGAGCGTGGGTCGGCCACGTAAAGTGCCCGCAATGCGCTCGGGTCGATGTAGACCTGATCAGCGTTCGCCACGGTTGAGGTCGTCGATGGCGCGCGACGCCGCGGCCGAGATGGGCTTGGGCATGCGCTTGATCAGGCGCGCGTAATAGTCGAAAGGCGGAGCCTTGGCTTTTTTCTTCGGCGGCGGGTTGTAAGGCCGGATGACATAGGCCGCCTGTCCGCGCTCGGTGACGACCACCTCTCCCTCCCGCTCGATCATGTCGCGGACCTTCGGGAACTCCGTGCGGAGCTGGCGGACGCTGGCGGTCTTCATGGCGTGGTGAAACATGGATGTTTCACCACGGAAGGCAAGTTCACCGCCATTTTTCCCCGTTGCTCTATCGAGCCGGAAAGCGAGTAAGGTCGGGACGGAAATTTAACAATTGATCGGCTAATTCGCTGCGCGAGATCGTTCTCGAACCCAAGCACCATTCACATCCGCTGGAGGCGGATCGCTGCGGAATTGCAAAACCTGTGTCTCCCGCTGCGACGGCTCGCTCCGCTTTCTCCAGTTTTGCCAATGGAATACGGACGCTCTCGAAGAAGCGCTTTAGGTTCTTGGCTTCAGGAAAGGGGCAGGCGCGCGATGTATTTGGATTCAATCGCTTATCCAAGACGCGCACGAGTTCGTAGGCTCCAAAGGTCCATAGCACCGCGGAAGTGATGAGGATGCTGTGCGCAAGTGCATGATGATGCGGATTAGCTCCGCCGGCTATGTCGGGTATAAGCGGGAGTGCTTTATCCTGCTTCCGCAGGTCGAGGTCGATCTTGCCGAGTCTCGCGCGAACTCCTCTTGCTCAATTGCTATCTCTCGAACGACTTTTTCCACGAAAGCGTCCCACTGGCGTGCGATCTCAATCGTCGAATCTGACGGGCGCATCATTCCGACCTTCGGTATCTTTACTTTACGCGCCGATCGGGTGCCAGGTGGTCTTGAACTCGACGACGTCGCGGATCTCGTAGAGGCCCTGCGCCTTCTCGGAGAACCAGTCGGTCTTCTCCTCGGCGGCGTGGAGCTTCACGCGCTTCACGCTTTCGGCGGCGCCGAGCTTGAGCGTCTTGCGCTCGTCGGCGTTGGCCACGCCGATGATGGCGCGCAGGTGCGTGTGCGTGGCGAAGGTCGGCACGATCTCCTTGCGGAAACCCGTGAGCAGGTTGACCACGCCGCCGGGCAGGTCGCTCGTGGCAAGCATCTCGCCGAGCACGATGCTTGGATAGGGCTGCGCGGACGACGCGAGGGCGACGACGGTGTTGCCGCTGGCGATCGCGGGGGCGAAGAGCGACACGAGGGCGAGGAGCGGCGCCTCGTCGGGGGCGATGACGCCGATGACGCCCATCGGCTCGGTGACGGTGAAGTTGAAGTGCGGCGACGCGACGGGGTTCACGTTGCCGAGGACCTGTTCGTATTTGTCGGCCCAGCCGGCGTAGTGGATGAGGCGGTCGATGGTCGCGGCGATCTCCTTCGCGGCGGCGGCCTTGGTCGCGCCGCCGAGCGCGAGCGCGTCGGCCATGTCGGCCTGGCGCGCCTCGAGCATCTCGGCGAGGCGGTAGACGATCTGGCCGCGGTTGTAGGGCGTGCGCCTGGCCCAGCCGGGGCCGGCCTTCGCGGCGGCCTCGACGGCGTTGCGCAGGTCCTTGCGCGTGCACTGCGGGATGTGGGCAAAGAAGGCGCCGGCGGCGTCGGTGAGCGGGAAGACGCGGCCGCTCTCGGAGCGGATGAACGCGCCGCCGACGTAGCACTTGGGCGTTTTGGTGACGGGGAGTCGGGTCATGGCAGGAAGAGAAGGTGTTGGAACCACTGATGGACACGAATGAACACGAATGAATCGCCGGAGTGTCGCCGGCCGCGCGGCGCTTCGTGTTTATTGGTGTTCATCTGTGGTTGAAAAATCACGTCGCGGTCGGGGTTTCGGTCTGGAGCTGCGAGCGGTCGCGGTAGTTGCGGGCGACGAGGGCGAAGAGGCCGGCGGCGACCATGGCGAGCACGGCGTAGAAGAGGAAGTAGGCCGGGCCGCTGAGCTTCGAGGTGCCGTCGGGGTTGGCGATGAACCATTGCACGCCGGCGGTGAAGAGGTTGCCGGCGGAAACGGAGAGCAGATACACGGCCTGCACGACGGCCTTGAGGTGCTTCGGCGCCTGCGTGTAGGCGAACTCGAGCGCCGTGATCGACGCCATGACTTCGCCCGCGGAGAGGAGCACGTAGGCGGGGAACTGCCACCCGATGCCCGGCCGGCCGCCGGCGGCGATCATCTGGTCGATCCACGCGCTGAGGAGGAACGACGCGCCGATGGTGAAGAGGCCGAGGCCGATCTTGCGCAGCGGCGTCAGCGTCCACACGCGGTTGATCAGCGGATAGACGACGTATTGGAAGAGCGGGATGAACGCGAGGATCAGCACCGCGTTGATGACGCTCACCTGCGAGGAGAGGACCTCGATCCCGAAGATCTCGCGGTCCATCTTCTCCGCCTGCAGCACCCAGGTGCTGCCGCACTGGTCCCAGAGCGACCAGAACACCGCCATGAACGCGAAGATGAACGCGAGGTTGCCGAGCGCCTTGCCGGTGTCGCGGTTGAACGTCGCCTTGAAGAACGATTTCCCGGCCGGCGGCACGTGGATGAACTTGTTGCGCCCGGCCCAGAAGATGAACACGGCGAGCACCATCAGCGCGGCGGGGATGCCGAAGGCCCACTTCGGGCCGTATTTCGCCAGGAGGATCGGTGTGAGCGGGATCGAGATGAGCGAGCCGGCGTTGACCGAGAAGTAGAACCAGCCGAACGCGCGCGAGAGGAGGTTCTGGTTGGACGGGCCGAACTGGTCGCCGACGTGCGACGAGACGCAGGGCTTGATGCCGCCGGCGCCGAGCGCGATGCACGAGAGGCCCATGAAGAGCCCCCAGCGCGTGTTGTCGAAGGCGAGCGCGAGGCAGCCGATGGCGTAGAGCATCGAGAGCCAGAGGATCGTGCGGTATTTGCCGAAGAACACGTCCGAGATGATCGCGCCCATCGCGGGGAAGAAGTAGTTCGACGCGAGGAAAAGGTGGAACCACTTGCTCGCCTCGTTCTCGCTCATCGGCGCGAGCGTGCCGCCGGGGCCCATGAGGTATTGCGTCATGTAGATGACGAGGATGGCGCGGAGCCCGTAGAAGTTGAAGCGCTCGGCGGCTTCGTTGCCGATGATGTAAGGGATGCCGGGGGGCATGCCCTTGATGTTCTCGGGGGTGGTGCGGTAGGCGGCGGCGGACATGCGGGGTAAATTCAGCGGCGGAAGACGAAGGGCAGGATCAACGCGAGCAAGGTGACGACGCCGACGGCGACCCAAAGCGGGTGCAGGCCGGAGCGCGAAGCGGCGCGACGCGGATGGCGCGGGCGATGCGCGGCCGCGTCGCCGTCCTCGAACGCCTCGTCCGGCAAATCGAGTCCGTCGTAGCGCGTGGCGTCCTCATTCCAGCCGGAGTGCTCATCGGCGCCGCATTCCGGGCACGCCCGCGCCGCGCGCGGCACCGCGACACCGCAGACGGGACATTCTTCCGGGGGAGGCTGGCGAGGGGGTTTAACCACAGATGGACACAGATGCACACAGATGAATCAGCGCACCATGCGCTCCCATTCGAGTTTCGGACGCTTGAAGTTGATGATCAGGCCAACCTTGAGCCCGGTGATTTTCAGATAATTCAGCATCTGCCCACGTTCGACGTCCGTGATTCGGTCGATGACCTTGGTGTCCACGATCACCGAGTTTTCCGCGATGAGATCGGGGACGTATTCGCCGACCAGTTCTCCCTTGTAGGCCACTTGAAACCGGCGCTGTTGCTCGTGGGTAATGCCGCGCAACTTGAACTCCACCACCAAGGCGTTCTCGTAGGGCTTCTCGTGCAGGCCGGCACCCAATTCGTTCAGCACCTCCATGGCACACCCGATGATCGCGAACGTCAGTTGCGCGTGAGGTCCGTCGTATCTGTGTTCATCTGTGTTCATCTGTGGTTCAAACCATTCAGACGAGTTTGCAGTAGTCGAGCAGGCCCTGGCGGCCGCCTTCGCGGCCGAAGCCGGATTCCTTGTAGCCGCCGAAGGGCGAGGTGGGGTCGAACTTGTTGTAGGTGTTCGCCCAGACGACGCCGGCCTTCAGCTCCGTGCTCATCTTCAGGATGCGCGAACCCTTGTCGGTCCACACGCCGGCGCTGAGGCCGTAGGCGGTGTTGTTGGCCTTCTCGACCGCCTCCTCGAGCGTGCGGAAGGTCAGCACGCTGAGCACGGGCCCGAAAATCTCCTCGCGGGCGATGCGGTGGCTCATCGAGACGCCGGAGAAGATCGTCGGCTTGAAGAAAAATCCCTTCGCGGGCAGGCGGCACGGCGGCTGGTAGAGCTCGGCGCCTTCCTTCACGCCGCTGGCGACGAGCTTCTCGATGCGCGTGAGCTGCTCGCGCGAGTTGATGGCGCCGATGTCGGTGTTCTTGTCGATCGGGTCGCCGACGCGGAGCGTGCGGATGCGGGTCTTGAGCTTGGCGAGGAAACGCTCGGCGACCGGCTCGTGCACGAGCAGGCGGGAGCCGGCGCAGCAGACGTGGCCCTGGTTGAAGAAGATGCCGTTGACGACGCCCTCGACGGCCTGGTCGAGCGGCGCGTCGTCGAACACGATGTTGGCCGCCTTGCCGCCGAGCTCCATCGTCATCTTTTTGTCCGTGCCCGCGAGCGAGCGCATGATGATCTTGCCGACCTCGGTCGAGCCGGTGAACGCGACCTTCACCGCGGCCGGGTGGTTCATGATCGCGGCGCCGGTGTCGCCGAAGCCGGTGACGATGTTGACGACGCCCGCCGGCAGGCCGGCCTCGGCGATGATCTCGCCGAGCTTGAGCGCGGTGATCGAGGTGGTCTCGGCCGGCTTGATGACGATCGTGTTGCCCATCGCCAGCGCGGGCGCGAGCTTCCACGCGAGCATGAGGAGCGGGAAATTCCACGGGATGACCTGGCCGACGACGCCGAGAGGCGCGACCTTCCGGCCCGGGGCGACGTAGTCGAGCTTGTCGGCCCAGCCGGCGTGGTAGAAGAAATGCGCGGCGGCCATCGGCACGTCGAAGTCGCGCGACTCCTTGATCGGCTTGCCGCCGTTGAGCGTCTCGGCGACGGCGAACTCGCGGGCGCGGTCCTGCAGCAGGCGCGCGAGGCGGAAGATGTATTTCGCGCGCTCCTTGCCCGGCAGCCTGCCCCAGGTGGCGAAGGCCTTGGTCGCGGCGGCGTAGGCGGCGTCGACGTCGGCGGCGTTGGCGTGCGGGATCTCGGCGAGCTTCTGCTCGGTGGCCGGGTTGATGGTGTCGAAATACTTGCCGCTCTTCGGCGCGACGAACTCGCCGCCGATGAAGAGGCCGTAGCGCGGCTTGAGCTTCGGGTCGGCCGTCTCGGGCGCGGGGTCGAATTCCCAGAGGTCGCCGAAGATGAGCTCGGGCAACGGGCGGCCGGCGGAGCGCTTGGCGGGACGGGCGGATTTTTTCTCGGTCAGAGTGGACATGGCGGAAAGGCAGAGGGGTTAACCACAGATGAACACAGATGGACACAGATGCAGAAAATCGGAGCGAGGGAGCGATCCACGCCGTTCCATCTGTGTTTATCTGTGTTCATCTGTGGTTGAAGAAACTCAGTAGGACTCGGCGGCTTCGCTGAAGTAGTAAGGCGCTTGGTAGGCGCCGGTCTTCTCCTTCTCGAGCTGGCGGAGGAGGTCGTTGAGGAGCGAGGAGGCGCCGAAGCGGTAGCGCGTGTTGTTGAGCCACGCGTCGCCGAGCGTCTCCTTCACCGCGATGAGGAACTGCAGCGCCTGCTTCGCCGTGCGGATGCCGCCGGCGGGCTTCATCGCGATGGGGATGCCGGTCTCGAGGTAGAAATCGCGGATGGCCTCGATCATCACCTGGTTGTTGCCGAGCGTGGCGTTGAGCGAGGTCTTGCCGGTGCTGGTCTTGATGAAGTCCTCGGGGCGGATGACACGCATGGCGAGGAAGGAGGCGGCGCGGATGTTGTCGTAGGTCTCGAGCTCGCTGACCTCGAGGATGACCTTGAGCGTGGCGTCGCCGCAGGCCTGCACGACGGCGGCGATCTCGTCCTGCACGAGGTCGAACTCGCCCGCGAGAAACGCGCCGCGGTTGATCACCATGTCGATCTCGTCGGCGCCGTCGGCGACCGCGGCCTTCACCTCGGCGAGGCGCGTCTTCAGCGGCGCCTGGCCGGACGGGAACGCCGTGGCGACCGACGCGATGCGCACGGCGGTGTCCTCGCCCAGCGCGCGGCGGGCGTGCTTCACCATCGCGGGATAGACGCAGACGGCGGCGACCTGCGGGCAATCGAGCCCGTCGTGCGGGCTGAGCGCCTTCTGGCAGAGCGACGCGACCTTGCCGGGCGTGTCCTTGCCCTCGAGCGTGGTGAGGTCGACCATCGAGACGGCGAGCTTGAGTCCGCGGACCTTGGAGGCCTTCTTGATGCTGCGCGTGGTGAATTTGGCCACGCGCTCCTCGATGCCCACTTGGTCCACCGTGCCGATTTCGTTGAACAGACGCCGGAACGCGACATTGCCTGTGACTGCCATGATGCGCGGACTATCCGGGGATTCCCCTCTGAAAACAATGGCAAAGTCGATCGCCGCCGGCGCGCTTCTGCTCGTGCTCGCGGGCTGCGCGACGCCCGGGCCGCGGCTGGAGCGGGCGAACTTCCGCGGCCCATTCGCCGCCGGACTGATGGCCGAACCGGCGAACCGCGAATCGAGCGGGCTCGCCGCGTCGCAGCGCGCGCCCGGGCTGCTCTGGACACACGCCGACAGCGGCGGCGACCCGGTGCTCCACGCGCTCGATCACACCGGGCGGGCCCGCGGCGCCGTGCGGCTGACTGGAGTGGTCAACCGCGATTGGGAGGACCTCGCGAGCTTCGTGCAAGACGGCCGCCCCTGGCTCTGCGTCGGCGACGTCGGCGACAACGCCGGCGCCCGCCCGCACGTCTGGCTCCATTTCCTGCCCGAGCCCGCGGCGCTGAACCCGGCCGCCGAACTCGCCGTCGCCCCCGCCTATTCGCTGCAGGTCATCTACGAGGACGGCCCGCGCGACTGCGAGGCCGTGGCCGTCGACGGACGCGAGGGCGCGGTCTACCTGCTCTCGAAACGCGAAGCCGTGCCGCGCCTCTACCGCGTGCCGCTCGCGCCCGCCGCCGGGCCCGTTGTCGCACGTTTCGTCGGCGAGGTGCCGCACCTGCCGCAGCCCAACGCCGCCCAGCGCACGCTGAAGATCCCGACCGGCCTCTACCGCGGCAGCCCCTGCGCGCTGGATTTCGCGCCCGACGGCTCCGCCGCCCTCGTGCTCACCTATGGCGACGTGCTGCTGTTCCCGCGCGCGGCCGGCGAGACCTGGGCCGCCGCGTTGGCGCGCCCGCCGCGCCGCCTCCCGCCGCACCGCCTGATCCAGGCCGAGGCCGCGTGCTTCACGGCGGACGGGCGCACCGTGTTCGTCAGCTCCGAAATGACCGCGAAGCTGCTCCGCTACGACCGGCGCTGAAGCTTGCCGGGCCGCGCCGGCCGTGCTTACCTCCCGGCGCCGTGTCCGACGCCACCCCGCCCTCCCCCGCCCCCGCCGAGCCGCAAGGCGAACTCGTGATCCGCACGATCGCGATGCCCGCCGACACCAACGCCAATGGCGACATCTTCGGCGGCTGGCTGATGTCCCAGATGGATCTCGGCGCCGCCATCATCGCCAAGAACATTTCGCGCAGCCGCGTGACCACCGTCGCCGTCGACGGCATGGTCTTCCTCAACCCGGTCTACGTCGGCGACATCGTGAACTGCCACGCGCGCCTGCTGAAGGTCGGCCGCACCTCCATGCGCATCGACATCGAGGCCTGGGTCCAGCGCGGCAAGGACGGCACGCTGCTCAAGGTCACCGAAGGCGTCTTCACCTACGTCGCCATCGACGAGAGCGGCCGCCCGCATCCCGTGCACCGCGAATGAAGCCGCGCCGCGCCTTCCTGCTGCTCCTCGGTTTCGCCGCCGCGCTGCCTTTCGCCTTTGCGCAGCGCGCCACGCTCGCCGACGCGCTCAAGGCCGCCGTGCTCCGCGCCGACGAGACCCGCGTCTACGCCATGCTCGCGCCCGACGTCGCCGCGCTCGACGACATGCTCACGGCCGACTGCCTCTACGTGCACTCGAACGGCCTGGCGCAGACCAAGGCGCAGTTCCTCGAAGCCCTCCGCACCGGCGCGATGAAATACACCGCGATCCGCTACACCGGCGCGCCGGTTGTGCGCCTCTACGGCAGCGAGTCCGCCGTGCTCACCGGCACGACGCAGATCGAGGTCGCCCTGCCCGACGGCCGCACGCCCAAGCTCACGCTCGTCATCACCGCCCTCTACGTCGTGAAGGACGGCCGCTGGCAACTCGCCTCCTATCAGTCGACCAATGCCCCGACCGCCGCGCCGCCTGCGCCGGCGAAATAGTTGACCCGCGCCGGGACGTGATTCCGTTGTCGCCCGCATGAATCTCCTCGTCGTCTCCGCCAGCCTGAATCCCGAGAGCAACAGCCGGCTCCTCGCCCGCGAGGCCGAGCGCGCGCTGGCCGCCGCCGGTCACACGCCCGTCTTCGCCGACCTGCGCGACCTCGCGCTGCCGCTGTGCGACGGCGCCGGCGCCTACCGGCACGAGCACACCGCGAAGGCCCGCGCGCTCATCGCCGCGGCGGACGGCATCCTCGTCGCCACGCCGATCTACAACTACGACGCCAACGCCGCGGTGAAGAACCTCGTCGAGCTCACCGGCAAGGCCTGGGAGAACAAGGTCGTCGGCTTCGCGTGCAGCGCGGGCGGCGGCGCGAGCTACATGAGCATCATGGCGCTCGCCAACAGCCTCATGCTCGACTTCCGCTGCACGATCGTGCCGCGCTTCGTCTACACCACCGAGGCGGATTTCTCCGGCGAGACAATCGTCAACGCCGACATCGCCCGCCGCACGCAGGAGCTCGCCCGCGAACTGGCGCGCTACACGGCGGCGCTGAAAAGCGCATAGCGCGCGGATCGAAAGGTGGAGCGCGCCGCCCCGACAGAGGTGACCGGTCTTCTGCGTCACAGTCGCCCGCCCGGTTGACGCCCGGTGCGCGGCGCGGCACTGTCGTCCCTCGTGTCGTCCGACGCCCAGTCCCGCGCCAGTTTCCACGGTGTGCTCGCCGCGGGCGGCGGCTTTTTGCTCTGGGGCATCGTGCCGCTCTACTGGAAACAGATGCAGCACGTCCCCGCGACGGAGCTGATCATGCACCGCATCGTGTGGTCGCTCGCGCTCCTGCTCGGCGTGCTGGCGGTGAAACGCGAGTTCGCCACGCTGCGCCCGGCCTTCGCGAGCTGGCGCAGCCTCGGGCGCAACGCGCTCGCGAGCCTGCTGCTGTCGGTCAACTGGCTCGTCTACGTCTGGGGCGTGAACAACGGGCACATCATCGAGTGCAGCCTCGGGTATTTTCTCACGCCGCTGGGCAACGTCGCGCTCGGCTTCGTGTTCCTGCACGAGCGGCTGCGGCGGCTGCAGTGGACGGCCATCGCCTTCGCCACGCTCGGCGTCGCGCTCCTGCTGATCGGCGTCGGCCACGTGCCGTGGATCGCGCTGACGCTCGCGTCGTCGTGGTCGTGCTACGCGATCCTGAAGAAGAGATCCGCGCTCGGCTCCGTCGCCGGACTCACGGTGGAGACGATCCTGCTCCTCCCCTTCGCGGCCGGCGCGCTGCTGTGGTGGAACGCGCAGGGCGGCGGCGTGCTCGGCCACGCGGACCTGCGGACGCACCTGCTCGTGCTGAGCGTCGGCGTGATCACGGCGATCCCGTTGCTGCTGTTTTCCTACGGCGCGCAACGCATCCGGCTGACGACGATCGGCCTGCTGCAATACATCGCGCCGAGCGTGCAGTTCGCCATCGGCTACTTCGTCTATCGCGAGCCGTTCGACGCCGCGCGCTTCGCGGCGTATGCGCTCATCTGGTGCGGCTTGGCGCTCTACACGGCCGACAGTTTCTGGACGCAGCGGAAGCGGATCTTCGGGTAAGCCGGCCCTACTCCACCCTCACTGCGCGGGAATGTGCGGGCCGAAATCGAGCAGCTCCATCTCGAACACGAGCGTGGCGCGGCGCGGGATCTTCGGCGGGTTGCCGCGCGAGCCGTAACCGAGTTCGAAGGGGACGATCAGGAGCCACTTCGCGCCCTTGGTCATGCGCACGAGCGCCTGATCCCAGCCGGCGATGAGCTCGCCGCGCGCGACCCGCGGACGGAAGGAGTTCTCCGGATCGGACGCCTGGTCGAACACGGTGCCGTCGAGCAGCATGCCCTTGTAGAGGACGGACACGCGTTGTCCGGGCTGCGGCATGCCGGCGGATTTGTCGCCCTCGCGCAACACGACGTAGCGGAGTCCGGTGGAGGTTTTCTGCGCCTCGGGCCAGCGCTGTTCGACGATCTCAAGGTCCTCGGGCGGCAGGCGCTCGCGCTGGGCGTGCGCGGGGAGCGCAGCCCCGGCGGCGAGGAGGACGGCAAAAAGGAAGGCGAAACGACGGGTGACCGGACTCATTTTTTCTGGGGCGGAGTGGACGGGGGAATGACGCGGAAGGTGACGCTCATCTCGTTCGAGGTCGAGGCTGCATCCTTGGCGGGCGCGGGGGCGGTCTTCACCGTGGGCAGGATCTCGGCCGCGCCGTCGCGCGCGGGCACGGGAGTTGGCGCCGGGGCCGACACCGGCGGCGTGACGGCAGTGGCGGCCGCCGTGCTGACGCTCGGCAGCGGCGCGGCGGTGGCGAAGCCACGCTCGAGGAGTTGCATGACTTGGAAATCGCGCAGCTTCGACGCGTCGCTGCCGAGAACGACACAGATGAGGCGGCGGCCGTTGCGCTCCGCGGTGGCGGCGAGCGAGAAGCCGGCGGCGGAGAAATAACCGGTCTTGAGGCCGTCGCAGCCGGCGAACTTGCCGAGCAGATGATTGTGGCTGCGCATCTCGAAGGGATTGGCGGAATTCGCGCGGAGCATGCGGACCTTGATCGCGCTGTAGGCGAGGATGCGCTCGTGCTGGATGAGGTGGCGCGAGAGCGTGGCGAGGTCGCGCGCGGTGGAGACATCGGGCTCGTTGCCGCGCGACGGCGGCAAGCCGTGCGGCGAGGTGAAGCGCGTGGCGGTCATGCCGAGGGCGCGGGCCTTCTCGTTCATCAGCGCCACGAAGCCCTCGCGCGAACCGCCGACGTGCAGCGCGAGCGCGACGGCGGCGTCGTTGGCCGAGGAGACGATGAGCGCGACGAGCAGGTCGTCGACGGTGAAGACCTCGCCCTGCTTGAGGTAGACCTGCGAGCCGCCGGTCTTCGCCGCCTCGGCGGAGACGGTGATCGGCGTGTCGAGCGTGAGCTGGCCGGCGAGCACGCGGTCCATGACGACGGCGAAGGTCATGAGCTTCGTCACACTGGCCGGATACGCCGCCGTGTCGGCACCGTCGGCGAAGAGCACCGCGCCCGTGTCGGCATCGGTGACGATGGCGCCGACGTAGGGGTTGCGGGAGATCTTCTCCAGCGCCGGCGCGGCGACGGGAGCGAGGAGAACAGGGAGCAGCAGCACGGCGGCGAGCCGGCGGAAAAATTTCATGGACGAGCCAACGCAGCGGCGCCCGGCGCGCGGGGCAACGAAAATTCGTGGTTCAAGCGCCAGCGACGGCCTGATGCCGCGCGATCTGCCCGAGCGCCCGGCGCAGGAGCGTCTGGCCCGGCTCCATGCGATGCCAGGGCGAGGCGCCGCTCGGATGCGGGAGCGGGATGCAATCAATCCCGCGGCCGCGGTGCTCGAGGCGGAATTTTTTCCCGATGAGGTCGTTCAGCGGCGCAGGCGGCAGGAACTGCGTGATGGCGAGCTTGCCGACGGGGAGGACGAGGTCGGGCTGGAGGAGGTCGAGCTCGGCCGCGAGCCAGCGCGAGCAGGCGGCGATCTCGTCGTCGTCCGGCACGCGGTCACCGCCGGTGGTTTTCTTGCCGGGGAAGCAGCGGCAGACGGCGGCGAAGTAGATGCGGTCGCGCGTCTCGTCCTCGGTCCAGCCGAGCGCGGCGTGGAACCACTTGAAGAGTGTCTTGCCAGCGGTCCACGCGAAGGGGCGGCCGAGCTTCGGCTCCTTGTCGCCCGGCGCCTGGCCGACGAGCAGCACGCGCGCGACGACGGGACGCCCGACGACGACCGGCCGGTGCATGCGCGGGCAAGCTTCGCACGCGGCGAGGCGGGCGAGGTGTTTTTTTACGGCAGCGACGGTGGGCGCGGGCATGGCGGAACGCACCGTCGAGCACGCGGCGCGCGCGGGCGGAGGTCAAGCCGCGCCACGCTGGAGCCCGCGGCAAAGTGTAACCTAATAGGTTACACTTTGCCGGGACGGAGAATTTGCCGGCTGTGCGCGATGCGTGTGGTGCGGCCTGGCGGAGCTCGGTCCTCCACGCGCGTGGCGTGGCGGTCGCTCAGCGGCGGCCGCGGAAGCTGTAGCCGACTTTGCCGCCGTTGGCGTCGCGGTTGGGGCGTCCGCCCCCGCCGTGACCGCCACGGTAGCCGCGGTTGCCACCGCCGCCGCGATGTCCGCCGCCGCCACCACCACCGCGCTGGCCGCGGGGCTGCTTGGGTTGGGCGACGCCGAAGGGCAGGTAGTCGAAGCCCTCGAGGCGGAGCTCGGGGATCTTCTGGCCGATGAAGCGCTGGATGTCGCGGATGTCGTCGGCGTTCTCCGGCGTGACGAGCGTGAACGCGTCGCCGACGGCCTGCGCGCGGCCGGTGCGGCCGATGCGGTGGACGTAGTCCTCGGGATTTTCCGGGACGTCGTAATTGATGACGTGCGTGACGCCGGCAACGTCGATGCCGCGGGCGGCGATGTCGGTGGCGACCATCACCTCGTATTTGCCGGACTTGAAGCCGGCGAGAGCCTCGATGCGCTGGTTCTGCGAGCGGTTGGCGTGCAGGACGGCGACGGAATGGTTGGCGGCCTTGAGGCGGCGCGCAATCTTGTCGGCGCCGTGCTTGGTGCGCGAGAAGACGAGCACGCTGTCGAAATCGGTCTTCTCCAGAAGCGCGAGGAGGAGGTCGAACTTCTGCGTGAACGCGACCGGGTAGAGCGCGTGCGAGACGGACTGGTTGACCGAGCGGTTGACGCCGACCTCGACGCGCGTCGGGTTGCGGAGGGCGAATTGCGCGACCTGCTGGATCTCGGGCGGCACGGTGGCGGAGAAGAACAGCGTCTGGCGCTCGCGCGGGCAGCGCGCGATGATGTCCTTCACGACGGGCAGGAAGCCCATGTCGAGCATGCGGTCCACCTCGTCGAGGACGAGGATCTGGATGTCGCGGAGATTGATCGAGCCGTCCTGGACGAAGTCCATCAGACGGCCGGGCGTGGCGCAGATGACGTCGACGCCGCGGCGGAGCTCGCTGCGCTGGTGGCCGTAGCCGACGCCGCCGAAGACGGCGACGGTGCGGAGGTCGGTGAAGCGGGCGAAATCGCGGAACGCGGTCTCGACCTGCGCGGCGAGTTCGCGCGTGGGCTCGAGCACGAGCACGCGGGGCTTGGCGGCGTGGGCGCCGAGCTTGGAGAGGATCGGGAGCGCGAAGGCCGCGGTCTTGCCGGTGCCGGTCTGCGCGGAGCCGATGAGGTCGCCGCCGCCGAGGACGACGGGGATGGCGCGCAGCTGGATGGGAGTCGGGTCGGTGTAACCGGCAGCTTGGACGCCGCGGAGGACGGACTCGGAAAGTTGGAGAGCTTTGAAAGCCATGAACGAGAAACTGACGAACCACTAATGAGCACTAATCGACACTAATGGAAACGCGGGGCCGGCAAAGGTGCGGCACGGCGCGTGGAGCGCAGCGGGATTCCGGAGGAATCGCGGAGCGCGAATGGAACAGGACGGCGACAACTAGCGGACTAGCGGATTAATGATTCGCCTGGGAAAATAAAAGGGGCGGAGCCGCTTGGGCTCCGCCCCGGAAAGATTTGTCGGTTTGCGCGAGGCAAACGATCATCCGCCGAAGGCGGAAGACGACTTAGTAACGGTCGCGACCGCCACCGAAGCCACCGCGATCGCCGCCACGGCCACCACGGCCGCCGCCGAAACCGCCACGGCCACCGCCGCCGCCGCCGAAGCCGCGACGCTCGCCGCCGCCGAAGCCACCGCCGGCAGGACGGTCTTCCTTCGGACGGGCTTCGTTGACCTGGAGGGGACGGCCGTCGAGTTGGACGCCGTTGGTCTTCTCGATGGCGACCTTGGCCTCATCGGCGGTGCCCATCGTGACGAAGGCGAAACCGCGCGGGCGGCCGGTGAACTTGTCCATCGCGACGTAGATGTCGGTGACGGAGCCGAACTGCTCAAAGTGAGCGCGGAGGGAGTCTTCGGAGGTCTGGAAAGAGAGATTTCCGACGTAGAGTTTGGAGTTGCTCATGTGATGATGTCGTTGAGGGCCTTCGTCTGCTGCCAGTCCGTTCCCACTGTGGGTTTCAAATCATCACTTAAGCCAAGCAGCTCAGCCAACGACTCACCAGATCCTGTCATTTAACTCGAAAACTCTAAACGAACGGCGCCGAAGAACGCACCGAGGTCCGGCGATGGCAAGGGGATTCGCGCCGGATGCCGGCGGAACCGTTCCGGCGGAGCGGGTTACACCACGTTATTCCACGGCGGAGCGGCGGGGCGGAGCCGGCGCGGACAAGAGAAAAGGCGCCGTTTCACGCCGGCGCCTTTCCTGATGGCCAAGGAGATGGGTTGGCTCGATCAGCGACTCGAGCGGCGGAATTCGCGGCGCATCCAGTCCGTGAGCACGGCCTTGTCGTAACGGAGATTGTCGCTCGTCGGCAGGCGGGTGACGTGCAGGTAGCCGAGCTCCCGCAGCTCGCGCTTGCCTTCGCTGATCACCTTGCCGTCGGCGCCGAGGAGTTTGAACTCCAGCGTCACTTTCGGCGGGTAGATTTCCTTCAGGAAGCGGATGTGGTCCGCGGAGGCATGCATCCGGCCGGGCTCGAAATCGCCGGCCAGATCGATGTCGAGGAAGCGCACCTCAAGCCGCTGGCCCGGCTGCAGCAGCGAGCGGGCCTGATGAACAAGATGGGCGCGAAACTCGCTCATCAGCTGCTCCTGGCCGTCATCCCGGGACGCATGGCTCATGGTGAAGTCGGTGAATTTTTCCGGCGACTCGAACGACACGGTCACCGGACTCGGGGCTTCCGCGTCAGCGGCATGCGCTCCGACGGCGACGGCACCCAGCAGGGCGGCCGTGGCGGCTAGGAGGCGGAGAGGGGAATTCATGTGGTGCATAGTAAGCGCTCTGACCGCTTTGGCCAGCGTTGGGTTTCATCGAATTTTCTTTCGGCCCCGAACAGGCCTGCCGCCGCCGGCCTGGGGATGGAAAAGGGGAAATCGGGGCTTGAATTTAAAACAATCGTTTGAAACAGTCGTTTTATGCCGGACGCCTGCCACGACCCTGCGACGCACGAACGCATCATGGATGCGGCGGAGCGGCTGTTTGCGGAGCATGGGTTCAATGGCACGTCGATGCGCCGCATCACCGGGGCGGCCGCCGTGAATGTGGCGGCGGTGAACTACCATTTCGGCGACAAGGAATCGCTCTACGCGGAGGTGCTCCGCCGGCGTCTGCGCCCGATCAACGCCGCGCGCCTGGCCCGCCTCGAGGAGGCCGTGGCGGCGGCGGGCGATGCGCCGCCGCCGCTCGAGACGGTCGTCGACATCCTGTTGCGCCCGGTCTTCGAGGTGCACCGCGATCCGGCGCGGGGCGGGCCGCACATCGTGCGGATCATCGCGCGCACGCTGACCGAGCCGCTGCCGTTCATGAACGCGCTGCTGCGCGAGGAGCTGCACGCCGTGCTCGGGCGCTTCGCGCAAATCCTGCGGCGGCACGTGCCGCATCTCACGCCGGAGGAATTTCTCTGGCGGCTGAGCTTCGTCATCGGCGCGATGCAGCACACGCTGGCCACGCTCCACCAGATGAGCGCGCTGACCCACGGCATCTGCCGCGACAACGACTACGAGGGCGCGCTCCGGCGCTTCGTGGCGTCGGCCGGCGCGGTGTTCCGCCAACCCGTGACCTCACCCGGCGCCCCGGTTCCGCCCTCCCCCGCGCCATCCATCCCCGCCTGATCCGCCATGTATCGCCTCGCCCTCAAGATGCTCTTCGGCGACCACGCCAAATACCTGATGCTGATCAGCGGCATCACATTTTCCACGCTGCTGATGGCGCAGGGTGCGGCGCTGTTCTCCGGCATCATGTCGTGGACCTTCGCCACCCTGCGCAACTCGCGCGCCGAGATCTGGGTCGCCGACCCGAAGGTCGAGCAGGTCAACGACACCAAGCCGCTCCGCGACACCGATGTGAACCGCGTGCGCTCGGTCGGCTCGGTCGCCTGGGCCGCGCCGCTCTATTCGGGCACGATCCAGGCGCGCCTGCTCGATGGCTCGTTCAAGCTCATCCAGCTCATGGGCGTCGACGGCACGACCTTCATCGGCGCGCCGCCGCACATGCTCAAGGGCCGCCTCGAGGACCTGCGCCTCCCCAACACCGTGATCATCGACGAGCTCGCCGTCGCGCGCCTGAGCGAGGGCCGGCCGCGGCCGATCGACGTGGGCGACACCTTCGAGATCAACGACCGCGAGGCGCGCATCGTCGGCATCTGCCGCGCCGCGCGTTCGTTCTTCGGCGGGCCGTATGTGTTCACGACCTACGACCGCGCGGTGCAATACGCGCCGGCGCAGCGGAAGATGCTCAGCTTCATCCTCGCCGCGCCCGCGCCGGGAAAGACCGCGGCGGAGGTCGCGCGCGCCATCGAGCGCGAGACGGGCCTGCGGGCGTTCACCGAGCAGGAGTTCATGTGGTCGACGATGTGGTGGTATGTGCGCAACACCGGCATCCCGATCAACGTCGGCACGCTCGTCGTGCTCGGGTTCATTGTCGGCACGGTGATCTCCGGGCAGACGTTCTACTCCTTCGTGCACGAGAACACCCGCAACCTCGGCGCGCTGAAGGCCATGGGGGCGGGCACGGCCACGCTCTGCCTCATGCTGGTCCTGCAGTCGCTCGCCGTCGGCTTCATCGGCTTCGGCGTCGGGCTCGGCGGCGTGGCGCTGCTCGGGCACAACCTGCTCAAGGTCGGCTCCGTGCCCTTCCTGCTGCTCTGGCAGATCCCGCTCATCGTGGGCGCGGCGGTGGCGTTCATCTGCACGCTGTCGGCCCTGCTCGGCATCATCCGCGTGGCACGGCTCGAGCCGGCCATCGTCTTCCGCGGCTGACCATGCGCGCCGATCCCGACACCTCCTGCGCGGTCCGCCTCACGGGCGTGGACAAATCCTTCGGCGAGGGCGATTCGCGCACGCGCGTGCTGAAGGAGACGGATTTTTCCGCGCGCGTCGGCGAGCTGCTCATGCTCGTCGGCCCCTCGGGCTGCGGGAAGACGACGCTCCTCTCCATCCTCGCCGGCACGCTGCGGGCCGATGCCGGCGCGATCCGCGTGCTCGGGCACGACCTGCACGCGTTGCGCGGCGGGCCGTTGACGCGGTTCCGCGCGCGCCACCTCGGGTTCATTTTCCAGCAGTTCAACCTCATCCCGACCCTCAGCGTGGCGGAGAACGTCGCCGTGCCCCTCCTCATCCAGGGCGCGCGCTTCGGCGCCGCGGAGAAAAAGGCGCGCGCCATGCTCGATCTCGTCGGCATCGGCGAAAAAGCCGGTCAGCGCCCGGGCAAGCTCTCCGGCGGCCAGCAGCAGCGCGTCGCCATCGCGCGCGCCCTGGTGCACGAGCCGCCGCTGCTCGTCTGCGACGAGCCGACCTCGGCGCTGGATTCCGAGAACGGCCTGCGCGTGATGGAAATTCTCCGCGGCATCGCCCGGCAGGCCAACCGCACCGTCATCGTCGTCACGCACGACCCGCGCATCTACCGCTTCGCCGACCGCATGGCGGAGATGGAGGATGGCCGCATTCTCCGCGTCCTTTCCACGCCGGCCGAGATCGCCGCCGCCCACCCGCACTGACCCTTCCCCCGCCGCCATGATCCTCCTCCGCAAATTTTCCTTCTGGCTCGCCCTCGCCGGCCTCGTCTTCACCGGGCACCTCGTCACCCGCCTGCGCGCCAATCTCAACGAACCCGTGGTGCCGCCACCCGTCGCGCCGCCCGCCAAGCCGTTCGCCAGCTCCATCGCCGCCTCCGGCCTCGTCGAGGCCAACAGCGAGAACACCCTCGTCGGCGTGCCCGCGGCCGGCCTCGTCGCCGCCGTGCACGTCAAGGTCTGGGACCGCGTCGCCGCCGGCGCCCCGCTGCTCCAGCTCGACGACCGCGAGTTGCGCGCCCTGTTGCGCACGCAGGAGGCCGGCGTCGCGGTGGCCGAAGCGCAGCTGCGCAAGGCCCGCACGCCGCTCGCCCGCGTCGAAACCCTGCACCGCAGCGGCGCCGTGCCGGACGACGAGCTCGACGCGCGCCGCAACGACGTCGCCCTCGCCGAGGCCCAGCTCGCCGCCGCCCGCGCGGCCGTGGCGCAGACCGAGGCGTTGCTGGAGCGCCTCACGGTGCGCGCCCCGCTCGCCGGAACGGTGTTGCAGGTCAACGTGCGCGCCGGGGAATTCGTCAACGTGCTCTCATCCGTCGCCCCCGTCGTCATGGGCGACATCGACCACGTGCAGGTGCGGGCCGACATCGACGAGCAGCTCGCCCCGCGCGTGCGCGCCGGTGCCCAGGCGATCGGTTACCTGAAGGGCGACACCGAGCACCCGATCGAGCTCACCTTCGTGCGCATCGAGCCCTTCGTGATCCCCAAGCGCTCGCTCACGGGCGCCAGCACGGAGCGGGTCGACACCCGCGTGCTCCAAGTCATCTACCGCTTTCCGAACCCGCCCGAGCGCCGCGCCTACGTCGGGCAGCAGATGGATTTGTATATTCAGGATTAGCGCCGGCCGTTCGAGGCCGGGGCTCGCCCTGATACTTGTCGCTCCGGCTTGCCGAAAGCCCTGAAGCGCATCTTTTTCGGTTTCCGTTGCAACTTCTCCTAGCCGAACGGCGTATTGAGAAGGTGCCGGCTCCACGCTATTTTCCGGTCCGTCTCCGTGGTCTCCCGCCATGCTCATTTCCGTCATCATCCTCGCCCTCCTCTCCCTGCTCATCGCCACCGAGCCGGACGCCTGAGCGCGCCGTTTGACGCAGAACTTTTCTTGATCGGCCACCCGCGCGGTGGCCTTTTTCTTGCCCCCACGGAAAAAGAAATCAGCCTCGCCTTAACGAAAAGAATCTGCCTTAAGGAATGCTCACCGGTGGCAGTGACACCGACCGACCCCCGATACTCACCATGAACCGTAACCTGACTTCCCGTATCGTCGCCGTTTTGGCGGCCCTCGTCCTCAGCCTCAGCTCCCCGCTCGTGTTCGCGCAGCCGGCGCCCGCCCCGATCCCGCCGGTCCTCCAGGCGGCGTTGAACTCGGGCAATGCCGCGCAGATTCAACAAGTGATCACGACCCTCAGCCAGGGCAATCCTCAGCGCGCAGCCGCCCTCGCCGCCCAGGCCGCCGTCTACGCCCAAGGAATGGTCAACACCAACCCGCAGGCGGCGGTTAACATCGCCTCCGCTGTCACGAATATCGCAGCGGGCCTGGTCGCCTCCGATCCGGTCGGCGCCGCCAATGCCGCCGTCGAGGCCGCGAAGGTCGCGATCGCTCCCTCCGTGATCCAATCGTCTCCTACCGCCGCCGGCACGGTGGCCATTGCCGCCGCGAACATTGCGTCGAGTGGCACCGTCATCAACAACGCCCCGGCCGCCGCCGCGCAGATCGCCGTGCTGGTCGTGCAGGTCGCCACCAACCAGACGGTCGTGAGTGCCCTGCCGGGTGTGTCGTCCGTTGTCCAGACGGCGACGACCATCGTCAACAATCCGACCGTCACCAGCGCCGCCCCCCAAGCCGCCCAGCTGGTGCAACAGCAGACCCAAGGCACCTCGCAAAACAATCAGGGGCAGAGCTCGAGCAACAACAACCAGCAGAATAATCAGAACAATAACCAGAACAACAATCAGAACAACAATCCTGGCAACCCGCTGAATCCGGCGGATCGCAGCGGCTGATTTCTGCTCCATCCTGCTTTCCCCGACGCCGCGCCTTTGCGCGGCGTTTTTTTCGCCTGCCACTTTCGCATGCGCCGGGCGAATCCCCGCCCGCCCCCAAACCCGGCTTGCGCCGCAGCGATTCCGCGACTTCTTTCCGCGCTCACCTCCCAACCTCGTTTGTCCGTGTCCTCGTTCCCCGCCTCCCTCCGCCGCCTCGGCGCCTCGCTCATCCAGTGGGTCGATTCCGACTACACCCTTGAATCCCCCGAATCCATCCGCGCCCAGCCTGACGGCGTGAATCTCGTCCGCTGCATCCCCTTCGTCATCCTCCACCTCGGCTGCCTCGGCGTCATCTGGGTCGGCTGGAGCTGGTTCGCCGTCTGGGCCGCCGTCTTCCTCTACGTCGTGCGGATGTTCGCCGTCACGGGCATCTTCCACCGCTACTTCTCGCACAAGACCTACAGCACGTCGCGCTTCGGGCAGTTCCTGCTCGCGCTCTGGACCGGCACGACCGTCCAGCGCGGCCCGCTCTGGTGGGCCTACCATCACCGCCACCACCACCAGCACTCCGACCAGGAGGAGGACGCCCATTCGCCGCACGTCCACGGCTTCCTCTGGTCGCACATCGGCTGGATCACCTCGAAGCGCAATTTCCCCACCGACTACTCGAAGGTGAAGGACCTCGCGAAATACCCCGAGCTCGTCTGGCTCAACCGCTTCGACATCGTCGTCCCCGTGCTCTTCGCCGCCGGACTCTTCGGCCTCGGCGCCTTCCTCGAGAGCGCCGCCCCGCAGCTCGGCACCAACGCCTGGCAGCTCCTCGTCTGGGGCTTCTTCATCAGCACCACCGCGCTCTTTCACGGCACCGCGTCGATCAACTCCTTCACCCACCTCTGGGGCAAGCGCCGCTTCCACACGACCGACGATTCGCGCAACAGCTTCCTCCTTGCGCTCATCACCCTCGGCGAAGGCTGGCACAACAACCACCACCGCTACCAATCCTCCACGCGCAACGGTTTCTATTGGTGGGAGATCGATCCGACCTACTACGGCCTGAAACTCCTCTCGTGGACCGGCTTCATCTGGGGCCTCAAGCCCGTGCCGCAATCCATCTACGACGAGGCCGAGCGCAACGCCCACGCCGACACCGTGCAGCGCGTGACCTTCTCCTCCGTGCAGGACGAGATCAACACGCTCAAGCGCGTCGTCCCGACCGCCGCCGCCATCGCGATGGCCTCCGTCAACTCCCCCGAGGTCGCCGCGCAGATGCAGAAGAAAGACGGCCCCGCCATCCACAAGGACGTCAGCGAACTCGCCCAGCAGCCCCCCGCCACCGGCGAGCAGCAAAAATAAGACTCCCGCCGCCGCGCACCCGCCGCCGCGCACCCGCCGCCGCGCACCCGCCGCCGCGCCACCCGCCGCCGCGCACCCGCCGCCGCGCACCCGCCAACCCGCGCGCGCACCGCATCGCGCCTCTTCCCCCGCCCCGCGCGCCATCCGCCGCGGGGCTTTTTGCGACCATCTCCCACCGCGAAGCGCCCCAGGCACAAACTCCGTAATACGGACTTTGCCCACTCACGGTCCCCCCATGCGGCGGGCGCCGGTAAGCCGACGCAGCCGCCCGCCGCGAGGCTTAATGCGTCCATCCGCCGCCGCAGCCCGTAGTGCAGGCGAGCCACGCGCCAACCGCCGCGCCGCCGAATCGAAAATCAAAAATCCAAAATCGAAAATCCCGCGATGTCCCGCCCCACCCTCGCCATCATCGGCACCGGCATCTCCGGCCTCGGCTGCGCGCATTTCCTCCACCGCGAGTTCGACGTCACGCTCTTCGAGCAGAACCGTTACACCGGCGGCCACACCAACACCGTGACCGTCGCCGAGCCCGGCAGCGGCCGCGCCGTGCCGATCGACACCGGCTTCATGGTCTTCAACTACGAGACCTACCCGCAGCTCACGCGCCTCTTCGCGCAGCTCGACGTGCCGGTGAAGAAGACCGACATGTCCTTCAGCGTGCGCCATGAGGACACCGGCCTCGAGTTCAGCGGCTCCTCGCTCAACCACCTCTTCTGCCAGCGCCGCAACCTCCTCCGCCCGTCGTTCTACCGGATGTTGCTCCAGATCGACCGCTTCAACCGCGAGGCCGTCGCCGCGCTCGACGATCCCGCCTGGGCCAACCTCACGCTCGCCGACTACGTCGCGCGCCGCGGCTACGGCGAGGACTTCCTGAACCTCTACGTCATCCCGATGAGCAGCGCCGTGTGGTCCACGCCGCCGGAGAAGATGCTGCAGTTCCCCGCGCGCACGTTGCTGCGCTTCTTCCACAACCACGGCTTCCTCGGCCTCCACACGCAGCACCAGTGGTGGACCGTCGACGGTGGCGCGCAGCAATACGTCCACCGCCTCACCACGCCGTGGCGCGACCGCATCCGCCACGACGCGCGCGTCATCGCCGTCCGCCGCTCGCCCAACGGCGTCCATGTCACCACCGCCGACCGCCGCACCGAGCGCTTCGACAAGGTCATCCTCGCCGCCCACGGCCACGAATCCCTCGCGCTCCTCGCCGACCCCACGCCCGACGAGACGCGCCTGCTCCGCGAGTTCCAATACCAGCCCAACACCGCCACGCTGCACACCGACGCGTCCGTCATGCCACGCACGAAGCTCGCGTGGTCCGCGTGGAACTACTCCATCGCCCGCGACGCCACCGGCCGCGTCGAACCGATGACGATCTACTGGATGAACCGCCTCCAAGGCGTCTCCGACCGCGAGAACTACTTCGTCTCCATCAACCGCCCCGACCGCGTCGACCCGCGGAAAATCCTCCGCACGATCGCCTACGAGCACCCGCTCTTCACCCTTGGCGCCGTGCGCGCGCAGGCCGAGATCCCGGACCTCAACGCCCGCGCCGCCGGCGGCACCGAGACGTATTTCTGCGGCGCGTGGACGCGCTACGGTTTCCACGAGGACGGTTTTCTTTCCGCGGTGAACCTCGCGGAACTCCTGCTCGGCGGCGATCCGTGGCGGGATGTGAAGGCGGCGACCGAGACTGTTTCCGTTTGACGGTCAGGCGTCTGCCCAACCTTCCGTCAGGACAGCCAGTTGGGATACCTTTGCCTGCATCCTTTCGCCCGTCCGGCTCGTAGTTCAGGCGGTGAATTCCGGTCTCTACGAGTGCCATGTGATGCATCACCGGTTCGCGCCGCAGGCGCACCGGTTCGTGTATCGCATTTTCCTCTTCGCCTTCGACCTGGATGAGTTGCCCACGCTCCACCGCACGCTCCGCCTCTTCTCCGTCGGCCGCCGCAATCTCTACTCGTTCCGCCACGGCGACTACCTCCCGACCGCCGAGCCGCTGCACAATGCTTCCAGTCCGGAAGCCCGTCCCCACTCGGGTGAAAAATCCCCGGACCTGAAGCAGCGCGTCCTCGCCCACCTCGCGGCGCGCGGCGTCGACCTCATTGGCGGCCGCGTGATGCTCGTGACGCTGCCGCGCGTCGCGGGCTACCTCTTCAATCCCGTCTCGTTCTACTACTGCTACGACGCGCGCGGAAATCTCGCGGCCACGCTCGCCGAGGTGACGAACACGTTCCGCGAGGTGAAACCCTACGTCCTCACCGCGCACGACGAGCGCGGGGCGTTCCACCTGCGCACGCCGAAGCATTTCTACGTGTCGCCGTTCTCCGACGTCGACGTCGCATTCGACTTCACGCTCCGCCCGCTCGGCGACCGCCTGAGCGTGCAGATCGACGACTACACCGGCGCCGCGCGCACGCTCACCAGCACGGTCGCCGGCGCGCGCCAGCCGCTGACCGATGCCATGCTCGCCCGTTTCACCCTGAAATATCCGCTGCTCACGCTGCGCGTCATCACGCTCATCCACTGGCACGCCTTGCGCCTGTGGCTGAAGCGCGTTCCTTGGTTTGCCAAGGCCGCCCGCGCCGCCGATCAGCGCGACCTCTACCGCCCGCACGCCTCCCTCGCCCCGGTTTCCAAGTCATGAGTTCGTCCGCCAAAACCGCCCCCGCTTCCTTTGCCTCCGCCGAGCGCTCCGTCACCTTCGCCGAGCGCGCCGTGCTCGGCGCCTTCGCCGGCATGCCGCACGGCCGGCTGCGCCTCGAACTCCCCGACGGCACGAGCCGCGACTTCGGCGATCCCGCTGTCGTCGCGCGCGAAGTCGCGCCCGGTGTCGCGAACATCGCGACGCTCCGCGTCCGCCGGCCGGAGTTCTTCTCGAAATGCCTCCTCAGCGGCGACATCGGCTTCGCCGAGTCCTTCCTCGACGGCGATTGGGAGACGCCCGACCTCACGGCTGTGATCGGCTGGTTCATCCTCAACGTCGAGCACGCGCCCACGCTCTCCGGCTCGCAGCGCGCGCAATCGCTCGCGCTCAATCTCCTCCGCGGCGCCAACCGCCTCGGCCACCTGCTGCGCCCCAACAACCGCGCCATCGCGCGCCGCAACATCGCCGAGCACTACGACCTCTCCAACGACTTCTTCGCCCTCTGGCTCGACGACTCGATGATGTATTCGTCCGCGCGCTGGGAAAGCGCCAACGCCTCGCTGCGCGAGGCGCAGGACGCGAAGAACGACGCGCTCTGCCGCAAGCTTCACCTCGTGCCGACCGACCATGTCCTCGAGATCGGCACCGGCTGGGGCGGCTGGAGCCTCCACGCCGCGCAGACCTACGGCTGCCGCGTGACGACGCTGACCATCTCGCAACAGCAGCACGACCTCGCGGTGAAGCGCATCGCCGCCGCCGGGCTCAGCGACCGCATCGAGGTGCGCCTGCAGGATTACCGCGACCTCACCGGCTCCTTCGACAAGATCGTCTCCATCGAGATGCTCGAAGCCGTCGGCCACCGCTACCTCGCCGACTTCGCCGCCGTCTGCGACCGCGTGCTCAAGCGCGACGGCCTGATGGCGCTGCAGTTCATCACCTGCCCCGACGCGCGCTACGATTCGTTCCGCAGCGGCGTGGACTTCATCCAGAAGCACATCTTCCCCGGCTCGCTCCTGCTCTCGACCAACCGCCTCAACGACCTGCTCGCCGCGCACGGCGGCTTCGTGCTGCACGGTCTCGAGGACATGGGCCGCGACTACGCGCGCACGCTGCGCGTCTGGCGCGACGCCTTCCACGCGCGCCTCGACCGCGTGCGCGCGCTCGGCTTCGACGACCGTTTCATCCGCAAGTGGCACTACTACCTCTGCTACTGCGAAGCCGCCTTCGCCCTCCGCAACATCTCCGTCGTCCAAACCGTCCACACCCGCCCGAACAATCTCACGTTCTGAGGTAGGGCGCGCACTCCGTGCGCGCCGCGAACGTGAGCAAGCGCTCGTCCTCCTGCCCGGCGCGGACGGAGTCCGCGCCCCACCTTATTCTCCCCATGATCTGGTTCCTCCGCCTCCTCTTCCTCGGTGTCATCGGCGCCATGCTCTGGGCCACGACGACGGCCTCGCTGCACCAATCGCTCGGCGACTTCGCGCGCGGGCCGGTCATCCGCGACCCGTGGGTCGTGGCCACGCTCTTCGACGCCTACCTCGCCTTCCTTGCCTTCTTCGTCTTCGTCGCGTGGAAGGAGCGGTCGCTCGCCGCGCGCGGGCTGTGGTTCGTGGCGCTGATGCTCCTCGGCAACTTCGCCATCGCCGCCTACATGCTGCGCGAACTCTTCGCCGTGCCGGCCGACGGCCCGCTCGACGATGTGTTCACGCGCCGCAACCCCGGGCGCGTCGGCTTGGCGGGCGGTTTGACCGCGGCCGCCGTCGCCGTCTATCTGCTGGCGTGAATCCGCTGTCGCCCGACCCGTCCGCTCCGCCCGCCTCCTTCTGGCAACGGCGCGTCGTCGGCCCGCTCGCGGCGCAGCTGCGCCAAGGCGCGACCCCCGACGGCCTCGCGCTGACCTCGGCGGTGGGCCTCGCGTGCGGCGTGTTTCCGTTTCTCGGGTTCACCACCGGCCTGTGCTTTCTCGCCGCGCTCGTGCTGCGGCTGAACCAGCCGGTCATCCATGTCATCAACCAACTGCTCTGGCCGGTGCAGCTCGCGTTGATCGCGGTCTATGTCCGCGCCGGCGCGTGGCTCTTCGGTGCCGAAGCGCTGCCCTTCGATCCGACGGAGATCCAACGGGTGTTCTGGGCGTCGCAGGCGGAGTTCTGGTCGCGTTTCGGTCTGATGGGACTGCACGCGCTGACGGCGTGGCTCATCACCGTGCCCATCATCGTGGGCGTCGCCTATTTTGCGCTGCGGCCGGTGTTGCACCGGCTCACGCCGCGCTGAGACAGCGCCTTACTTCTTCCGGCTGCGACGGGCCTTCCGCTTCGCGCCGTGCAGTTCGCGCATGTAGGCGACGAGCTCGCGCATCACGGTGTCGGCGACACGCTGCTGGGTCGACACGCGGTCCTCGCCGCGCACCTCGACATAACCGGAGATGATCACCGCGCTGCCGCCGCCGAGGCGGTGGCAGATCGCCCACCACGCGTGCGGCACCTTCACCGCGCGCTCGCGCGACGGCTCCGCGTAGCCGGTGGTGGAGATCGCGACATCCGTGTCGAACAGCCGGCAGGCCCCCATCGCCATCTCGACCGCGACCTGTTGCGACACGCAGTTGGCCCGCTTCGCGTGGGCGCGGTTCACGCCGAGGCAGCGGACCTTCTCGTCGAGCGTGTAGGCGGTGATTCCGCCGCGCACGTAGACCGAGGTGCCGGAAACCGAGGTGAGCATCGCCTGCACGTGTCCGCCCGTCAGGCTTTCGGCGGCGGCGATCGTCAGCACCGGCGGACGCCGCATGAGTTTCTTGAGTTCGGCTGCGGGAGTCATGGCCCGCAGTGTGTCGCGCTTCGTTTTTTCCGCAAGCCCGGCCGCCGTGCGGGGGAAGACCGGCTGAAGCCGATCCTACTTTTTCTCCGCGCGTTCGCGGCGGATGCGCCAGCGCTGACGGCGATGCACGATGAGTCCGACGCACTCGTCCGCGCCGCAGCGGCACGGGTGTTCGCGGCCCTCCGCGAGGGGGAAACCGTAGTCGTAGCCGAGCTCTTCGCCGGGCGCGATGTCGCGCTTGGCGACGATCCAGATGCGGCCGCGATCCTCCTCGGATTCGCAGTTGGGCGCGCAGGAATGGTTGATGCGCCGCGCGGGATTCCACGGCACGTCGCCGTCGATGTCGTGGCGGCTGTCGGTCTCGAAGAGATAGACGCAGGCATCGCCGCCCGCGGCGGCGCGGGCGCGGCGGGCTTCGTCGCGCCGCAGGGCCTCGGCCTTCGTGACACGTTCGCCGACGTATTCGAGGATGCGCTCGCCCTGCGCGATGAAGTCGCGGGCGAAGAGCCCGTAACCGTGCACGCCGGAACGCGCGAGGCGGATGTTCGCCGGCAGTTTCATCCGGCGGCGGGGACGGGCGGCGCGGCGCTTCACTTCAATTCCACTCCGACCGGGCAATGATCGCTGCCGTGCACGTCCGCCTCGATCCACGCGCGCTTGAGGCGCGACTGGAGCGCGGCGGAGGCCATGACGTAATCGATGCGCCAGCCGACGTTGTTGGCGCGGGCGTTGGCGCGGTAGGTCCACCAGCTGTAGTGTCCGCCGCTCTTCTCGAACTGTCGGAACGTGTCGATGAAGCCCGCGGCGAGGTAGTCGCGGAAGCCCGCGCGCTCCTCATCGGAGAAGCCCGGGTTGCCGACGTTCTCCTTCGGGCGCGCGAGGTCGATCTCCTCGTGCGCGACGTTGAGGTCGCCGCAGAAGAGGACGGGCTTTTTCTTCTCCAACTTCTTCGCGTGCGCGAGCAACGCGCGGTCCCAGGCCTGGCGGAACTTGATGCGCGCCAGCTCGGGCTGGGCGTTCGGCACGTAGACGCCGACGACGAAGCAGTCGTCGAACTCGGCGGTGATGGCGCGCCCCTCGGCGTCGTGTTCCGGCGAACCGAGCCCGAGCGTGACGCTGAGCGGCTTGCGCCTCGCGAAGAGGGCGGTGCCGCTGTAGCCTTTTTTCTGCGCGGCATTCCAGACGAGTTCGTAGCCCTTCGGCCAGGCCACGCCCTGCACGTCGCCGGCGGTGGCCTTGACCTCCTGCAGGCAGATGACGTCGGCACGCGCGGCGTTCATCCACTCGAGCAGGCCCTTGCCGAGCGCGGCGCGCACACCGTTGACGTTCCAGGAAAGCAGTTTCATGCGCCCCCATCGCACGCATCCCACGAGCACGCGGCAAACGAAATTCCTCGGGGTCATCCGACTCGGATGCGAAGACGTTGACCGCAAGCTTCGCCGCATTTGTCGCTCCAGACCTGCTCCGGCGTCGGGTGCCCGCAGAGTGGCATCCGTTCCCTTACCTGCATCCGGCGTTGTGCCGCAGACGATTCCCCCGGGCGGTGGCGCTCCTTCTACGCCGTTCGTCCGTCGTCGTGGTCCGTCCGTCCCAGATGTATTCGCCCGCCTGCTGTGCCCGCCTCAAATCCAACCCACTGATAACACCATGAACCTTCGTCCCCTCTTCCTCCTCACGCTGTCGCTCGGCGGCACCGCCTTGCTCGCGGCCAAGGAGCCCGATCTCCGTCCGGCTCCGGTCTCCGTCTCCTCCGCCAACTACGAGAACACGCCGCGCGACGAGCTCATCCTCTCCGTCGAGGGCAAGCTCCAGGCCAACCCCGTCACGCGCACCCTCGAGCCGCTCCAGCGCCCGCAGCGCTACGTTTTCATCCCCGGCGAAATCTACGAAACCGACATCTCCTACGAGGAGATCTGCCGCCGCCTCGCCGCCGCCCTCGCCAAGAAGGGCTACTTCAACGCCGCCGACGACCAAGGCCGCGTCATCGACCCGCAGAACGTCGACCTCATCCTCCGCGTCCACGCCGGCGAGCGCGACTGGCGCAACCCCACCGTGCGCACCGAGTCGCTCACCTGGAAGGACGGCCTCGTCGCCCGTCCGCGCGGCCGCTCGCTCACCACGCTCGGCGGCGACGTGTTCTGGGACAACCGCGCCGGCGGCAACGACGACGCCCTCGGCGCCGCCGCGCGCAACGAAAACTCCCCCGGCTTCGGCTTCGGCAGCACGCCCGCCTCGCCCGGCGGCCAGGCCCCGCTCAACACCTACTCCGCCACCGCCAGCGCCAACGCCACCGGTTCGGAATACGAGGCCACCCGCGAATTCTACCTCATCGTCGTCGACGCCTTCCGCTACACCGAGCTCATGACGAAGGGCGACCGCGCCAAGCGCGTGTGGACCACCTTCCTCGCCGCCCCGCGCCAGCGCGGGCAGGTTTTCTCCGACGTCCTCAACACCATGCTCCGCGTCGGCACCGCCTACTTCGGCGAGACCACGCGCGGCCTGCAGATGTTCAACGACGCCCGCGCCATCGTCACGCCCGGCGAGATCAAGGTCATCGAATCCGACGTGAAACTGCCGACGAAGAACTGACGCGCCGCGCGCAGTTCAACCTCGGGACGCAACACGCCCCGCCCCCCTTCACCGCCCGGTCCGCGCCGGGCGGTTTTGTTTTGTCCGACCGCCGCCGCACTGCGACAACCGCGGCCGCCTCATCCGCCGCATGGCTTCGCTTCCTTCCTCGCCGCCGACCTGCACGCTCGACCTCAAGGTCGTGCCCAATGCGCCGCGCAACGAGGTCGCCGGCTGGCTCGGGGACGCGCTCAAGGTCAAGGTGCACGCCCCCGCGCTCGAAGGCCGCGCCAACGACGAGCTCTGCGCCTTCCTCGCCGACGCCCTCGACCTGCCCCGCCGGGCCGTGACGCTGCTGCGCGGTGAAAAATCCCGGCAGAAAACCGTCCGCGTCACCGGCCTCACGCTCGCCGAAACAAAACGCCGCCTCGGCATCTGACCCGCCACCCCACCCCGCATTCCCCGCGCCCCCGGACCTCATTCTCAGCGCGAATCCGCTGATTGCGCTTAATACGCAACAAACGCCTGCAGCGCTTTCGCCCCACCGTTCGGGTCGCGACGGCGGCGCAGGCGGCGACGGCCGCACTGCTCGCTGCGCAACGACACCCCAGTGCGTTGGGCCGGGCATTCGACCGGCCGCGGAGGTGAAGGCAGGCCAGTCGAAGACTGGCCCTACGCCCATCACCGTTTCATCGCACGACACCTGCGCCCGCGGGGTCCGCGGCAATTTGCGTATTACGCAAAATCGCCTCTCCCGCGGCGAGGAGAGGCGAAGCGCATAACTTACAGCATTTTCCGAAATAGTGTAGCCGCTCATTTCGGGGTAGGGCGAACCGTCCTCGGTGAGCCGCGGCTCGGCGGGGACGCCTCGCCCTACCACTGATACGGCCACACAAAAATTTTATCTGCTCTAAGTCACACCGCGGCCAGCGCCGGGTAATCCGTGTAGCCCTTCGGGCCGGGCGTGTAGAGCGTGTCCATGTCGACCGGGTTGAGCGGTGCATGGCGCGCGAAGCGCTCGGGCAGGTCCGGGTTGGCGATGTAGGCCATGCCGAAAGCGACGGCATCGGCGAGGCCGGCCTGAAGATCCGCTTCCGCGGCATCGCGCGTGTAGCCGCCGTTGCGGATGATCACGCCGCGATAATGCTGCCGCGCGACGCGCGCGAGCTCGACCTCGGCGGGGGCGTCGTGCTTGGCATGACGCAAATGCAGGTAGGCGGCGCCGCGGGCCTGCAGGCCCTTGGCCACGTGTGCCACGAGGGCGGGAGCATTGCTGTCGCGCATGTCGTTGAACGCGACGAGCGGCGAAAGCCGCACGCCGACGCGACCGGGGCCGAAGACGCCGATCGCGGCATCGATCGCCTCGAAGAGCAGGCGCGCGCGGTTTTCGACCGACCCGCCGTAGGCGTCGGTGCGGTTGTTCACGCCGTCGCGGAGGAACTGATCGAGCAGGTAGCCATGCGCACCGTGCAGCTCGACGAGGTCGAAACCCGCGGCCTTGGCGCGCACGGCGCCGAGGCGGAACTGTTCCACGACGCCGGGAATCTCCTCGAGCCGCAGCGGACGCGGCGCGGGATACGGCTGCTTGCCGCTCGGCGTGTGGATCGTGTCGCCTTGGATCGGCTGGTCCGACGACGAGACGGGCTGCACGCCACCGTTCAGGTCAGGGTGCGTCGCGCGGCCCGGATGCCAGAGCTGCAACGCCATGCGTCCGCCCGCCGCGTGCACGGCGTCGGTCACTTTCTTCCAACCGGCCGCGTGTGCGTCGCTGTAGATGCCCGGCTCGAGCCCGAACGCGCGCGCGTGGCCGGCGACCATCGTCGCCTCTGCGATCAACAGGCCGCCCGAGGCGCGCTGCCGGTAGTGCTCGGCGATCAAGTCGCCGGCGATGTGCTGCTCGTCCGCGCGCACGCGCGTGAGCGGAGCCATGAAGATGCGGTTGGGGACGGTGACGTCACCGACGCGAAGCGGAGAAAATAGTTGCATAGGGAAGCATCGACCCTGTGCGACTCCGGGCAAAAAGCAAACGGCGGGACGAAATAATTACGGCACAGTCGCGACCGGCACAGTGGCGGAAGTCAGCCGGTGGAAGCGCCAGCCGAGGAGAACGGCGGCGCAGCCGAGTCCGGCCGCGAGTCCGGCCCAGACGCCGACGGCGCCGAGCGGCGTGTGGAACGCCAGCAGGTAGCCGCCGGGCAGCGCGAAGATCCAATACGCCACGAACGTGATGAGCGTCGGGATCTTGACGTCGGACAACCCGCGCAGCGCCCCGGCGCCGATGACCTGGCCGCCGTCGAAGACTTGGAAGATCGCCGCCACGACGAGCAGTTGCGCCGCGAGGGCGACGACATCCGCCTCCGGCGTGAATCCGCGCGCCAGCAGCGCGCCGCCGAAGGCGAAAACAAGTCCGAAGCCGGCCATGATCGCAAACCCCGCCGCCAGCGCGCCGAAGCCGATCGGGCGCAGCGCCGCCTGCCGCCCTTCGCCGAGGGTCTTGCTCAGGCGCACCGCCGCGGCGGACGACAACCCGAGCGGGAACATGAAGGTGAACGCCGCGCAGCTCAGCGCGATCTGGTGCGCGGCGAGCGGCACGGTGCCGAGCCAGCCCATCATGAACGCCGCCGCGGAGAACGCGCCGGCCTCGAAGAGCCATTGTCCGGCCGCGGGCACGCCGATGTGCAGCATCTCGCGCACGCGCGCGCCGGAGAGTTTTCCGCGCCAGCGTTCCGGCCATTCCGCGCGCACCTCGGCCCGGCCCGTCAGCCAGCGCCAGAGCACGAGCAGCGCCACCGTGCGCGCCGCCAGCGTGGCCCAGCCCGCGCCGGCCAGCCCGAGCGCGGGCGCGCCGAGGCGACCGTAGATCAGCACCCAGTTGAGGAAGACGTTCAGGCCGACGCAGGCGAGCAACACCACCATCGGCACCCACGGGTGTCCGAGCGCCTCGCAGTATTGTTTCAACACCTGGAAAAGGAGCGCCGGCAGCAGCGACGCGGTGAGGAGGAGGAAATACGGGTTCACCTCCGCCACCACCTCCGCGGGCTGGCCGAAACGGTGGAGCTGCGTCGCCGTCGCCGCCATCAGCACGAGCGCGCCGAGGCCGATGAGCCAGCCGAGCGCCATGCCGTGGCGCAGGTATTCGGCGCATTCGCGCGGCTCGCGCGCACCGTGGGCGCGGGCGGTCAACACGGCGACGGGCAGCAGCAGGCCGATGCCGACGATGAAGACGAGGTTGCACACGCCGTTGGCGAAGGCCGAGGCGGCGAGCGGCACCTTGCCCACCTGCCCGATCATCACGCTGTCCGTGATGCCCATCAGCATCTGCCCGACCTGGCCCACCACGATGGGGAAGGCCAGCGTGAGGGTCGGACGCAGTTCGCGGAGGATGTCGGCGGAGCGGGCCATGGAAGCGGGCGGGAAATCGTCGCGGGCGCTGTGCCGGGCGCAACGCGTTTTCTGTTCGTCACCGGCGCCGCGGGCCTGTCCTTTCGGCCCGTGTCCCTTCTCGCGCTCGCGCTCGTCCTCATCGCCGCCGTGTGCCACGCCACGTGGAACCTAGCGGCGAAGCGCGCGGCGAGCGGCCTGCCCTACATCTGGGTGAGCGGCGTGCTCTCGGTCGCGTTGTGGACGCCGGTGGTGGCGGCGTATCTGTGGCTCGTGCCCGCCGCAATCACGCCGCTCGTGGCGGGTTTCATGGTGCTGAGCGGCGTCCTGCATGCGGGCTACTCGATCTACCTGCAACGCGCCTACCGCGCGGGCGATTTCACGCTCGTCTACCCGCTGGCCCGCGGCACGGGACCGCTGCTGTCGGCGCTCGTCGCCGTCGTCTGGCTCGGCGAGCGCCCGACGCCGCTCGCGCTCGGCGGCATCGCGGCGATCGTCGCGAGCATCTTCTTCCTCACCGGCGGCACGGCGCTCTTCTCCCGCGACCGCACCGCGGCCGGCGCGCCGGGCGCGGCCGTGCTCAACGGCGTGCTCTGCGGCGCGTTCATCGCCGCCTACACCGTCGTCGACCAGCGCGCCGTCATCGTCGCGGCCGCCTCGCCGCTGCTCATCGACTGGGGCGCGAACATCGCGCGCACGGTGCTGTTCGCGCCGTTCGCCGCGCGGCGCTGGGACGAATGCCGCGCGGTGTGGCGCGATTACCGGCGCGAATGCTATGCCGTCGCCGTGCTCGGTCCGGCAGGCTACATCCTCGTGCTGTTCGCGATGAAGTTGTCGCCGCTGAGCTACGTCGCGCCGGTGCGCGAGGTGAGCATTCTCATCGGCGCCTACCTCGGCGCGCGCGTGCTGAAGGAGACCGAGAGCCGCCGCCGCACGCTGGCGACGCTCGGCATGGTGGCGGGTGTGATTGCTCTGGCGCTGGGTTGAGCGCGGGGTAACTTCCCGGCGTGCGCCGTTCGAAGGAAATCCTCGTCCTCCTCGCCCTGTTGCTCGGGGCGGTGGCGTTCGTGCTCTGGTATGTCGCCGACCGGCGGGCCGCGATGCGCGCCGCGCCGGCCGCCGCGGAGCCCAAGGCCGTCGGCCCGGTCGCGGCCGAGCCACCCTTCGTGCCGCTCGGCGGACCGAACGAGGGCAAGACGATCGATTTTTCCAGCGGCAAACCGGTGGTGACCGACTCGCCCGAGGACCGCGCCGCGCTGGAAAAGGCGCTGCGGGAAATCGCCGAGGCGACGCGGGACGTGAAGTTCGGCCCCGGCGCGACAGCCACGCCGCCCGCGGCGACGCCCGCGCCCGCCCCGGCCGCCGAGCCGAAGAAGCCCTGAGCACCGCCGCGCCCGCGCGGCACCGGGCGCGTCCGGGCCGCGGTGACCGAGCGCGCGCTTGCCAAGGCGCGGCGCCGGCCGGAGAGTCGGCGCGTTTCCCCTCGCCATGCCGATCCTCGCCACCGTCCTGCGCGGAAGTTTTGAGCTGCCGGTGCTGTTCGACCTCGGGGCCACGTTCCTGTTCGCCGTCACCGGCGCCCTCGCGGGCGTGAAACGCGGGTGGGACATCGTCGGCGTCTTCGCCTTGGCGCTCGTCACCGGCATCGGCGGCGGACTCATCCGCGACGGGTTGTTCATCCAGGACCGCGTCACGCCGCTGCTGACGAATCCGCGCTACATCCAGGTCATCGTCGCCGCCGTCGTGGTCGGCGTGCTCTTCGGGTCGCGCGTGCATCACTTCGGGCGCGTGATCGCCATCGTCGAGTCGCTCGGCCTCGGCGCGTATGCGGCGTTCGGTGTGCAGAAGTCGCTCATCGCCGGCCTGCCCGTGCCGGCCGCGATCTTCATCGGCGTGGTCAACGCCGTCGGCGGCGGCATCCTGCGCGACCTGCTCTCGCGCGAGGAGCCGCTCGTGTTCAAGCCCGGCCAGTTCTACCTGCTCACGGCGCTGGGCGGCGCCGTGACCTTCGTGTTCTGCAGCATCATGCTCGAGTTCTCGGCCCACGCCTCCGCCCTCGCGGCCATCGCGCTCACCTTCGTCTTCCGCGTGCTCACCATCGTCTTCAACTGGCGCACGGCGCCGGTCTCGTCCGGCCGGGTGTTCGGCGAGGACGGTCCGCCGCCCGCGCCGCCGCCCGCGCGGGATTGAACCGCCGCACCCGCATCCGCTAGTTTCCGCGCCATGCCGCGTCACGTCCTCGCCCTCGACCAAGGCACGACCTCCTCGCGCGCCATCGTTTTCGACCGTCGCGGCCGGCCGCGCGGCGCCGCGCAGCAGGAATTCGCGCAGCACTTCCCGCGCCCGGGCTGGGTCGAGCACGACCCGCACGACCTCTGGGAATCCACCCGCCTCACCGCCCTCGGCGCGCTGGCGCAGGCGAACCTCACCGCGCGCGACATCGCGGCCATCGGCCTCACCAACCAGCGCGAGACGACGCTGCTCTGGGACCGCCGCACCGGCCGGCCGCTGCACCGCGCCATCGTCTGGCAGGACCGCCGCACGGCGGATCGGTGCGCGCGCCTGAAGCGCGACGGGCTCGAACCGCTCTTCCGCCGCCAGACCGGCCTGCTGCTCGATCCGTATTTCTCCGGCACGAAACTCGCGTGGCTGCTCGACCGCGTCCCCGGCGCGCGCCGCCGCGCCGCGCGGGGCGAGCTGGCCTTCGGCACCGTCGACACGTGGCTGCTCTGGCAACTCACCGGCGGGGCGGTCCACGCGACCGATGCCTCCAACGCCTCGCGCACCTTGCTCTTCAACCTCCGCACCGGTGCGTGGGACGACGAGCTCCTGCGCCTGCTGCGCATCCCGCGCGAGGTGTTGCCCGAGGTGCGCGACAGCAGCGGCGTCTTCGGCGAAGTCACGAGCGTGCCGGCGCTGCGCGGCGTGCCGATCCTCGGCGTCGCCGGCGACCAGCAGGCGGCGTTGTTCGGCCAGGCGTGCTTCCGGCCCGGCATGGCGAAGAACACCTACGGCACCGGCTGCTTCCTGCTCTGGCACGCCGGCGACCGGCCCGTGGTGTCGCGGCAGAAACTGCTCACGACCGTCGCCTGGCGGCTCGGCGGAAAGCTCGAATACGCGCTCGAGGGCAGCGTCTTCATCGGCGGCGCCGTCGTGCAGTGGCTGCGCGACGGACTCGGCCTCATCGCGCGCTCGGTCGACGTCGAGGCGCTCGCCGCGCGCGTGCCGGACAACGGCGGCGTCTACCTCGTGCCGGCGTTCGCCGGGCTGGGCGCGCCGCATTGGGACGCCGCCGCGCGCGGCGTCATCGTCGGCCTCACCCGCGGCAGCAACGCCGGCCACGTGGCCCGCGCCGCGCTCGAGAGCATCGCCTACCAATCCGCCGACCTGCTCGCGGCCATGCACGCCGACACCGGCCTGCGCCTGCGCGAACTCCGCGTCGACGGCGGCGCCGTGGTCAACGACGCCCTGATGCAGTTCCAAGCCGATCTCCTCCGCGTCCCCGTCGTCCGCCCGCGCACGACCGAGACGACAGCCCTCGGTGCCGCCTACCTCGCCGGCCTCGCTGCCGGCCTCTGGCGGACGCGCGCCGAAATCGCCGCCCTGTGGGAGGCGGAGCGCACCTTCCGCGCCCGCGCCAAACCGGCCTCCATGCGCCGGTTGCAGGCCGGCTGGCACCGCGCCGTCGCCCGCGCCCGCGACTGGGCCGAGTAACAAATCCGTCGAAGCCGCGCGCCCGCCTGCCGGGAGCTTGCAGCCGCGGCGCGGAAGCGGCATGAACGCCCCAGTCCCTGCCGCCATGAAACTTTCCCGCGTCCTCCGCCACGCCCTCCTCAGCGCCACCCTCGGCACCGCCGTCCTCGCCTCCGCCCAAGCCGACGGCGAACTCGCCGCCCTCATCGCCAAGGCCGAGAAGGGCAACGCCATCGCCCAATACAACCTCGGCCTCTCCTACGCCGAGGGTCGCGGGGTCGCCGCCGATCCCATCGAAGCCTTTGTCTGGCTCACCTTCGCCCAGGAGAACGGCGCCCGCGGCCGCGCCCTCGAGATTCTCCTCACCCGTCTCAGCCCCGGCCAGCTCGAGATCGCCCGCGCCCGGCTCGACAAGCGCCGCGCCGCCCTCGGCCTCGCGTTCGCCTCGCCGGCCCCCGCCGCCACCGCGACCGCACCCGCCCCGGCGGCCGCCACCGGCGCCGCCGACGGCGAACTCGCCCAGGCCCGCCTCGACAAGCAGCAGCTGAGCAACGAGCTCGCCGCCGCCTGGAAGGAAGCCGACCAACTCAAGGCCGAGCTCGAGCGCGCGCGCGCCGCCGGCACCGACACCGAGCAGGTCCGCCGCGAGCGCGACGCCCTCTCCACCCGCCTCGAGTCCCTCGCCGCCGAACTCGCCGGCCTCCGCGCCGAACGCGACCGCCTGCAGCGCGCCGCCACCGACGCCGAGCAGCGCGCCGGCACCGTGCAGGAGGCGGCCCGCGCCGGCGAGTCGCGCATCGCCGAACTCGTGCGCCAGACCGAGCAGCTCCGCACCGAACTCGCCGCCGCCCGCGCCACCGCGAGCCCGTCCCCGGGCAACGCCGAACTCGAGCGCCGCACTCGCGAGCTGCAGACCGTGCAGACCGAGCTCGACCAGGCCCGCCGCACCCAGACCGAGACGGCCGCCGCCCTTGAACGCGCCCAGAGCGAGCGCGCGGGCCTCGAGCGCATGCTCACCCAGGCGCAGAACGCCGCCCTCGGCCTCGGCCAGCAGGTCGACGCCCTCAACGCCCGTGTCGCCGAACTCTCCGCCCGCCCCGCGGCGCCCGCTTATCCCGACCTGCGCGAGCGCGTCGCCGACCTCGAGGCCCAGGTCGCCGCCCTCCGCGACGCGCCGCCCGCCTTCCCGGACCTGCGCAACCGGGTCAGCGAACTCGAGCAGCAACTCGCCGCCGCCGGCTCGGCCCCGGCCGCCGCCCCGGCTTATCCCGACCTGCGCGGCCGCGTGGGCGAACTTGAGCAGCAGCTCGGCATCGCCCGCCAGCAGGCCGCCAGCCTCGAAACCCGGGCCGATGCCCTCGCCAAGGCCCGCGGCAGCGTCGAGACGGAACTCCAAACCGTCCGCGCGCAACTCACCCGCAGCCAGCAGCAGACCAACGCCGCCGAGGACGAGCTCCGTCGGCTCCGCACCGCCGCCGAGCGCCCGGCCGCCCCCGCGTATCCCGACCTCCGCAATCGCGTCGCCGAACTCGAGGCGCAGGTCGCCGCACTCCGCAGCGCCCCGCCGGCCTACCCCGATCTCCGCGCCCGCGTGCAGGAACTCGAAACGCAGCTCGCCGCGCTCAGCACCCGCCCGGCCGCTCCGGCCTACCCCGACCTGCGCAACCGCGTCGCCGCCCTCGAGGCCGACCTCGCGGCCGCCCGCGCCGCGGCCCCCGCCTATCCGGATCTCCGCGCCCGCGTGACCGAGCTCGAGCACCAACTCGCCGTCACGCAGGGCCCCGCGCCCGAGCCTTCCGGCAACGCCGACGAACTCGCCCGCCAGCTCGCCGAAACCGAGGACCGCCTCGCCACCGCGCTGCGCGGCTACACGCTGCTGCAACAGGAACAGCGCGAGGCCCGCGCGCGGCTCGAGGCCGAGAGCGCGTCGCTCACCACCGCGCGCGACGACCTCTCGAGCCGTCTCGCCGCGGCCGAGGAATCCGCCCGCAGCGCGCAGGCCGAGGTCGCCCGCCTCACCGACTCGCTCGCCGCGCTCCAGCGCAGCACCAGCACCTCCTCCAGCGATCTCGCCGCCGCCCGCGCGCTCATCGCGCAGCTGCAAGGCGCCAACGCCGTCCTCGCCCGCGAGAATTACGACCTCAAGACCGCGCTCGCCCGCGATCCCGCGCGCGGCACCGTCGCCACGCCCGCCATTCCGGCCGGCCGCACGCACACGGTCGCCGACGGCGATTCGCTCTCGCGCATCAGCCAGCGCTACTACGGCACGCCCGGCCGCTGGACGGAGATCTTCAACGCCAACCGCGACGTGCTCGACGCCCAAGGCACGCTCCGCGTCGGCATGGTGCTGCGCATCCCGTAAGGGCGGAGTGTCGGTTGTAGGGCGGGGTCTCCTGACCCCGCCGTTGTTCGGGCGCGCTATCACGTCCGCGGCGGGGTCGGGAGACCCCGCCCTACATCACGCGAACGCCGCACATGGCCGCGGCTCGCGCGCGATTCCTCTCCCGCCTACTTCGGGAAAAACGCCACGATCGCCACCAAGGCCGTCAGCGAGGTTAGCACGCTCAGCGCGATCGTCGCCGAGGCGAGGCGCTCGTCGCCCTTCAACTCGACCGCCATGGTGTAGGATACGATCGCCGTCGGCGATGCCGTGAGAATCATGACGAGCGCCGTCTCGACCGCGCCGAGCCCGAGAAGGCGCGCCACCGCCCCGCCCAGGAGCGGCGCGATCCAGCCCTTGATCGCCGCGGAGGCCAGCGGCGCGCGCCAGCCATCGCCGACGCGCGCCGTCGCGAGGGCCCCGCCGACGCTGAGCAGGCCGAGCGGCAGCGCCATCTCGCCGAGTGCCGCCAGCGATTTGTCCACCGCCGGCGGCAGCGTCCACCCGAGCAGCACGAACCCGATGCCCGCCAGCGTCGCCAGCAGCGGCGGCGTGACGGCGAGCTGCTTCACCACCGGCCAGATCATCCGCGGGCCGAACGCGTGCTGGCTCAGCACGAGGACGAGCACGGCGCCGACGTTGTAGAGCACCATCGTCGGCGCCACGGCGATGACCGCCGCCGCATGCAGCGGCAGGCCGCCGAGCACGGGCACGTTGGGGAGCGCGAAGAGTATGGGCAGGCCGACGAAGGCCAGGTTGCCGCGCATCGCGCCCTGCACGAAGGTGCCGACCGCCGCGCCGGGCACGCGCAGGAGCCACGCACCGACATACCCGGCCGCAGCCGACAGCGCCGTCGCCGCGAACATCGCCGCCAGCAGCAGCTCCGCGCCGGCGGCCTCGCGGAGCGACGACACGAGCTGGCTGAACAGCAGCGCCGGCAGCCCGAGCCAATAGGTGAGACGGTTGGCCTCGCGGAAAAACCCCGCCGACACGAAGCCCGACCGCTGCAACCCCGCGCCGACCGCGATGAGGACGAAGACCGGGACAAGGGCGTTGACCACGAGCATGACCGGCCGACTGTGCTCCCGTCCGCACCGACCGTCCACGCCGAAAAGCCGTCCGCCCCGCCGCGCTTGGCTCGGAGCGGACCCGGCGGCAGGCTGCGCGGACGATGACCACGAATCTCTCCACCCTCGACGCGCTGCGCGACGACGTGCGGCGCACCAGCCTCGGCGGCTTCCCGATGCTGATCACCGCCGCCGGCGTGTGGACCGCGTGTGCGACGCTGACTTTTTTTCTGCCGACCAAGACCGCGGCGCTCGTTTTCCTTTTCCAAGGCATGGTGTCGATGCCGCTCGGGCTGTGGCTGCTGCCGAAATGGCTCGGGCTCACCGCGCTGCCGCGCGACCACGCGCTCACGCCGCTGCTCATCCAATGCGCATCGGTGCAGGCGCTGATACTGCCGGCGGTGTTCGCGCTCTTCGCGTTGAAGCCGCAGCTCGTGCCGATGGGCCTCGCCGCGATCATGGGCGGGCACTTCCTGCCCTATTGGTGGCTGCAACGCTCGAAGGCCTACGTCTGGGGCGCGGCGGTCAGCGCGCTCGGGCCGTGGGTGCTGACGATGTTCGCGGGCACGGCGAATTCCTTCCACTTCACCGGCTATCTCGTCGGCGCCGTGCTGGCCGCGCTCGCCCTCACCGTGCGCGCCGACGTGCGTGCGGGGCGCGTGACCTGATTTTTCGTCGCCAGTCGCGCGCGGCGCTGCTGCGCTCGGCGGCATGTCGACGCACTCGATCGCATTCATCGGCACGGGCGTGATGGGCCGCAGCATGGCGGGCCACCTGCTCGCCGCCGGCCACACGCTGCACGTCCACAACCGCACGAAGGACAAGGCGCAGGCGCTCCTCGCCGCCGGCGCGACCTGGCACGACACGCCCGGCGCGGCCGCGGCGCAGGCGGATTTCGTCATCACCATCGTCGGCTACCCGCACGACGTGGAGCAGACCTATCTTTCCCCGACGGGCGTGCTCGCCCACGCGCGTCCCGGCGCGGTGTTGATCGACATGACCACGTCGAGCCCCGCGCTGGCGCAGCGCATCGCCGCGGCGGCGCGGGAGAAGGGCCTGAGCGCGCTCGACGCGCCCGTGACCGGCGGCGACGTCGGCGCGCGCGAGGCAAAGCTCTCCATCATGGTCGGCGGCGACGAGGCGGCGTTCCAGCGCGCGCGCCCGCTGTTCGAGCGGATGGGCAAGATCGTGGTGTTCCATGGCGCGGCCGGCTCCGGCCAGCTCTGCAAGCTCGCCAACCAGATCGGCATCGCCTCGGTGATGATGTCGTGGTGCGAGGCGCTCGCCTTCGCGCGCGCCGCGGGGCTCGATCCGCAGCACGTGCTGGAGAACATCGGCGGCGGCGCCGCCGGCAGCGCGGCGATGACCGTGCTCGCCCCGCGCGCGCTGCGCGGGGATTTCGCGCCGGGCTTCTACGTGAAGCACTTCATGAAGGACATGAAGCTCGCGCTCGAGTGCGCGGAGCAGATGCGCCTCGACCTGCCGGGCCTCGCCGCCGCGAAGAAACTCTACGAACAGGTGATCGCGCGCGGCTGGGAGGAGTGCGGCACGCAGGCGCTCTGGCGGCTCTACGCCGAGCGCGGGTGACGGCCGGTCAGCGCTTTTCGCACATCAAGGCGAAGAGATTGCCGTCGGGATCGCGGAAGAAGGAGGTCCACAGCTCGTGGTCGGGCAGGCGCGCCGTCAGCGCCGGCGGCCGCTCCTCGCGCGCGCCCCGGGCGAGAAGCGCGGCGTGCGCGGCGGCGAGGTCGCCGACGCGGTAGTAGAGCAGCGACGGCGCATGATCGAGTTCGGGGGCCGACGGGGCGCTGATCATCAGGCGCACGCCGTCGAGGTCGAAGAAAGACAGGGCCGGGCCGGCGTCGAAGAGATGCCGCAGCCCGACGACATCGCGATAGAAGGCCGCCAGGCGGGGGACGTCGCGCGTGGTGATCGCGATCTGACGGAGCCCGGTGACGGAGGCGGGGTCCATGGCGGGAATCAGCCTTGGGCGGCCCCGCGCTGGGGCTGCCACTTGCGCGCGAGCCAGCCGCCGTAGAGGACGGCGCCGAGGTTCGCGACCCAGAACCAGGGCGGGTGCGGGAACGACGTCAGGTTCATCACGCTGGCGATGAGGAAGAGGCCGGTGACCATGAACACCTGCCGGCCCGGGGCGGTGAACGAGAGGCGGCCGGCGACCCAGGCGCCGCCGCAGACCCCGACGAAGTAACCGCCGAGCACGAGGAACATCGCGGGCAGCGGCAGCGAGCGGATGAACTGGCCCATCGCCTGCGCGTCGTGGCGGTCGACGCCGGCGGGGATCGGGTAGATCATCGCGCTGACCAGCTGCGCCGCGCTGATGAGCACGATGCCGGTGAGGGCGCCCGCCATCGCGGCGAGCGTGTTGCGGAGGATTTCCTTCAGCATGGGCGGAAAGGGATCAGGGGTTGACGGTGACGCGGATCGGCTCGGAGGCATTGCCCTGGTCGTCGCGCGCGGCAATGCGGAACTCGTAGGCGCGGCCGCGCGGGAGGACGACCTCGACGCTCCATTGCTGGTCGCTCATCCGGCGCACCGTGGCCGGCGCCTCCTGCACGGGCTGCTGGTCGGCGCCCTCGAAACGGCACGTGGCCGTGAGGCTCTCGACGACGTGTGCGCTCAGGACGGCGACTTCGACGACGAGGCGGTAGCGCCACTGGCCGTAGGGTTCGGCGCGGCTGGCGAGGTAGCGCACCTCGGGCACGCCGGCCGGCCGCTCGCCGCGCGCGGCGTCGACGGTGGTGACGGTGGTGCTGGCTTGCGCGGGGGCGCGGCGGCGGAGCGGCGCGGGCACGTGCACGCCCTCGGGGGCGGCGGCGGTGGCGTTGAAGAGGATGTTGTAGCCGGTGGCGAAGGCGGGCGTGTAGCCGAGGAGGTCGTCGGTGCCGTCGCCGTCGAAATCGCCGGCGAGGAAGCTGCGCTGCTCGGGGAAATCGCCGCCGCCGGCGAGGCGCGGCCACACCGGGTTGCGGCTGAAGCGCCGGTAATCGGCGCCGAGGTGGATGCGCAGGCCGTTGCGGCCGGTGAGGCCGAGGTCGGGGCGCCCGTCGCGGTTGAAATCGGCCACGACGATCGCCGCCGTGCCGAGGCCGAGGCCGTATTCGGAGCCGATCAGCTCCCACGGATCCTCCCAGCCGGCGCGGCCGGCCGCGCCGAAGACGACGCGGATCCGCTCGCCCTGCTCGACGTCGCTGTCGGTGAACACGAGGTCGTCGCGCCCGTCCTTGTCGAGGTCGGCCACGAAGAGGTCGCGCGCGAAGTCGTCACGGCCGCCGACGGGCCAGAGGAAGGGTTTGTTCGCGCCGCGCTGGTTGAAGAACATCCACGCGCCCGTGCTGCGGCCGCGATGCTCGGTGCTGACCGCCAAGTCGCTGAACCCGTCGCCGTCGAAGTCACCGGCCGCGAGCCGCGTGATCCGGTCGAAGCGCACGGCGTAGGGGTCGCCGACGGGCGTCACGCCGCTCTGCGCGACGCGGAGCAGGCGGAAGGTGTTGAAGCCCTCGATGACGGCGACGCCGTGGGCCAGCGGGCCGGTGAAGAACCGGCCGGCGGCGGCGCCGCGCACGGGCTGGGGGCCGCGGTAGGGCGCGGCGGCGGGCACGAAGCGCAGGTCGGGCGCGCCGAAATACACCTGCACGAGCGGGCCGCCCGCGACGAGCAGGTCGGTGAGGCCGTCGCCGTTGAAATCCGCCGCGAGGAGCACCTCGGGCGAGAACGCATCGAACTCCGGCGTCGGCAGGCGGCCGGCAGGCTCGAAGCCGCGCTCGGGGTCGCGGACGTAGAGCATGACGCCGTCCTCGACCGCCGCGAAGCCGGCGACGCGCCCGTGTGCGTGGAGCAGCGCCGCCTGGAGCGGCGGACGCGCGGTGGGCAGGCCGGCGAACCCGCCGAACGCGAAGCGGGGCAGCGCAAGCATGGCGGTGTTGAAGCGCACGGGCTCGCTGTCGCTCGCGCGCGGGAGCTGCTCGAGCCAGGCCTCGGCGACCGCGGCGCCGCCGGGGGCGCGGGGCAGCTCGAGCGCATGCGGCAGCGGCTCGGGCACGGGAAAGAGCGTGGGGTCGCCCGGCGCCGGCGTGCCCTCGGGCACCGGCGCGGGTGACGGCTGGTCGGGCGCGGGCGCGGGCAGCGGCCGCGCGCTGCGGACGCGGTCGAGATCGACCCACTCGTCGTAGGCCTCGTCGGCGCCCTCGTAGGCCACGTAGGCGCGGGTCGGCTCCGATTTCAGGATGATGGCGCGGTGACCGGCGCCGGCTTTTTCGACGATGACGCGCGCGCCGGTCGGCCAGGCCGCCGCCGCGACGAACGGCGCGAGACCGAGGGACAGAACGAGGGCGGGGAGAAGAGCGGAGCGCCGCATGACAGAGCGCGCGAAGTTGTCAGCGGCACGCGCGGGGGGCGATGCAAAACTCCGCGCAACGTCCGCCGCCTCCGCGCCGGCGCGCGCGCGGGCGGCCGGAGCGATGGAGCGGGCGCCGTGCTTGCGCGGGCCCGGGGCCCGGTCGAAGACCGGGCCTACTGCGCGGTCAGCTCGTCGTAGGCGACGCTGAGGTTGGAGGGGAGGCGGCTGTTCTGCGCAGCGTGGTAATCCGGGAAGGCGTCGAGGTTCTGGCGCGTGATAATCTCGGCCTTGGACTTGCCGGCGGCGATCTCGCCCTCGACGTGCGCGAGCAGCGCGGAGAGATAATCGCGGAACGCGAGCAGGTCGGCCGGCGTGCCGGTGACGCCGAACTGCGGGTTGCCGTGGCCGAAAATGTAGATCGCATCGGCCGGGTAGTCGCGCGCGACCGTCTCGAGCAGCGTGATCCAGCCGCGGATGCGGGCGCCCCCCGGCCCGTCGATCACCGGATAGAGGCGGTTGAACATCAGGTCGCCCATGTGGACGACGTTGGCCTTTTCGAAGAGCACGACGATGTCGCCGCGGGTATGCGCCGGGCCGAAGTGGCGGGCGGAGACGACCTCGTCGCCGGCGTCGAGGCGCCAGGTGTCGGTGAAGGTGGCGTCGGGCAGCGTGGGCTCGCCCATGCGCGGGTTGCGGGCGGCGGCGGCCTGCATGAGCTCGGGGACGTTGGCGTGGGCGACGATGGTCTTGGTCGCGGGGCGGACGGTGGCGTTGCCGCCGGTGTGGTCCCAGTGGTGGTGCGTGTTGATGACGGCGTCGAGGGAGCGGCCGGCGCGGCCGGGGAATCCCTCGAGGAACATCGCGGCGGTGTCGGCGAACTGCGTGTCGACGGCCACCAAGGCGTCGGCGTTCGCCAGCCAGCCGATCGTGCCGCCGCGGCCGGTGAACAGGCCGACGCCCCGGCGCAGGGGACGAAACTCGGTCACAACCGGCGGCGGGCCGGCGGGGCCGGCGGGAGCGGCGGCGGGCGGGGCGGTCTGGGCGAACAGCGGGCCCCTCGCCAAAAAGCCAAGCGAGACGGCCGCACCGGAGGTCACGAGGAATTCGCGGCGATTCATGGGCAGCAACTTAGACAGGTCGCGCCGCCGCGCCAGCGGCTTTTCCCGCAAACCCTGTAACCGCGCGGGCGCAGCGCGGTATTCCCCGCCGCACACCGCCATGCCTCCGTCTCATGTTGCTCGCCTCCCAGTCACCAGAAATCCGAGTTCCCTCCCCGGGCGCGGTCGTTAACTTCCCCGCCACCTTGGACGCCTCCGATCACGAACTCATGGTGGCCGTGCGCGCCGGCGAGATCGCCAAACTGGGCGAACTCTTCGAGCGCTATCACCAGCGCCTCTACGGCTTCTTTCTCCGGATGACCAACCAACCCGCCGTCAGCGAGGACCTGGTGCAGGTCGTCTTCTACCGCATCCTCAAATACCGCCACACCTACCGCGACGAGGGCAAGTTCACCGCCTGGATCTACCACCTCGCCCGCAAGGTCGCCGCCGACCACTTCCGCAAGCACGCCAAGGCCGCCACCGCCACCGACCCCGTCGACCTCCACGAGCACCCCGACGCCGGCCCGTCGCCCGACAGCAAGGCCGCCACGACCGACGACCTCGAACTCCTCCGCGTCGCCCTCGCCCGCCTCCCGCTCGAACACCGCGAAGTCCTCGTCCTCTCCCGCCTCCAAAACGTCGAGCACAAGGAGATTGCCCGCCTCTGCGACTGCTCCGTCGGCGCCGTCAAGGTCCGCGTCCACCGCGCGCTGAAGGAACTGCGCGAAGTCTATTTCAAGATCCGCCGCGAACAAGCGGCCTAGGCCGCGCGCCCGCGCGGCAAAATTCCAAACGCCAAAAGTCCAAACGCCAAACCATGCGTCCCATCGTCCAACTCCCGCGCACTCTTCCCGCCACGCCGGCGAGCTTTGGCGTTTGGGATTTGGAGTTTGGATTTTCCCCCGTCCGTTCCCGCTGAACCAGCCCGCCCACCCTCCGACTTTCGCTCCCGCCATGAACTGCCAACGCGTCCAGGAAAACTTCATCGACTACCAGGACGGCGCCCTCGCGCCCGATGACGCCGCGCAGATGCGCACCCACCTCGCCTCCTGCCCGTCCTGCCAGCGCGAGTGGTCCGCCCTCCAGGAAATCACCCGCAAGCTCGACCTCCTCCCCGCCGAGACGCCCAGCCCGCGCCTGCGCGAGCACTTCTACGCCATGCTCGAGACGCACCAGCGCGACGCCGACGCGCCGAGCCCCTTCGCCCTCGCGAAGAACCGCCTCGACCGCTTCTTCGAGGCCATCCTGCCCGCGCAACCCGCGCTCCAGTTCGCCTTCGCCCTCGCCCTCCTCGCCGCCGGCATCTTCGCCGGCGCCCGCTTCCTCCAGCAGCCCGCCCTCGTCGCGCCCGCCGACGACACCGCGAAACAGGAACTCGCCGCCCTCCGCACCCAAGTCGACAGCATGGGCAAGCTCGTCACGTATTCCCTCCTCCAGCAGAAATCCACCAGCGAGCGCCTGCAGAGTGTCCTCGCCACGATGGACCTCGCCAACCCCGACCGGAAGGTCCTCACCGACCTCGTCGGCGCCCTCGCCTTCGACCCCTCGGTCAACGTCCGCCTCTCCGCCATCGAGGCCCTCGCTCCACACGCCGAACAGGACATCGTCCGCGCCGGCCTCCTCGCCTCGCTCCCCCGCGAGACCGCCCCGCTCGTCCAGATGGCCATGATCGAGCTCCTCGCCTCCGTCCGCGAGACCGACGCCGCCCCGCTCTTCGACCAACTCAGCCGCGACGAAGCCGCCGACAAGAACGTCCGCGACGCCGCCCGCCGCGCCCTCGCCACTTTGCGCACGCCCGCCGAATCCGGTGACCGCCAGCCCAACCCGCAACCCAAGGAGCCCGCCAACGGCAAAACCGCCTGAGCGTCTCCCCGTTCCCTCCGACCAACCCTTACATGAAAACCCGCCCGCTCCCCCTCCTCCGCCTCGGCACCGCGTTCCTCGCAGTCGCCGCCGCCGCCCTCGCCGCGGCCGCCGACGGCGACACCGCCCGCATCAAGTTCAGCGACCCGTCCAAGCCCGGCACGCTGAAGTTCAACCTCCCCTGGGCCGAGGCCACCATCACCGGCACCGACGGCGACGAAGTCGTCGTCACCTCCTCCCTCGACAAGAAGAAGGAGCGCAACGAGGTCGACGCCGACGGCTTCCGCCGCCTCGACGACGACGTCTCCTTCGAGCTCAAGGAGCGCAACAACGTCGTCACCCTCAGCATCGCCGGCGACCAGCACTGGTTCGCCCACGGCGCCGAGTTCAAGATCCAGGTGCCGCGCAACACCCACCTCAACGTCCGCACCCAGGCCGGCGGCGACATCGTCATCCGCAACATCGACGGCGAGATCGACGTCAACAGCATGAACGGCGAGGTCCGCCTCACCGACGTCACCAACGCCGCCGTCATCAACACCATGAACGGCGAGGTCGTCGCCTCCTTCTCCAAGGTCCCGGCGAAGCCCATCTCGATCACCACCATGAACGGCGAGATCGACCTCCGCCTCCCCGCCGACACGAAGGCCAACCTGCGCATGCGCACCCACAACGGCAGCATCCGCACCAACTTCGCCGACGGCGTCCTCGTCGCCAAGACCGAGAAAGCCAGCTCCTGGCGCCACGCCACCGGCGAAGACCGCGAGCTCCAGCGCCGCGTCCGCACCGAGGCCCAGGCCGCTGTCCGCGAGGCCCGCGCCGCCGTCCGCGAGGCCGCCCGCGCCGTCGCCGTCGCCCCGGCCGCCGAGCCCGCGGACGAAGACGCCGAGGACTCCGGCCAAGCCCCGCTCCCGCCGATCCCGCCCATTCCCCCGATCGGCCCCCTCGGCGGCAAGACCGTCACCGGCACCCTCAATGGCGGCGGCATCGACATCTCCCTCTCGTCGATGAACGGCACCATCACGCTGCGCCAATCCAAGTAACCTCCCGCGCCCGACCGCCGCCCGACCGGAGACGCCCGCGCGTCTCCGGTCTTCTTTTTCCCGGCGTCGGACATTCCCCGACCCGCCCGTCGCCCGGCCGGCGCACGCATCCTTGCTAAGGCTGAGCAAACCCGTTGCACTGCCGTCCGATCGCATCGCGGCCACCGGCCGCCCGGGCCCGATCGATTTCCATGGCGCACATCCTCCTGATCGACGACGACGACATTTTCCGCGACGTGCTCGCCAGCGCACTCGAACAGTCCGGCCACGCCGTCCGCCAGGCCGCCAACGGCAACGAAGGACTCCGCCTCTACCGCGAGCAGCCCGCCGATCTCGTCATCACCGACATCGTCATGCCCGAGAAGGAAGGCCTCGACACGATCCGCGACCTGCGCCGCGACTTTCCGTCCGCACGCATCATCGCCATGTCCGGCGGCCTCGCGCACGACCCGAAGCTTTACCTGCACATGGCCGAGAAATTCGGCGCGCACGCCGTCCTCGCCAAGCCCTTCCACCTTTCCGACCTCGCCCAAGCCGTCGACGACGCCCTGGCCAAGTAAGCCCGGCCAGGCGCGAGTTCCAGCCGCCAGCCGCGCGTCACCCAGCGCGCCCGTGAACATCACCGCGCGCGCCCGCAAACTGTAGGTTGCGCGCTCGCGCGCAACTTCAGCGCGCGCGCCCGCCATCAAAGCCCTCTTCGTAGCAGCCGACGTAAGTCGGCTGACGAAACCCGCGAGCCCCAAGCGTCCCACGCCCTCGCCGCCGCACACGCGCGCTCCACTCCGGGCGAAACCGCCTCCTAGAACTCGTTCCCCGCGCGATAATGCGCGATCAGCTCCGCCGTGCCCGCCGCCATGCTCACGCGCGGCGCGTAGCCGAGGTCGCGTCGCGCCGCGTCGATCTTGAACCAGTGGTCCGTCGCCAGCTCCTTCGCCACGAAGCGCGTCATCGGCGGATCGCCCCGCAAGCGCAGCACGCGCCAGACCGTTTCCAACACCGCACCCGCGCGATACGCCGTGCCGAGCGACACATGCCGCGTGATCTCCGGCACGCCCACGCCGCGCAGCAATTCGTTGATCCAATCCCACAGCACGACCGGCTCGCCGTTGGTGATGAAATACGCCCTCCCGCGGGCCGGGCCGCGCTCCAGCGCCTGTTCGGCGAGGACGTGGGCGTCGACGACGTTCGTGATGTGCGTGCAGTCGACGAGGTTTTTCCCCGCGCCGACGATCTTCAGCCGGCCCTGGCGTGCGAGGGCGAGGACGCGCGGCACGACGTTGCGGTCGCCCGGTCCCCACACGAGGTGCGGACGCAGCGACACGGTCGCCAGCGTCGGCGAATTCGCCGCCTGCACGAGCCGCTCGGCCGCCGCCTTGCTCGTCGGATACGCGCACGGCGCCCCGGTGCAGAGCGGCGCCGACTCGTCCATCCCGGCGAGATCGCCGCCGTTGAAGACGACGCTGGGCGAGCTGGTGTAGACCAGCCGCGGCACGCCCGCGGCGCGGCAGGCGGCGAGCACCTGGCGCGTGCCCTCGACGTTGACGTGGAAGAAATCGTCCGCCGGCCCCCACACGCCGACGCGACCGGCGACATGGAACACCGTGCCCGCCCCGTCACAGCCGGCGCGCAACGCTGCGGCGTCGTGCAGATCGCCGCGCACGATCACGGCGCCGAGCTTCTCCAACTCCGGCAACGGCCGGCGCGCCAGCACGCGCACAGAGCGGCCCGCCGCGAGCAGGCGCTCCGCGAGCTTGCCGCCGATGAAGCCGCTGGCGCCGGTGATGAAGGTGGGGGCATTCGCATTCATGGACGATCCTTCCGGCCGGCCGTCAGCGCGCTGGCGGGCACGTCGCGCTTGTCGAGTTCGTAGCCACTGTGCCGCGCCGCCCACTTCGCCAGCGTGAGGCGGTGGATCTTGGCGTTGTGGCGGACGTCGACGGGAAATTGCGGATGCAGGAACGCAACGCGGATGCGGTCGGTGTGCGGATGCTGCGCGCCGAGCGCGCGGAGTTCGCGCACGAGCTTGCGGCGCAGCGAGGGCGTCTCGACCACTTCCTTGGCGCGCGGCTCGACGACGATGGCCGGGCGCTGCTCGCCGCGCTTGCCGAGCCCGACGAGGGCGGTGCGGCGCACGTCGGGGTGGGCGTTGAAGATGGGTTCGACCTGGTCGGGATAGAGCACGCCATCGCGCATGACGACGCGCTCGGCCTTGCGGCCGCAAAACCAGAGCCGGCCGTCGGCGTCGAGGTAGCCGACGTCGCCCATGCGATGCCACACCGGCGCGCCCGGCGCGCCGGAAGTTTCAAGGGGCAAGTGACAAGTAACAAGTGGACTGGTCGCGGGCTCTCCTTGGGACTTGGAACTTGGCACTTGGGCACTTGCGGCGGCGATCTTGGCCGCCGCGGTTTCCTCCGGCAGGGCGTCGTAGCTTTGGGTCACCACGGGGCCGCGGACGATGATCTCGCCGATTTCGCCGGGCGGGAGTTCGCGGGCTTCGGCGAGCGTGGCGAGCGGGCCGTCGACCGGGGCGATGATCTTCACCTCGATCTCGTTCACCGGGCGGCCGACGCAGGTGCCGCGGCCGGCGAGCGTCGCGGCGGCGTCGATCTCGGCGGCGGAAATCGTGCAGAGCGGCAGCGCCTCGGTGGCGCCATAGGGGCTGTGCGCCGTGCCCTGCGGCAGGAGCACCTGCACGTCGGCGAAGAGCGCCGGGGGCACGGGCGCGCCGGCCATGAGCACACGGCGCAGCGTCGGCAGCGTCGTGTTGGTGGCGCGACAGTGCGCGGCGATCTTTCGCCAGAGCGTGGGCGAGCCGAAGGTGTTCGTGACCTTTTCCTGCACGATGGCCTGCACGATCTTCGCCGGATCGACGGCGGCGGGCCGCGAGGGATCGATCTCGGGCACGATCGTGGTCATGCCGAGCGCGGGGTTGAAGAGCGCGAAGATCGGCAGCATCGGCAGGTCGACCTCGCCGGGCCGGATGCCGTAGGTGTCGCGCACGAGGCGCACCTGCGCGTCGAACATGCCGTGTTCGTAGCACACGCCCTTCGGCGCGCCGGTGGAGCCGGAGGTGAAGAGGATGGCGGCGAGGTCGCTCGCGGCGCTCGCGACGATCTCGGATTTGAAATTTGAGATTTGAGATCCACGGCGCACGCGTGCCGTGGGGGAGCCGCTGACCCAGATGCGCACCGCGACGGTGGCGAAGGCCCGGCGGAAAACGTGGCTGAGGACCTGCGCGAGGGGGATGCCAAGGAGCACGCGCGGGCGCGAGCGGGCGACGCAGGCGAGGAAGTTTTCGCGGCCCATGCCGGGGTCGATGATCACGGGCACGGCGCCGAGCTGGAAGAGCGCGAAGGCCGCGGCGATGAGCGGCAGGCCCTGGCGCACCATCACGAGCACGCGGTCGCCGCGGCGCACGCCCTTGGCCTGCAGGTGTGCGACCCAGGCGGCGACTTCGGCGTCGAGCTCGCGGAACGAGAGGGCGAGGTAATCGATCCGCCCGTCGCGCGTGCGGCCGCGCGGCACCTTGACGGCGGGGTGGTCCGGCTGGAGCGCGGCCATCGCCGGAAGGTGGCGGGCGATGTTGGCGGAATCAGGCATGGTGCGGTGACGGAGCGGGCGCGGGCCCTCCGGCGGAGCGCGCGCCGGGTCGCCGGGAGGACGGTGGGCTCAGGTTTGCCACGCGGGGGCGGACTTCAGCAGGGCGGCCTGCCAAGGGAGGAGGACCTCGTCGATGACGGCGGGCGCGCGGGCGATCTGCACGAGCTGGGAGCGGGTGGCGATGATCGTGGGATCGAGGTTGAGGCCTTGGGCGAGGCGGTCGCGCTCGGTCTTGATGCGGTCCTGCCGGGCGAGTTCCTCGGGCGTGAGCGGGGCGTAGTCGCGGCGGCGTTCGCGGCGCGGGAGCGTGCGCGGATCGGTCGAGAAGCCCTGGCGCACGGCGTCGGCGAGGCTGGGGAAGAGGCGGTCGTGCCGGCGGCCGAGGTGGATGTGGAGGACTTCCTGGATCGGCAGGCCGTCGTCGGCGGCGCGGGCGATGCGCATGAGCATTTCGTTGCCGGTGACCTTGAAGGGCGGCGTGTCGAGTTTCTCGGCCCAGCGTTCGCGCCAGTGCCAGAGCTGGTTGAGGACGGCGAGGCCGCGGCCGCCGAGTTTTTCGGAGCCGCCGATGCGCCAGGCGTTCTCGTCGGGGCCGGCGAAGCCCTCGCCGGCGACGGCGATCTGCCACTGGCATTTCTGGCGGAGCCAGTCGAGGCGGCCGAGGCGCTCGAGCTCGGCGGTGAGCTGGTCGCGGAGGGCGGGCAGGAAGTGCACGTCCATGGCGGCGTAGTCGAGCATGTCGCGGTCGAGCGGGCGCTGGGACCAGTTGGCCTTCTGGTGGTCCTTGTCGAGTTTCACGCCGAAGTGCTGCTCGAGGAGCGCGGCGAGGCCGAAGCGCGGGATGTTGAGCAGCTGCGCGGCGAACATCGTGTCGAACAGGCTCGCCGGGCGGAAGTCGCACAGGCCGCGCAGGAGGCGCAGGTCGTAGTCGCTGCCGTGCATGACGAGGTGTTTCTGCGCGAGGCGCGGCCAGAGTTCGCCGAGCGGGAGGTCGGCGAGGAGGTCGACGAGGTAGATGTCGCGGCCGGCCTGGATCTGGAGCAGGCAGATGGCGGTGCGGTAGCGGTAGAGGTTGTCGGCCTCGGTATCGAGGGCGATCTCGGCGACGCGATCGAGGGCGGCGTAGAGCGGCTCGAGTTGCGCGGGGGCGGTGATGAGGGTGTAGGACGGGGCGGAATTCACGCGGCGGAAAGGGTCATTGCTCCCAGGCGGAGAGGTAGGCGTCGAGGAGTTGGGGAAGGTCGGCGCTGTAGCCGCCCTCGAGAACGCCGGCGGCGGGGAGGCCGCTTTCGCGGACCCAGCGGCCGAGCGTGGCGAAGTCGTCGCGCTCGAGCGTCATTTCGGTGAGCGGGTCGTGCGCGTAGGCGTCGAAGCCGGCGGAGACGAGCACGAGGTCGGGTTGGAAATTGAGGACGGCCTCCCAGGAGCGGGCGAGCTCGGCGAGGTGCGCCTCGCGCGGCGTGTGCGGGGCGACGGGGAAGTTGCGGCAGTTGACGGTCGAGCGCGTGCCGGTGCCGGGGTAGCCGGGGTATTGGTGCACGGAGGAGAAGAAGACGCCGGGGCGGCCCTCGAGGATGTCCTCGGTGCCGTTGCCGTGGTGGGCGTCGAAATCCCAGACGGCGACGCGCACGGAGCCGCCGCCCTGGGCGTTGAGGGCGGCGATGGCGATCTGGTTGAGGTAGCAGAAGCCCATCGCCTGGTTGCGCGTGCAGTGGTGGCCGGGCGGGCGCATCAGGGCGAAGGCCTTTTTCCCCGCGAGCGCGAGGTGGGCGGCGTCGAGCGCGGCGGCGACGGCGCGGCGGGCGTGGAGATGGATGCCGGGAAAATACGGCGTGTCGTCGTCGATGTCGGGCCCGTGCGTGATGCGCTGGAGCAAGGCGGGCGTGTGCGCCGTGAGCAGGACGGCCTCGTCGAGCGGGCCGGGAAGGCGCCATTCCCAGTCGGGGTGCGCCGCCTGCAGGTATGGAACGGCGCGCTGGATGCGGGCGGGCTGCTCGGGCCGCATGTGCGAGCCGTATTCAGCGCAGGAAGGATCGTGCAGGATGATCATGAACTTTTGTCCGCCTACGGACCGACGGGAAGATGCCGAAGAAAACGGATGCCCCGGGGCGCATCAAGGCCGATTCTCGCCGCCGCGCGGCCGGGAGGCGGAGGCGAAATTTCCCTTTGTGCCGGGGCGGCTTTTCGTGGCCAAATCGCCGGCCATGAAGGTCGTCGTGCTCTGCTCCGGCGGGATGGATTCCGTGACCGCGCTCCACTGGGCGCGGCGGGGGCACGACGTGCGTGCGGTGCTGAGCTTCGACTACGGGGCGAAGCACAACGCCCGCGAGATCCCCTTCGCGGCCGCGCACGCCCGCGCCGTCGGCGCGCCGCACCTCGTCGTGCCGCTGGCGTTCATCGGCGAGCATTTCCAATCGGACCTGCTCAAGAGCGGCGGCGACATCCCCGAGGGCCATTACGCGGACGAGAACATGCGGCGCACCGTGGTGCCGTTCCGCAACGGCATCATGCTGGCCGTCGCCGGCGGCTACGCCGAGAGCGCGGGCGCCGAGGGGCTCGTCATCGCCGCGCACGGCGGCGACCATGCGATCTACCCGGATTGCCGCGAGGACTTCATGCGCGCGATGGGCGACGCGCTGCGGCTCGGCACCTATGCGGGCGTGCAGCTGCTGCGGCCGTTCATCGCGCTGAACAAGGGCCAGATCGCCGCCGAGGCGGCGCGCCTCGGCGTGGACCTCGGTCAGACCTGGTCGTGTTACAAGGGCGGCGCCGTGCACTGCGGCCAATGCGGCACCTGCGTCGAGCGCCGCGAGGCGTTCCAGCAGGCGGGGCTGGCGGACCCGACCGTGTATGCGAGCACGCCGCCGTTGCCGGCGAGACCGGCGCGCTAGTATAGGTCCTATAGAACTTATAAGACTCATAGGGCCGAATATGCTCATCTCCGAAATCTTCCACTCGATCCAAGGCGAAGGCGAATTGACCGGCGTGCCGTCGGTGTTCGTCCGCACGAGCGGGTGCAACCTCCGCTGCAACTGGTGCGACACGCCCTACGCGTCGTGGGAGCCGGAGGGGTGCACGATGACGGTCGAGGAGATCGTCGCGGCGGTGAAGTCCCACCCCGCGGCGCGGCACGTCGTGCTGACGGGCGGAGAGCCGATGATCGCGCCGGGAATCCATGAGCTGGCGTTCCAGCTCAAGGAGGACGGCTACCACCTCACGATCGAGACGGCCGCCACGATCGCGCCGCGCGGCATCGCCTGCGACCTCGCCTCGCTCAGCCCGAAACTCGCGCACTCCGCGCCCGACGCGCGGCTCGACGACACGTGGCGCCGCAAGCACGAGGCGCTCCGCCGGCAGCCGGAGATCATCGCCGAATGGATCGCGGCCGGGGATTACCAATTGAAGTTCGTCGTGCGCGACGAGGCGGACGTGGCGGAGATCGAGGCGCTGTTGCGCGACACGCTCTGCGCGATCCCGCCGCACAAGGTCCTGCTCATGCCCGAGGGCACGAGCCTGGAGACGCTGCGCGCGCGCGCCGGCTGGCTGGCCGGGCTGTGCAAGGCCCGCGGCTACCGCTACGCGCACCGGCTGCACGTCGAATTGTTCGGCAACCGCCGGGGGACGTGAACCGCCGGCACCCGCCGCGGTCCAAGGAAATCCCCGCCCATGAAAACCCGCCCGCCGCTGCCGCCGCCCCGCAAGCTCTCCGAGGAGCTCGCCGAGCTGCATACGCGGGCGGCCGAGCGGGCCGTGACGCTGCGCGAGGTGATCTTCCTGCTGCGCGGGCGCGCCTACCTGCTGCTGGTGCTGCTGCTCGCCCTGCCCTTCCTCACGCCGATCCCGCTGCCGGGGCTGTCGACGCCGTTCGGCCTGGCCATCGCCGCGGTCGCACTGCGGCTGACGCTCGGGCAGCGCCCCTGGCTGCCGATGAAGCTCCAGCGGAAGGAGCTTCCGCCCGGCTTCTTCGGGCGGCTCTTCGCCGTGGCGGAGCGGATCCTGCGTTTCCTGGAAAAATTCCTCCGCCCGCGCCTGGCGCCGCTGACGGGGACGGACCTGCTCAACCAGCTGCACGCACTGCTCATGCTCACCGCCGCGCTGGTGCTGCTGCTGCCGCTGCCGATCCCGTTCACCAACAGCTTCCCGGCATGGACGATCCTGCTGCTGGCGGGCGGGCTGCTGGAGCGCGACGGCGTGGCGATCCTGCTCGGCTACGTGGTCTTCGCCGCGGGCGTCTTCTACTTCATCTTCCTCGGCGGGGCGGCGGTGCAGCTCGTCGACGCGCTGCTGGCGTGGTGGCGCGGCTGAGCCCGCGGCCGCCTCAGAACTTCTGCGCGCGCAGCACCTGCACGTCGGAGGTGAAGGCAATCATGGCGTAGCGGGGGAAAAAATCGCGGCCGAGGCGCTCGAGCAGCGCGGCGGCGACCTCGGGCCGGACGACGACCTGGATCTGGAGGTTGGCGAACTCCGGGATGTCCGCCGGCCGGCCGCCCCGCGCGCCCTCGCCCTCGACGGGAAACAGCGTCCACCCGTGCGCGCCGCTGGTGCGGAGGAGCTCGGTGACGGGCCCGCGCGCGTGCGCCTCGCAGACGATGGTGAGCAACTTCATGGCGTGCGTGTTCATGACGGGGGGAGGTAGAGCCACTGCGCGAACGCGTAGCAGGCCGGGATGCCGAGGGTGAGGTTGAAGGGGAAGGTGACGGCGAGCGACGCGGTGAGATAGAGCGCGGGGTTGGCGTCGGGCAGTGACACGCGGATGGCCGCGGGCGCGGCGATGTAGGACGAGCTCGCCGCGAGCACACCCAGCAGCGTGGCGCCGCCGAGGTCGAGGCCGCAGGCGCGCCCGAGCAGGACGCCGAGGGCACCGTTGACGAGCGGAACGAGGACGCCGAAGCCGAGCAGGAACGGCCCGACGCGGCGCAGGTCCTGCCACCGGCGGCCCGCCACCGTGCCCATCTCCAGGAGGAAGAGCGCGAGCACGCCCTGGAACGGCGTGACGAAGAATGGCCCGACCTTCTCCATGCCCGCCGGCCCGCAGAGGTAGCCGACGCCCAAGGCGCCGACGAGCAGCAGCACGCTGCGACCGAACAGCGCCTCGTGCACCACCTGGCGCAGCGTGGCGCCGAGCGGATCGTCCGCGGCGCGCGGGGCGCCGAGCTTGCCGAGCACGACGCCGACGAGGATGGCCGGCGATTCCATGATCGCGAGGAAGGCGCTGGCGTAATTCGGGTAGGCCTGGCCGACGGCGAGGAGGTAGTTGGTCGCCGCGATGAACGTGACGGCGCTGACCGAGCCGTAGTGCGCGGCGATGGCGGCCGCATCGACGCCCGGCAGGCGGCCGACGTGGCGCAGGACCGGATAGGTCCAGAGCGGGATGAGCGCGCCCAGCACAACAGCAGCCAGGCCCGGCAGCCACACACGGGCGAGGCCGGCCTCATGGAGCGCAACGCCGCCCTTGAAGCCGATCGCGACCAGCAGGTAGATCGTCAGCCCGAGGTAGAGCGGCTCGGGAAACTTCAGGTCGCTCTTCGCCACGGCCGCCAGGACGCCGAGGGCGAAGAACAGGACGGCGGGCGAGAGGAGGTTGAGGCGGACGGCTTCGAGGATGTCCATGCGGGGGCGGAAACCTGCCCCGCCGCCTCAGGAGGAGGCGGGCGGGGACGCGGGTTTCTGCGCCGGCAGCGCCAGCGACACAAGCACGGAGACCGCGATGAGGGAGCCGATGATGCCGAGCGACCAGCTGATGGGGAACTTGCCGCCGAAGGCTTCGTTCAGCCACACCATCTTCAGGCCGACGAAGACCAGCACGAGGCCGAGGCCGTATTTGAGGAAGCGGAACTTGTGCATCACGCCCGCGAGCATGAAGAACATCGCGCGCAGACCGAGGATGGCGAAGACGTTCGACGTGAAAACGATCAACGGCTCCTTCGTCAGCGCGAAGATCGCGGGCACGCTGTCGATGGCGAACACGATGTCGGTCAGCTCGACGAACACGAGGCAGACGAAGAGCGGCGTGGCGTAGAGCACGCCGTCCTTGCGCAGGAAGAATTTCTGGCCCTCGAGCTTGGGCGTGACCGGCACGAGCTTGCGCAGCAGGCGGATGACGGGGTTCTTCTCCGGCTCGATCGGCTTCTCCGGGGCGAAGAGGATCTTGATGCCCGTCACGATGAGGAAAATGCCGAAGATCCAGATCACCCAGTGGAACTGCATCAGCACGGCGCCGAGGCTGATGAAGATGACGCGGAAGACCAGCGCGCCGAGGATGCCGTAGAAGAGGACGCGGTGCTGGTATTTCGCCGGAATCGCGAAATAGCTGAACACGACGACGAACACGAAGATGTTGTCCACCGAGAGCGATTTCTCGACGACGAAGCCGGTCAGGTATTCGAGCCCCGTCTGTTTCGCCAGCGCCAGGTGGTCGAGTCCCGCCAGCCGCGGATCGAGCGGGAACTTGTAGAGCGCATACTGGTAGAGGCCGTAGCCGAAGGCCAGCGCGAGGCTGATCCAGACGACGCTCCACGTCAGCGCCTCCTTGAAGCTCACCTCATGCGCCTCGCGGTGGAACACGCCGAGATCGAGCGCGAGCATGCCGAGCACGAAGAGCGTGAAGAGGGCGTAGAACCACCAATAGTCGGCGAACGGGAAGAGAGGAATGGATGTCATGTCCGGAGCGGGCGGAGAATCCGCAACGGCCCCGCCGCCGCAAGCGCGCTTTCGGTGGAAACCCCCGCCCAGATTCCACCGCCGGCTTGAACCCCGGGCTCCGGTGCGCTTCCCTCCTCGCATGTCCTTGAACATCGCGCACCTGGCCATGTTGCACGTCATTGTCACCGCCGCCCTGGCGGGCCTGATCTGGACCGTGCAGCTGGCAATCTATCCGCAGTTTGACGCCGTCGGGCGCGACGGTTTCGCCGCGTATCACCGCCGCTACGTGCGCGGCATCACAGGGCCCGTGGCGGTCCTGATGGGCCTCGAGGTGCTGACGGCCGGCCTGCTCTTCTGGCAGGGCGTGCGCGGCGCGTGGTTCGTCGGCTCGCTCGTGCCGATTGCGATGATCTGGGCGATCACGATCGCCGTGGAGCTGCCGCTGCACCGCCGGCTCGGCCAGGGCTACGACGCCGAGGCGCACCGTCAGCTCGTGTGGACCAACTGGGCGCGCACGATCGCGTGGACCGCACGCACCGCGATGGTGAGCAAGTGGCTCTTCAGCCTGTCGGCGTGGTGAATCGGTGGCGCGGGCGAGGGTATGATGCCCGCGGCGTGGTAGGTTGCGCGCTTGCGCGCCACAGTTGCGCGCAAGCGCGCAACCGACAGGAAGGCGAAAGTTCCGCCGCGGATCGCCCGTCAGATCTTCAACACGATCTTCCCGAATTGCGCGCCGGCGGCCATGTGCTGGAAGGCCTGCTCCGTCTCCGCGAGCGGATACGCTGAATCGACGATCGGCGTGAGCTTCTTCGCGGCGACGAGCTGCGTCAGGCCGGCGAAATCCGCCGGCGAACCCATCGTCGTGCCGAGCACGTTGATCTGGCGGAAGAAACATTTCCGCATCTCGAAGAGCTTCGGATTTCCCGCCGTTGCGCCGAAGAACACGATGCGCGCGCCCGGCGCGGAGAGATCGATGAGCTTCGGGAAGCCGTCGCCGCCCGCGCTGTCGACGATGACGTCGAAGGCGCCGGCGAGCTTCGCCAGCTGCTCGGCCCAGTCGGCGTCGCGGTAGTTGACCCCGCCGAGGGCGCCGAGCGCCTTGGCGCGGAGGATCTTGTCGGGCGAACCCGAGGTCACCCACACCTGCGCGCCCGCGGCGACGGCGAACTGCAACGCAAAGAGCGCCGCGCCGCCGCCCGTGCCGGTGACGAGCACGCGCTCGCCGGCCTTGAGCTGCGCGCGCGTGAACACCGCGCGCCACGCCGTCAGGCCCGCGAGCGGGAGCGCGGCGGCCTCCTCCCAGCCGAGATGCGCGGGCTTCGGCGCGAGATTGGCCACGGCGATGGCGATCTGTTCCGCGAAGGTGCCCGGGTCGGGCATGCCGAGGATGCGGAACTTCGGCCCCTGCGCCCGCGGATCGCCGCCCCACTCCAGCGCGGGATTGATGATCACCTCGCGTCCGACCCACGCGGCGTCGGCGGGATCGCCGACCGATTCCACGATGCCCGCGCCATCGGAGCCCGGCGTGACGGGCAGCGCGATGCCCGGGTAAAGGCCTTGCTGGATCCACACGTCGCGGTGATTGAGCGCCGCCGCCTTGAGTCGCACGACGGCCTGACCGGGCGCGGCGACGGGCGCGGGCACATCATTGAGGACGACAGGCTGTTTCAGGGCGACGAGCTGGGCGGCTTTCATGGGGCGGGAGCCTAGCGCCGGGCCGCGCGGGCGCAAACGCGGAGCCGGTGCAGCGCGCGGGAATTTCGCGGGCGGATTGCAGGCGCGGATGCGAAGCGAACTCGGGCGGAGCGGGCGGGGCGAGTCGTAGCAGCCGACGTAAGTCGGCTGGTTAATTCCCGCCCGCCAGCGCAACTTCCGAACAGCCGACTTACGTCGGCTGCTACGGGGTCTTGCGTCGGGCGTGCGCGATGGTGGGGGTCGCAACGTGGTAGGTGGCGCGCTGGCGCGCCACGTTGCGCGCAAGCGCGCAACCTACGGGAAGGCAGCGAGGGGCCGTGCACGCGGCGCGGCCCATGAGCCGTTCGCGGCGCGGCGGCAGCCGCGCCCTCCAGGGAGGCGGCTGCCTGCGGGAATGGCGCTCAGGGCGCGCCGGAGGGCTTCGCGGGCTCGAAGAGGTGGCCGTCGATCACCGTGCCGAGGACGTTCGTCGTGTATTCGAAGGGATCGCCGTCGAAGAGCGCGAGGTCGGCGTCCTTGCCGACGGCGAGCGAGCCGGTGCGGTCCGCGATGCCGAGGATCTTCGCGGCGTCGATCGTCACCGCGGCGAGCGCGCCCTCGAAACCGAGTCCCTTGCCGGCGGCGACGGCGGCCTCGAAGAGGACGACGCGCGTCTTCGGCACGTAGGATTCGTAACCGCTCTGGATCGCGAACGGGATGCCGGCGAGACGGAGCTTGGCCGCCGTGTCCATCGCGAGGTTCTGCGTGTCCTCGTTGGCGCGGGCCATCGTGGGATGCAAAATCACGGGGAAGCCGCTGGCCTTGATCTCGTCGAGCACGAGGTGGGCGTCGGCGCAGCCGTCGAGGACGACCGCAAGCTTGAACTCCTGCGCGAGGCGCAGCGCGGCGAGGATGTCGGGCGCGCGGTGGGCGGTGATGAGCAGGCGCTGCGTGCCGTCGAGCGCGCGGGCGAGGGCCTCGAGCTTGAGGTCGCGGGCGGGGCGCTTGGCCTCGTCCTTCGCCTCGCGCTTCTTCGCGTATTCCTGGGCCTTGATGAGCTCGGCGCGGAGCATGGCGACGGCCTTCGCGCGCGTGCCGGGGGCGCGGTTGCCGGCGCCCGGGGCTTCGCCGCGATTGAGCGCGGCGTTGCCGAGCGAGACGGTGATCATGGCATCCGGGCGGATCACATCGGCGTCGCCGTTGCGGCCGGTGGTCTTGACGACCATGGTCGAGCCGGAGACGAGCGCGCCGGGGGCGTGGCCGGTGTTGAGCGTGGTGACGCCGAAGTCGCGGACCCACGCGACGAGCGGGTCCTGCGCATTGTAGGCGTCGAGCGCACGGAGCTCGGGTTGCACGGCGGCGGAGCGCTCGAGCATGTCCTGGTCGTGCGGCTGGTTGAGCAGACCGGAGAGGCCGACGGTGGCGCGGGCGTCGATGAGGCCGGGCGTGACGACCTTGGCGTGCACGACGCGATGGTCGGCGGTATACATCATGTCCTTCGCCGTGCCGACGTAGGCGAGCTTGCCGTCGCGGCCGACGAGGATGAGGCCGTCGGTGATCGGCGCGCCCGCGGCGGTGTGGATCGTTCCGGCGTGGATCGCGAGCGGCATGGTGTCGGAACCGTCCTGCGCGCGGGCGGTGACGAGCGCGGTCGCGAGGGCGAGCGGGAGGGAGAGGAAGCGGGAGAATTTCATTGGGCACCTCCGAAGAGCTGGGCGTTGACGGCGGCGATGAGGTCCCAGGCGTTGCCGTAGCAGCAGAGCTGCGTGCGGGTGGGCTCGCCGGCGCCGGCACCGCCGAGGGCGTAGAGCCGGTCCTGCGGGTCGGTGAGGTCGAAGACCTTTTTCCCTTCGACCCAGGTCTGCTCGACCTGCGTGTAGACGCTGAGCGGATCGCCGTTGAGGAGGATGAAGTCAGCGTCCTTGCCCGGCGTGAGCGAGCCGACGCGGTGGTCGAGGCCGAGCATCTGCGCGTTGGCGAGGGTGACGCCGCGCAGCGCGCCCTCGCGGGTCATGCCGGCGCGCACGGCGAAACCGGCCATGCGGAGGAAGTGGCGCGAGTCGGTGACGCCGTCGTCCGTGTGCAGGCCGACGAGCACGCCGGCGCGCTCGAGCACGCCGGGCGTGGCGAAGCCGACGTCCTTGGTCTCGAGCTTGCCGCCGGGGGAATCGACAATGATGACCGAGCAGGCGGCACCGGCGGCGGCGATCTCGTCGGCGACCTTCCAGGCGTCGCTGACGTGGTGGAGGACGACCTTGAAGCCGAATTCCTTGGCGAGGCGGAGGACGGTGAGGATGTCGTCGTAGCGGTGCGAGTGGTGTTGGACGACGCGGCGGCCCTCCATGACGTCGACCAGCATCTCGAGCCCGAGATCGCGTGCGGGCAGCTTCTCGGGGTCGCCTTGGGCGCGGGCGATCTTGGCCTGATAATCGCGGGCCTTGAGGTATTGTTCGCGCACGAGGGCGGCGGACTTGGCGCGCGTGCCGGGAAAGCCGGGCGCGCTCCTGAGCGGGTTGGTGCCGTTGGCCATCTTGAGGCCGCCGGCGATGGAGCCGTCGTCGAGCGTGATGAGGATGTCGTCGATGACGCGCCCATCGCGGAGCTTGAGGTAGAGCGTCTGGCCGCTGATGAGGTGGCCGGAGCCGGGCATGACGTTGACGGTGGTAATGCCGCCGGCCTGCGCCTTCTGGATGGAGGCGGCGCGCGCGTCGATGGCGTCGAGCACGCGCACGTCGGGCTGGATGGGCGAGGAATTGTCCGCGCCCTGGCCGCCGCCGATGTGGCTGTGCGAATCGACGAGGCCGGGCATGATGACCTTGCCGGTGACGTCGATGATCTGGACATCGCTGGAGAGGCGGACGGCGGCGGCATCGCCGACGGCGAGGATTTTGCCGCGATGGACGAGGAGGACGCCGTGGGGAATGGGCGCGCCGTCGATGGGGATGATCTGCGCGCCGGTGAAGGCGGTGGGCTTTTCCTGCGCGCACGCCGCCACGGCCAAGCCGCACGCGACCGCCAGGGGTAACAGGGAGCGGAACGACATAGGCCGCGGAGGCTAGCGCGCGGCGGCGGAGCGGCAAACGGAAAGATGCCGCGGGCGCGGAGCGCGGCGACGTGCAGCATGCCGCGCGGAGGATGGAGCGGCGGGGTCGGGAGACCCCGCCCTACAGTCGCTGCAAATTATTCGGCGATGAGCACGCGGTAGCGCCAGGCCTTCAGATCGAGCGGGACGAGGGCGTTGAGCTCGACTTTCTCGCCGGTGAAGGCGTCGCGCCACTGGCCGGCGAGGGCGGGATCGAAGAGGTCGGCTTTGCCGTCTTTCGCGGTGAGGTTGAAGATGCCGACGATCTTCTTGCCGCCGGCGGAGCGCTCGAGCGCGTAGAAGGTCGCGTTGTCCGTCGTGTCGAGGCGGCGCTGCGCGGCGCCGGTGTGGAGCGCGGGGTGGTCGCGGCGGAGGCGCGTGAGGACTTGGTAGAGCTTGGTCGTCGGGTGCGTTTCCGCAGGCCAGACGATCGGGTCGCGCTGGAAGAACTCGAGGCGGCGGTCGAGGCCGACTTCCTGGCCGTTGTAGATCATCGGCACACCATCGAGGAGGAACGAGAGCACGGCGAAGGGCGCGTAGCCCATGCCCATGCGCTCGAACTCGGTGCCGGCCCAGCTGTTCTCGTCGTGGCTGCTGGTGAACACCATCAACGAGCTGCCGCGCGGGAAGTGCGCGCGGAACTTGGCCAGCGCCTCGTCGATGCCGCTGGCGGTCTTCTTGCCCTGCGCGACGGCGTTCATCGCGTGATGGAGGTCGAAGCCGTAGGACGTGTGGAACGCCGCGACCTGCTGCTGCGGGAGCTCGGCCTCGGCGAGGAAGAACACGTCGGAGCGCACGGCGCGCACGCGTTGCGAGACCTCGTTCCAGAATTTCGTCGGCAGGCCCCAGGCGACGTCGCAGCGGAATCCGTCGACGCCGAAGTTCTTCACCCAGTGCAGGAGCACGTCGACCTGGTAGTCAAGCAGGCCGGGCGCCTCGAAGTCGAACTGCACGACGTCGGTCCAGTCCGTGCCGTGCGGGGGTGTGAGATTGCCCTTCTCGTCGCGCCAGAAGAAATGTGGGTGCGTCTGCGTGAGCGGGTTGTCGGGCGAGACGTGGTTCGGCACCCAATCGAGGATGACCTTCATGCCGCGGGCGTGCGCGCCGGCGATGAGGTCGCGGAGTTCCTGCTCGGTGCCGAACTCCGGGTTGACGCCGAGGTAGTCCTTCGCGGCGTAGTAGGAGCCGAGCGGGCCCTTGCGGTGGAGTTCGCCGATCGGGTGGATTGGCATGAGCCAGAGGATGTCGACGCCGAGCGCCTCGAGGCGCGGGAGCTGCGCGGTGACGGCGGTGAATTTCCCCTCGGCGGAGAATTGGCGGACGTTGATCTCGTAGATGGTGCCGCGGCGGACCCACTCGGGCTGGCCGAGGGCGGTGTGATGGGCGCTGGGCCAGGCCTTTTCGCGCTCGGGCGCGGGCGCCGCGACGGCGAAGGCGGGGACGAACAGCAGGGCGAGGGCGAGACGGAGGGAGGTCGGGTAACGCATGGCGGGGGAGCGGACAGCGTGGACGCAGGGCGGCGGCGGACCGAGGGCGGAGTGCCGGACAGAGCCGGAAAAGCGCGGAGAAAACTTAGGCGCGCACGCTACTTGGCGCGGATGCGGCGCTGCAATTCCCGCACCTCCGGACTCACGGCGCCGCAACCGCCGGCACACCCGGAAGACTTCTTCGAGCCGAACCACGTGCGCAGCAGGTAGGCCGCGGCGAGCGCGACGAGACCGAGGGCGAGGAAGGTTTGAAGTTCGGAAGACATCGGAGAGGAAACCACGAAATACACTAAAGACACGAAAGGCGAATCGACACATGGAGCACACGGCTGACGCGGAGCGGGGCGATTTTCATTTTCGTGTCTTTCGTGTTTTTCGTGGTGATCCGGAGCGCAAACTCAGAAGCCCAGCGCGCGGCCGCCTTGGTAGACGACGAAGCACACGAGCCACGCGGTGCCGGTCATGTAGGCGAGCTGGAAGAGCGGCCAGCGCCAGGAGTTGGTCTCGCGCTTCACGATGGCGACCGTGGCCATGCACTGCATCGCGAAGACGTAGTAGATCATCAGCGTGAGGCAGACGAGCGGCGTGAAGAGCCGCGCGCCGTCGGGCCAGGTCGCGGCGCGCAACGCATCGCGCAGCGGCGCGGTGTCCTCCTCGGCGTTCTCGACGCCGAAGATGACGCCCATCGAGCTGACGAACACCTCGCGCGCGGCGAAGCTCGTGATGAGGCCGATGCCGATGCGCCAGTCGAAGCCGAGCGGCTTGATCACCGGCTCGATGACCTGGCCCGCGCGGCCGGCGAAGCTCTGCTCGATCTGCTCGGTGGGCGTGGCGTCCGGGTGGTCGTGCTTCGGGTAGGCGGTGAGCACCCAGAGCACGATGGAGAGCGCGAGGATGATCGTGCCGGCGTTCTTGAGGAACAACCAGCCGCGCTCGAGCATCTGGCGCGTGATCTCGGCGACGCGCGGCGGCTGGTAGGCGGGCAGCTCCATGATCATGTGCGGCGTGCCGCCGCGCACGAGCGTGCGCTTGAAGAGCCAGGCGAAGAAGAACGCGCCGCCGGTGCCGAGCGCATACATCAGCATCATCAGGCCGGCCTTCTGCGCGGCGCTGACGGTGTCGTTGGGGATGAGCGTGGCGATGAGCAGGAGATAGACGGGCAGGCGCGCCGAGCAGCTCATGAGCGGCGCGACGAGGATGGTGACGAGACGGTCGCGGTGGTTCTCGATCGTGCGCGTGGCCATGATGCCGGGGATCGCGCAGGCGTAGGAGCCGAGCAGCGGGATGAACGAGCGGCCGTTGAGGCCGACCCTGCTCATCGGCCGGTCCATGAGGAACGCCGCGCGCGCCATGTAGCCCGTGCTCTCGAGCAGGCCGACGAAGAAGAACAAAATCAAAATCTGCGGCAGGAAGATCACGATGCCGCCGACGCCGGCGACGATGCCGTCGGTGACGAGGTCGCGCAGATCGCCCGGCGTCATCGCGCCCTTTACCGCGTCGCCGAGCGCGGCGACCTGCGCGTCGATCCAGTTCATCGGATACTCGGCGAGCGTGAAGATGGAGAAGAACATCGCCGCCATCAGCGCGGCGAAGACGGCCCAGCCCCAGACGGAGTGGCAGAGCACGGCGTCGATGCGGTCGGAGACCGAGGGCTTGGCGTCGCGGTCGCGCAGGATGACGTCGCGCGTGAGCCCGCGGATGGCGGCGTAGCGCGCGCGGATGAGTTCGCCGGACCAATCGGTCTTCTCCTCCGTCCAGCGCCGGCGCCACGCATCGAGCAGCTCGTGCGTGCGCGCGGAGAGCGGCTTCGAGCCGGCGACGCGCACGGTGTCGAAGTCGGTGAGGAGCAGCAACGCCTCGGCGCGCGCGACGAGCGGCGAACGCGCGTCGTGTTGCCCGAGCGCGGCCTGCAACTCCGCGACGGCGGGCGCGATCGGCGCGGGCACGGTCCACGCATGCTTCGCGAGCGGCGCCTCGGTGCGGCTCATGGCAAGGCGCAGCTCCATCAGGCCCTTGCCGTTGACGGCCTCGCAGGGGATGACCGGCACGCCGAGCGCGCGCTCGAGCGCGGCGGGATCGATGCGGATGCCGACGGCGGCGGCGACGTCCATCATGTTGAGCGCGACGACGACCGGGCGGCCGAGGTCGAGGATCTGGTGGACGAGGTAGAGGTTGCGCTCGAGGTTCGAGGCGTCGACGACGCAGATGATGCGGTCGGGTTGCGGCGTGTCCTCGCGGCGGCCGAGGAGCACGTCGCGCAACACGGCCTCGTCGGGCGAACGCGCCGCGAGCGAGTAGGCGCCGGGCAGGTCGATGACCTGCAGTGGGCGGCCGTGCTGCGAGTAGGCGGTGCCGACCTTTTTCTCGACGGTGACGCCCGGGTAGTTGCCGACTTTCTGGCGGAGGCCGGTGAGCGCGTTGAAGAGCGTGGTCTTGCCGCAGTTCGGATTGCCGACCATCGCGAAGACCGGCGCGCGCTCGGCGTCGCCGCGCGCGGCGCGACCGGGGAGCGAGATGTGCGTCGGCAGTTTCACGGGAAAGACTGAAAGGCTGAAGGACTGAAGAGCTGAGTCGGGCTTCGTGGGCGGCGGGCGGTAGCGTCTTCCCGGAAATATTCCTTCGCGCGACCTGACCATGAAGGCTGCATCCGCTCAGCCATTCAGCCTTTCAGTCCTTCAGCCATTGGCTGTCTAGGCGCCGGCGGGCAGCGGCTCGACGAGGATGCTCATCGCCGCGTGGTGGTTGAGCGCGAGGCGCGTGCCGTTGACGAGGCAGAGGCTGGTGACGCTGCCGGAAATCTTCGTGACCAGCGCCGCTTCGCCGAAGCCCATCTCGCGGACGCGCTGGCAGAAACTTTCGTCGCCCGTCAGCCGACACACGCGCCCCGACCGGCCGGCCGGGAGCTGACAGAGGGGGGAGAGGGTGGAAAACGGCGTGGACATGCCGAAGGAGAGCAAACGCGATTGAGACTGAGTTGCAAGCCGCGGGTTGAGCCTGAGGACAGCCGATTTGCGGGGAAATTTAATGTCTTAACTATTCTTCATAAGGACTTAACGTTAAACTAGACCACCGCCACGGCGCCAAGTCTCGCCTCGAATTTGCCAAGGAATGCACGGTGCGCTCCGCCGCTTGCGGCGGCATCAACGCATCAACCCTGCACCACGCCGGCCTTGCGCCGCGGCGCGGGCAGGAGCGCCCGGCCCGGCCCACACTTCCTCTTTGCCCGCGGCGCGAAAACCCGGTCGGCTACGCCGGTCGCGCCATGCTCCTCCGTTATCGCTCGCATCCCCTCGCGCTCCGTCACGCCTTCGGCATCGCCTCCAACACCCGGACCTCGACGCCCGCCATGCTCCTCGAGGTCGAGCACGCCGGGGTGACCGGTTACGGCGAAGCCTCGATGCCGCCCTACCTCGGCGAGACGCCGGAGACCGCGGCCGCGTTTTTCGCCCGCGCCGAGCCGCTGCTCGCCCGCACGGAGGATCCGTTCCAGCTCGAGGAAATCCTGCCGGCGATCGACGCGCTCGCGCCGGGCAACTCCGCCGCCAAGGCCGCGCTCGACATCGCGCTGCACGACTGGGTCGGCAAGAAACTCGGCGCACCGTGGTTCCGCCTCTGGGGCCTCAACCCGGCGAAGACCCCCGTCACTTCCTACACCATCGGCATCGACACCCCCGAGGTCGTCCGCGCGAAAACCCGCGAGGCCGCACCCTACAAGATCCTCAAGGTGAAACTCGGCCGCGACGCCGCCACCGACCGCCAGCTCGTCACCACCATCCGCGAGGTCACCGACGTGCCGCTCACCGTCGACGCCAACCAGGGCTGGGCCGATCGCGCCGAGGCGCTGCGCCTGATCGAGTGGCTCGCGCCGCAGAACGTCCTTTTCATCGAGCAGCCGATGCCGAAAGCCGCGCTCGACGACACCGCCTGGCTGCGCGAGCGCAGCCCGCTCCCGCTCATCGCCGACGAGAGCCTGCAGCGCATCGGCGACGTGCCCCGCCTGCGCGGCGTGTTCGACGGCATCAACATCAAGCTGATGAAATCCACCGGCCTGCGCGAGGCGCACCGGTGCATCGTCCTCGCCCGCGCCCTCGGCCTGAAAGTCATGCTCGGCTGCATGACCGAGACCTCCTGCGCCATCTCCGCCGCCGCGCAACTCTCGCCCCTCGTCGACTGGGCCGACCTCGACGGCGCGCTGCTGATCAAGGACGACCCCTTCGACGGCGCGTGCATCCTCGACGGCAAGGTCACCCTCCCCGACCGCCCCGGCATCGGCGCCGTGCCGCGTTGATCCGCCGCCGGTCCGCTCGCTCCGGGCTCGCCTCCGCGCCGGTGCGTTTCTTCACTTGCGCTCCCCTTCCGCGATGACCGCCCTGCCCACCACCCGGCGCGAGAAAATCGGCCAGCTCCTCCTGCTCGGCTTCAAGGGCCGCAGCGCCGCCGACACCGCGCCGATCGTGCGCGACCTGCGCGAGCACGCGATCGGCAGCGTGATCCTGTTCGACGTCGACCTGACCGGCACGGTCGACTCCGGCCAGCCGGGCAGCCGCAACATCACGTCGCCGGCGCAGGTCCGCGAGCTGGTCGCGCACCTGCAATCGCACGCGCGCACGCCGCTGCTCGTCGCCGTCGACCAGGAAGGCGGCCGCGTCAACCGCCTCAAGCCCGCCTACGGCTTCCCCGCCAGCCTCTCGCACGAGGAACTCGGCGCGCGCGACGACGTCGCGTTCACGCGCGCACAGGCCGCCGCCACCGCGGGCACCCTCGCCTCCGTCGGCCTCAACTGGAACCTCGCCCCCGTCGTCGACCTCGACGCCAACCCCGCCAACCCGATCATCGCCGGCAAGCGCCGCAGCTTCGCCGCCGACCCGGAGAAGGTGGCGCGCCACGCCGCGGCCTTCGTCGCCGGCCACCGCGCGCACAACGTCCTCACCTGCCTGAAGCACTTCCCCGGCCACGGCAGCGCCGCCGGCGACACGCACCTCGGCTTTGTCGATGTCACGTCCACCTGGCACGAGCGCGAACTCACGCCGTTCCGGCGGCTCATCGCCGCCGGCCAGGCCGACGCCGTGATGAGCGCGCACGTCTTCCACGCCGGCCTCGACCCCGGGCTGCCGGCGACGCTCTCCCGCGCCGTCATCACCGGCCTTCTGCGCGAACAACTCGGCTTCGCCGGCGTCGTGCTCAGCGACGACCTCGAGATGAAGGCCATCGCCGGCCGCTACGGCCTCGAGCAGGCGATCCCCACGGCGCTCAACGCCGGCGTCGACGTCCTTTGCTTCGGCAACAATCTCGCCTACGACCCCGACATCGCCGCGAAGGCCGCCGCCATCATCGAGCGCGCCGTGCGCGACGGCCTCGTGCCGGAGCAGCGCATCGACGAATCCTGCGCGCGCGTGCTCGCGCTCAAGCGCCGCGCCGGTTTGATCGCCTGACCAGCAACCGCGGATTGCACGGATCACACGGATGCCGTTTCATTTCGCCGCCCCAAAATCCGTGATCTCCGTGCCATCCGTGGTCAACCTTCCTGCCGTGACTCCCTCCCGCCTCGCCGCCGTCATTTTCGTTTTTTCCCTGCTTCTCGCCGGCTGCGCCCATCGCCCCGGCCAGCCCGCCAAGCGCGCGGGGGACGAGATCGTCGTCGCCGGCCAGCTCTTCCACACCGGCACCAAGATCGTCACCTGGATGGACCCGGGCGGCTACGACGCCTACCGCGTCGAGCGCCGCTTCGCCCCCTACGAGCAGAGCAGCTGGGCGAAGACCCAGGAGGCCAAGGTGGATTACCGGGACCCCGCGCGCTACGGCCTGCGCTTCGCCCGCCTGACGCCCGGGGAGATCGAGCGCGTGCGCGGCGGCGGCTGGGACCTGCCGCTCCTGCAGCGCGTCGTCGACCAGTTCGTCATCCACTACGACGTCTGCGGCATCGCCAAGCAGTGTTTCAACATCCTCCACGACCACCGCGGCCTCAGCGTGCACTTCCTGCTGGATCTCGACGGCACGATCTACCAGACGCTCGACCTGAAGGAGCGCGCCTACCACGCCACGACCTCGAACCACCGCAGCATCGGCATCGAGATCGCCAACATGGGCGCCTATGCCCCGGGCGACACGCGGACGCTGGTCGAGTGGTATCGCCGCAACGACCAGGGCCAGACGATCATCACCGTGCCCGAAAAGCTCGGCGACCCGCTCATCCGCACGCCGGGCTTCGTCGGCCGGCCCGCGCGGCCCGAGCCCGTGCGCGGCACGATCCAAGGCCAGGACCTCGTGCAATACGACCTCACGCCCGAGCAATACCGCGCGCTCATCAAGCTCACCGCCGCGCTCGCGCGGATCTTCCCGAAGATCAAGCTCGACTACCCGCGCGGCCCCGACGGCAAGGTGCTCCCGCACAAGTTGCCCGACGAGCAGCTCGCCGCCTACGAGGGCGTCCTCGGCCATTTTCACATCCAGACGAACAAGACCGACCCCGGCCCCGCCTTCGACTGGGACCGGGTCATCGAAGGCGCGAAGCGCTACGTGCCCTGAGCGCCGCAGGCTTACGACACGCGTTTCTTCGCGACACGCTTTGGGGTGGTAGTTGCTGAAGCCGTCGTTGCGGCGGCGGAAACCGGCGCAACCTCAGATTTGGCGGTCGACGACGGCACATCCTGCTTCTGCTCGTAGAAATTCATCGTTGGCAAAATCACCGGGCGATACGGCCCGCGGCCGGTGAGTGCGCGCACGATCTCTCGCGCCATGCCGTAGAGCACCGAGGCACCCTGGATCCGCACGAAGCGTTCCTCATCCTCCGACTGCACCCCGTCGTGCACACCGAACTGTCCGACAAGCACGATGCGATAAGCATATGGAAAATTCACGTCGGGCGCGGGCTGGTGCCGGATCTCGAGCGTGATCTGCCAGCGCCGACCGTCGCGCGGCGCAGCTTCATTTTTTCGCACCGCGGTGGTGACCACAAAATGCTTCTCCTCGAACTTCACGGGGTGCTCCGGCGAGAATGCGTGGTTGGTCCCAAGCAGGAGGTCGGTGGCAAAGTAATCGATGAGAGAAATGCGCGCGGGTTTCATGCAGGGATGGCCTCCGGTTCGTTGACATCGCTGGCAGAACCGACGCGCAAGCCGTCGAGCGCAACCGGTTGGTCTTCCGCCGCAGCCTCAGCAATACGCAAGAACTGGCGCGACCAATCCGCCGGTCCCGCGCCGATCTGCGCGAGCTGTGTCGGGGCGACAATTCCAGCATGAAGAAGCTTCAGCAGCAGGTTGATGCTCTGCGACGGGCGCTGAATTCCTGTTTCCCAGCGCGTCCAACTCTTTTCGCCCATGCGGAGCAATGTGCTCATCTGCTTTTGCGTCAGACCGAGCCGCTCACGCAGGGCGCGCATTTCCGTCGGCAGCATCAGGCCCAGATGGCGGTAGCGGGCGGCCTCGACTTCCGCCATGGCATCGGCGTCCATCAACCATTCGCCCAGCCGGGCATCCCAGCGCATCGGCACCCTAACCTCGATATGCTCCGCCACGCGTTCGCCGTCCGGCATCGGAATGGCAACGGAGACCGGGCGGATTTCCACGTGATTGTGAGGAATGCGTTTTGTTTTCATGGGGAAGCGCGTTCGCAGCGCAGATATTTTCGATCGGGAAGATGGGCGGAGTAGATGACGATGCCTCGGCCATCTGCACGGAGCAGAATCTTGCCGTAGGTTTTCTGTTCACGGTGCGTGAACCAAAACTCCCACGTTTCTCCTGCCGGTGGCGGATCCATGGCAACCGGACAGCCGTGGAGGGTGAGCGCGAGCATGTCCTGTAAATCGAGCAGTAGCTCCGGCACGGTCGCGCCGGGAAAGTCGTCCGACCAGCGGGTCAGGCAGCTGGGCAAGATGACGAGGCGCTTGCCACCCGCCCGAAGGTGAGCAGCCACCGCCTGAAGCCAGGCCGTGGGTATGGGCCGTGTGCTCATTGGCTGAAGCGGCAGCAAACATGCAAGGAACCAATAGGTATCAATTGATACCTTCGGTCAAGACTTCGGTTCCTGAAGACAATTCCCGCGGCGCCTCCCCAACAGTTCCGCAGCGTGCGACTGGCTGAAAAAGAAAACAGACCAAGCATGATACGTTGGCCCGTATCGAGAGACAGTTGTAACGGAAGCGGCTTGGCAAGAGAGAATTAGCGATGGTCAATCTTAGGTTCTCGCTCAATTCACGCTCGCAAATGCATGTAGAAATTTCCGCCGTCCCCGAGGCCTACGCCATGAGCACCGCTAGATTCACCTCTTGCCGAAGCCCTCCGGAATCGTCCGGTAGATCGCCGCGGTCGCGAGGAAGGACGGGATCGTGGCCAGCAGCACCCAGCCGAAAAAATTCACGTAGCCGAGCTGGTCCTGGATCCAGCCGGCCGCCATGCCGGGCAGCATCATGCCGAGCGCCATGAAGCCCGTGCAGATCGCATAGTGCGCCGTCTTGTGCGGCCCCTCGGCGACGAGCATCATGTAGACGAGATACGCGGCGAAGCCGAACCCGTAGCCGAATTGCTCCACCGCGAGACCCGCGCTCACGATCCCCAGGCCGGTCGGCTGGAACATCGCCAGCAGCAGGAACACGACGTTCGGCGTGTTCATTGCCAGGATCATCGGCCACACCATCCGCCGCAGGCCCCGGACCGAGATGATCCAACCGCCGCAGATGCCGCCGAGCGTCAGCGCGACGATGCCCACCGTGCCGTAGACGATGCCGACCTGCTGCGTCGAGAGCCCGAGCCCGCCGGCCTCCGCCGGGTCGAGCAGGAACGGCGAGACGAGCTTCAACGCCTGCGACTCCGCGAAGCGATACAGCAGCAGGAAAGCCAGCGTGGCCGCGAGGCCGGGCTTGCGGAAGAACGCCGCGAACACCGCGAAGAATTCCCGCACGAACGCCCCGCCCTGCACCGTCGCGCGGTCGGCGGCCGGCTTGGGCAGCACGAGAAAATGATACGCCCCCACCGCCACGAAGACGGCCGCGAGCAGCGCGAACACCAGCGACCACGCGTGCGCGACGTCGCCCGTCCGCTCCTGCAGCAGGCCGGCGAGATACACCAGGCCGCCCTGCGCCGAGAGCGTCGCCAGCCGGTAGAACGTGCTGCGCACGCCGACGAACGCCGCCTGCTGCCCGCCCGGCAGCGCGAGCAGGTAGTAGCCGTCGGCCGCGATGTCGTGCGTCGCCGACGCGAACGCCATCAGCCAGAACACCGCGAGCGAGAGCTGGAAAAACTTCGGCCCGGGCAGCGTCAGCGCAACCAGCGCGAACGCCAGCCCGATCGTGAACTGCAGCGACCAGATCCAAAACCGCTTCGTGCGGAACATGTCCACGAGCGGGGACCACAGCGGCTTGATCACCCACGGCAGGTAGAGCCAGCTGGTGTAGAGCGCGATGTCGGTGTTCGAGACGCCGAGGTTCTTGTAGAGCACCACCGACAGCGTCATGACGACGACGTAGGGGACGCCCTGCGCGAAATAGAGCGAGGGAATCCACGCCCACGGGGAACGCGACGGGGACGGGGCGGGAGGGGCAGGAGGGGCGGAGGGCGTGGACATCGGGGGTTCGGTCATCGCGGGGCGCGCGGAGGGTGCCGGGGCGATCCCGCGGGGTGGTGGGCCGCGCCGCGCCGCTTCTCGCCATGACACGCGGAAAACCTCATGGCGCGAGCAGCGTGCGCGGGCTTTCGACGCCGGCGCGGTTCACGACGCTCACGACGAGCGCTTCGGCCGCGCGCACGGTCGTTTGCGTGGCGGGTTGCACGGAGAACCGCCACGTTCCGTTCTCGCGGCGCCAGACGGCGAGGCGGGCGGCGTGGGCATCGAGGCCCTCGACCCGCACGCGGTCGCCGTCGCGCACGAGTTGCGGGGCGGCGGGCGCCGGCAGCTTCATCCACGGCGACGCGGGCACGAGCGCCGGCGTGGCGTAGAGCGCGGCGAGGTGCGTAGCGACGGCCTTGCGGTCCTGCAGGAGCGCGACCGCGCTGAAGTGCACGTGGCCGGTGGCGCCGGGGCGCGTGCGCGTCAGCGCGACCTGCGCGAGGATTTCCGCCGCGGGCCACGACTTCTCCGAGTCGTCGATCCGGCTCGTGAACAGCCCGGGCCAGAAGTGCCGGCCGGCGCCGTTCTGCGTCGGCCAGTAATCGAGCAGCACCGCGAAGGCCTGCGCCTTCTGGTCGATGGGCCAGTAGAGCTGCGGTGTGAAGTAGTCGCACCAACCGAGTTCGAACCACCGCTCGGCGTCGGCGAAGAGCTGGTCGAACTGGTTGAAGCCCGTGATGCCCGGCGGCCGGCGGTCCGCCCGCGGGATACCGAAGGGGCTGATGCCGAACTTCACCCACGGCTTCTCGGCCTGCACGGTCGCGTGGATGCGCTGGACGAGGCGGTTGACGTTGTCGCGGCGCCAATCGGCGCGGCCGAGCCGGCCGCCGCCGGCGACGTAGCGCTGCCACGCGGCGGCGTCCGGGAAATCCACGTTCTCGCGCGGCGTGTCCTTCGGCGCGTCGGGCGGCAGCGGCCGCTGGATCGGGTAGGGATAGAAATAGTCGTCGATGTGCACGCCATCGATGTCGTAACGGCGCACGACGTCGCGGATGACCGCGAGCGTCCGCTCGGCGGCGAAGTCCTCGCCCGGGTCCATCCAGAGGAGGTCGCCATAGCGCTGCACGACCTCGGGGTGGGTGCGCGCGATGTGCGTCTCCGCCGGCGGCGACTTCGCCTCGGCGTGGCGCGCGCGATACGGGTTGAACCACGCGTGCAGCTCGAGCCCGCGCGCGTGAGCCTCCCTCACCCACTCCGCCAGCGGGTCCCAGCCCGGGTCCCGGCCCTGCGTGCCGGTGAGATACTCCGACCACGGCTCGAGGGGCGAGGCGTAGAGCGCGTCGGCCGCGGGGCGGACCTGGAAGATGACGGCGTTGAGCCCGATCGCCTGCGCGCGGTCGAGCAACGCGATCATCTCGGCCCGCTGCCGATCCGCCGGGAGGCCGCGCTGGCTCGGCCAGTCGATGTTGTTGACCGTCGCGACCCACACGCCGCGGAACTCGCGCGGCGCGGGCGGCGGCGCGTCGACCGTCACGACGCGCGGGGCGGGTTCCGGCGGCGCGGTCCGGGTCGTGCCGCAGCCGGCGAGGAGGAGAATCGCCCCCGCGGCGAGGAGCGTGCGGTGGAACGCGTTGACCCCAACGCGTTCGGCCGCTGAGCGCGCTGGGGTCGGCGCACTCCACCCGTTTTGCGTGGTCATGATTTCAGGGCGGCGCGGACGTTGCCCTGCACGGCGGCGAGGGCGGCTTCGGCGGCGGTCGCATCGAGGCCGCGCTGCAGCATCACGATGGCGACCTTCACGCGGTAGCGGCAGGCCTCGAGCGCGGCTTTCGCGGCGACGTCGCTCGCGCCGGTGGCGCGGGCGGTGAGCGCGATCGCGCGGCGGTGGAGCTTCGCGTTGGTCGGCATCACGTCGACCATGAGGTTGCCGTAGACCTTGTGCAGCCGGACCATCAGCGCGCTCGAGAGCGTATTGAGGGCGATCTTCTGCGCCGTGCCGGCCTTGAGGCGCGTGCTGCCGGAGATGACCTCGCTGCCCGTGTCGAGCGTAAGGCCGATCTCCGCCGCGGCGGCGACGGGCGAAGCGGGGTTGTTGGCGAGCCCGATCGTCAGCGCGCCGGCGGCGCGGGCGGCCGCGAGCGCGCCGAGCACGTAGGGCGTGGCGCCGGACGCGGCGAGGCCGATGACGACGTCGTCCGCCGCGGGCGCGACGGCGCGGACATCCGCGGCGCCCCGCTCCCGGTCGTCCTCGGCGCCCTCGACGGCGACAAAGAGCGCGTCGCGTCCGCCGGCGAAAAGGGCGACCGCGCGCTCCTTCGGCCAGGAGAAGGTCGGCCAGAGTTCGACGCTGTCGAGCAGGCCGAGCCGGCCGCTGGTGCCGGCGCCGACGTAGATGAGACGGCCGCCGCGCGCGAGGCGCGGGGCGCCGGCGTCGACGGCGCGGGCGAGCTGGGCGCGGGCGGCGTGCACGACCTGCGCGGCGTGGACCTGGTCCTCGGTGAAGGCGCCGACGAGCGCGTCCGTGGCGTAGAGGTCGAGGTCGGCGTGGCGGTGGCTCGGGGTTTCGGTGTTCACGGGAGTCCGGCGTTGCTGAGTGCAGCGGAAACGTTCATTTCCGTCGAGCGTGAGCTCGGAGCCTGCGGCAGATTTTTTCGTCGGCGTGCTGTCGGGCACGAGCGTGGACGCGGTCGACGCGGCGCTCGTCCGCTTTGCGCCGCAGCCGGAGCTCGTGGCGACGCACACGCTCCCGTATCCGCCCGGGCTGCGGGCGGAGCTGCTCGCGCTGGCGACGCCGGGGGAGAACGAGATCGACCGGCTCGGGGCCGCGGACGTGGCCGTGGGCCGGCATTTCGCGCGGGCGGTGAACGAGCTGCTGGCGCGCGCCGGCGTCGCGTCCGCCGCGGTGGCGGCGATCGGCAGCCACGGGCAGACGATCCGGCACCGGCCGCGGGCGGCGCTGCCGTTCACGCTGCAGATCGGCGACCCCAACGTCATCGCGGTCGACACCGGCCTGACGGTGGCGGGCGATTTCCGGCGGAAGGACCTGGCGCTCGGCGGGCAGGGCGCGCCGCTGGTGCCGGCGTTCCACGCGGCGATGTTCCGGCAGGCCGGCGTGGCGCGCGCGGTGGTGAACATCGGCGGCATCGCGAACCTCACGATGCTGCCCGCGGATCCGGCCGCGCCGGTGCTCGGCTTCGACACGGGGCCGGGCAACACGCTGCTCGACGCGTGGTGCCGGCGGCACCGCGGCGAGCCGATGGATCGCGACGGGCAATTCGCGGCCCGCGGACGCGGGCGCGAGGAGCTGCTCGCGCGGCTGCTGGCGGACGACTACTTCGCGCGGCCGGCGCCGAAGAGCACGGGGCCGGAGCATTTCTCGCTCGCGTGGCTGGAAGAGCGCACCGGCGGGTTCGCGGCCGAGGACGTGCAGGCGACGCTCGTGGCGCTCACGGCGCGGAGCATCGCGACCGCGGTCGACGGTTTCCTGGCCTGGCGCGGCGGTCCCGCGCTGCCGGTGGAGGTCTTCGTCTGCGGAGGCGGCGCGCGCAATCCGGTGCTGATGCAGGCGCTGCGCGAGCAACTGGGCGGGTCGCGCGTGGAGACAACCGCCGCGCTGGGCGTCGATCCCGGCTGGGTCGAGGCGATGGCGTTTGCGTGGTTCGCGCGGCAGCGGCTGCGGGGCGGGCCGGGCAACTGCGTCGACGTGACCGGCGCGCGCCGCGCGGCGGTGCTGGGCGGCGTGTGGGTGCCGGCGTAGGACCGGCTTCAGCCGGTCCGCTGTGCAAAGGAGCGGGAGCTTCCAGCTCCCGGGCTTGGGCGGGCGTGGGGGCGGGAGCTGGAAGCTCCCGCTCCTTTGTTGCCCGGCGGCGGGGCCGGCCGACGCCGGCGCTACCGGGGGAAAACGATCTCGCCGCTCGCGAGGCGGTGGAGGAAGAGGGCGACGTTGGCGGCGCGCGGGGCGATCGTGGCGACGCGGCAGTATTCGCGGGCGCTGTGCAGGTGGTCGCCCTCGGGCCCGATGCCGTCGAAACAGGGCAGGCCGGCCGCGCCGAGGAAATTGCCGTCGGAGGCGCCGCCGCCGTGGACCCAGTTGAACGGCGGCAGGCCGACGTCGGCCGCGGCGCGCTGGAAGTGCGGGAAGAGCGCGGCTTCGGCCGGATGGTTCTCCTTCGGCGGACGGTTGAGCCAGAGTTTCAGGTCGAACTGCACGTCGTGCGCGGCGCCGGTCTCGGCGGCGAGCGCGCGCAGGCGGGCGAAGAGCCGGGGCTCGTCGCTCATCTGCGTGACGCGCAGGTCGAGCTCGGCGACGGCGAGGTCGGGGACGACGTTGGTCGCGGGCGTGCCGCCCTTGATGTTGCCGGTGTTGACCAGCGTGCCGGGGAGCTCGGCGGGGATTTTCGCCGCGGCGAGGACGAAGGCGGCGAGACCGAGGATGGCGCTGCGGCCGTCGTTGGGAATCTTGGCGGCGTGGGCGGCGCGGCCGCGGCAGGTGACGATGGCGCCGCCGGTGCCCTTGCGGGAGTGGATGATGTCGCCGTTGGGGCGGGCGGGCTCGAAGACGAAACCGAAGTGGTTGCGCCGCGCCGCCTCCTCGTAATGCGGACGCGCGCCGTGCGTGCCGGTCTCCTCGTCGGGCGTGAGCAGGATTTCCCAGCCGACGCTGGCCGCGTGCGGGGTCTGCTCGAAGGCCTGCAGGGCGGCGAGCAGGCAGACGAGGCCGCCCTTCATGTCGGCGACGCCGGGGCCGTTGAGCGTGCCGTCGGCCAGCGGGCGGCAGGTTTGGAAGGGATCGGTCGCGCCGTAGACGGTGTCGTAGTGGCCGCAGAGCAGGACCCGCAGCGGGGCGTCCGGGCGGCAGCGGTAGCGGAGTGTCTTGACGCCGGGCGGATTGAAGCCGGGAGCGTCGGCGGCAAGCACATCGAGCGTGGCGGCGGGGAACGCGGCGGAAAAAGTCGCGCGCAGCGCGTCGGCCATGCGGGCGAGGCCGGCGGCGTGGTCGGAACCGGAGTTGATGTCGGCCCAGCGCGTGAGGAGCGCGGTGAGTTCGGGCGTGCGCGACGGGAGGGCGGAGATGGAGGCGGGGATCACGGAGGGCGAGGGAAGGAAAGAACCGGATTCAAGGGAAGGTGACGCCGCCCGGCAAGGTGACGCGCGGGGCGTCGGGGCCGTCGAGCTGGCGGAGTTGGGCGAGCGGGTCGGCGACGAGGCGGAGGACCTTGAAGCCGAGGAGGCGGGGCTTGCCGGCGGCGTCTTTCTCGGTGTTGTGCGCCGTCTCGCGGGCGATGAGCGCGGTCAGCGGTTCCTCGCGGACTGCGGGTTCGACGGAGTGGATGAGGTGGAGCGCGCCGTCGGCGCCGCGAGCGGCGAGGCCGAGGTGGCCGATCCAGGCGGAGCCGCCGAAGATCTCGGACTCCGGCGCGCCGGGCCGCACCACGCCGCGGACGAGCTGGATGATGTCGCCGGGCGCGATGTGGGGCTCGGCGCGGGCGATCGCCTCGTAGGGCAGGTAGGTGTCGCGGAGTTGTTCGACGGGGAGCGCGGTTTCGAGCCGGTAGCGGGTGCGGAGGAAACGGGCGCGGTCGATGCGCGCGTCCCATTTTTTCGCCGCGTCGCCGGCGAGCTCGGCGGTGACGTCGGTGGCGAGCCAGCGGTTGGCCGGGTTCCAGTCGGCCTCGGTGAAGTGGTTGCGGGTGGCGACGCCGATGCGGCCGTCGCGGTAGCGGATGCGCTGGAGGAGGCGCATGAAGCCGGTCCAGTCGCGGCTGAGCGCCATGGCGAGGGTGTGCTCCGTGAAGACGACGCAATCGCTCTTGGTCAGGCTGTAGAGCGGCTGGGGGTCGTGGGTCTCGAAGGGCGCCTCGCCGAGGAGGTAGAGTTCGTAGGGCTGGCCGAGGTTCTTGCGGGCGAGGTGGACGATGCGCTGGCGCAGGTCGGGCTCGGTAGCGTGGAGGCGGGCGAGGTAGGCGCCGACCTCGGGCTCGGTGAAGGCGTAGAGGGGTTTGTCCGCGGGTGTGGCGGCGGCCGCGGGCTCGCCGGCGTTTGCCGCCGCGGCGAGGCCGCCGGCACAGAGGCAGAGGGCGAGGCGCCGCGCCCGGCGGTTCCGGGCGGACGGGAGGGCGAAGGGGTTGTTCATGCGGGAAGAAAAAGGGGCGGTCCGGATTGGACCGCCCCGTGAGAGATTCGTGCGGCGCGGCGAAGCGCGCGCGGCTCAGAAGATCTTGTATTCGATCGAGAGCGTGAAGGCGCGGCCGCGCGGGTCGGCGATGCGCGGTTCCCACGAGCTGCCGGCACCGGTGTTGGTGTCGTAGGCGATGGAGAACGGCGGATCCTCGTCGAGGAGGTTCTTGATGCCGGCGACGATGGTGATGTCCTTGCTCCAGCGGTAGGTGAGGCTGGCGTTGTAGGTGATGTATTCGTCGACCTTCGGGTTGTAGTTGGGCGCGAAGGGCAGGAAGGCGCCGTTGGCGATGCCGGGCGGGACGTAGTCCATGTAGCCGGCGCGGTAGAGCTGGCTCAGGCGGCCGGTCCACTTGCCTTTGCGGTAGGAGACGGAGGCGGTGTATTTCCACTTCAGGCCGATGTCGGAGGCGCGGGTGAAGCGGCCGACCTCGCTCGGGCCCCAGGGGGCGGTGGCGAGGAGGCGGGACTTCTTCTCGAGCAGCTGGGAGACGTTCATGTCGGCGATGAGCCGGCCGCCGGCCACGTCGAACTCGCCGCGGGCGGTGTATTCGACGCCCTTGGTGGAGGTCTCGCCGGCGTTGAGCCAGCGGTTGTCGATGGCGATGATCTGGTTCGAGGCGTTGCGGATGATCGCGTCGGGGAAGAGCTGGTAGTTCTCGAGGATCGTGCGGGGGCCGAGGATGAGGATCGTGCCGTCGCGCTGCACGGACCACCAGTCGACGCCGAGGGTGATGTTCTTGATCGGGGAGACGACGACGCCGAAGGACTGCATCTCGGCCTCCTCGGGGTTGAGGCTGGTCTTGCCGCCGGAGCGGATGTTCATCGAGTTCGGCGGGATCGGGTTGCCCGAGACGGGATCGGTGAGGTCGGCGCCGGCGTAGATGCTTTCGGTGACGGGGTCGAACTGCTGCTTGAAGGTCGGAACGCGGAAGCCGGTCGAGTAGGAACCGCGGAAGAGGATCTTCTCGTGCGGCGTGAAGCGCAGCGTGAGCTTCGGGTTGGTCGTGCTGCCGAAGCCCGTGTAGTTGTCGCGGCGGCCGGCGAGGTTGAGGTCGAGGCCCTTCCAGACCGGGACTTGGAGCTCGGCAAAGACGGCCTTGATGTCGCGGCTGAGGGTGCCGGCGGTGGCGAGGGCGTTGTCGAAGGGCACGTTGAAGATCAGCGAGTCGGCGGAGCTGACGTTGGTGCGCCGGTCGCCGGCGAAGAAGTATTCCTCGCGGCGCAGGTCGGCGCCGAAGGCGCCGTAGACCATGCCGGCGGGCAGCTGCATGACCGGGCCCGTGGTGGTGAAGTCGAAGGTGGTGGTGGTGAACGTGCCGCCGTAGAGCTCCACGCCGGTGGCGGAGGCGGCCTTGAGGCCGTCCATCGCCGCCTGGGTCTGCGTGTAGGAGAAGGGGCTGAGCACGCCCGTGGCGATGAGGTTCACGAAGGGCACGGTGTAGTAATAGCCGTTCTCGAGGCGGGACTTGCTCTTGCTCTCGGCCTGGTGGATGCCGGCGCGGTATTCCCACTCGGAGAAGAACGAGCCCGGGATCGGGAGCGGGCCTTCCATGCCGACGAGGAAGCGACGGGTGTCGGAGATGGTGCGGATCTCGCGGTTGCCGCCGGGCAGGGAGCGCCAGCGGAAGGCGAGCGGCAGGCCGCGGTTGACCTCGAGCGCGGGGAAGAAGGCGACGAGGGCGTTGAAGACGCGGTTGTAGTCGGCGCCGGTGCTCGGGTAGAGCATATTGAAGAGCGGATTCGGCACGACGGTGCCGTTGGCGGTCGTGGTGGTGGGCTGCGCGCCGGAGGCGAGCGACGCGGCGGTGGACCACTGGTTGGGCGAGAAGCTCTTGGTGGAGTCGGAGCGGCCGACGACGGCCTCGAGGGTGAGGAGGTGCTCGCCGAGCTTGAAGGAGCCGCGGCCGACGAAGTTGTAGTTCTTCACCGGCTGCTGGAGCACGGCGGCGCGGCCGGTGTCCCAGGCGGAGCCGTATTTGCCGTTGCCGGCGGCGCTGGTGGCGCCCCAGAGGATCTCCTGGTAGGGGCCCATGCCGTCGAGGCCGGCGTAGCCGGCGGTGTTGGTCGGCAGGTCGATGATGTTGATGCCGTTGACGCGGATGGCGGGATTGGCGGGATCGAAGGGGCCCTGGCCGCGGCCGGCGACGGTCGCGGGACCGCTGCTGAGGGCGGTGAGCTGGCCCTGGAGGGCGAAGAGCGTGGCGATCGGGGTGCCGCGGGTGTCGGGCGAGATGCCGCGCTCGGGCTGGAAGGTGTTGACGAAGTCGCGCTGGTCGCCGTTGAGGCGCTTGTGGTCGGAGAGCGAGAGGGACGCCATGACGTTCCACTTGTCCTTGTTGAGGTCGCCCCAGCCGCCGACGAGGGAGTAGCGGAAGATGTTGCCGCCGCCGGCCTCGGTGACATCGGCCGCGGCGTTGGCGGTCAGGCCCTGGAAATCGCGCCGCGTGATGAAGTTGATCACGCCGCCGATGGCGTCGGTGCCGTAGACGGCGGAGGCGCCGTCCTTGAGCACCTCGACGCGCTCGATGGCGGAGAAGGGGATGGAGTTGAGGTCGACGACGCCGCCGTTGAGGCCGTGCGAGGCGATGCGGCGGCCGTTGAGGAGGACGAGCGTGGCGTTGGAGCCCTGGCCGCGGAGATTGGCGGAGGTGGCGCCGTTGTTGCCGCGCTGGGCGCCGGCGACGACGTCGGCGTTCGACGCGAGGTTGTCGAGGCCGTTGCCGTTGATGTTGAGGTTCATGATCAGCTGCTCGGCGCTGGCGATGCCCTCCTGCTCGAGGTCGAGCTTGGTGAACACGGCGAGGGGCAGCGCGCCCTCATCGGCGGGGCGCTTGATGGACGAACCGGTGACGACGAATTTCTCGAGTTTCACCAGGTTGGGCTCGGCGGGATTTTCGTCGAGCGGGGCGGCGGCGGACTGGGCCACCGCGGAAGGGAGCGCAATCACGAGGGCGGCGAGCGCGGCGATCAGGGAATGGCTCCTCAGGGAACGGGTGTTCATACGGTTAGGGTGTTTGCGGGGGTTGACCTCTTGGCGGTGACAAGAGGCGGCGGCCAGACGGTTCAGGGGCACCGGGCCGCCTCGGGTCATCCGTCTAAGCGAAATGCGATGCCGTCCAAGCCCGAAGTGCACCCCGCGCCGCGCCCGGCGGCGGGCCTCCGGGGCCGGTGGCATTTCCGGCAAAAACTTCGTCATTTCTGACAATCCCGCCGGGGCCTACTTCCGGCGGCCGGGCGCGGCCTGGCCGCTGTGCCGGAACGCGAGCGGCGAGACGCCGTAGGTGACGCGGAAAGCGCGGCTGAAGCTGTAGATCGAGCTGAAGCCGCACTGCTCCGCGATCTCGGAGACGCGCTGCGGGCCGAGGCGGAGCAGGCCGCAGGCCTGCTCGAGGCGCAGCCGGCGCAGGTGGCGGCCGATGCTGACGCCGCAGGAGGCGCGGAAGCGCGCGCGCAGGTGGCTCGGGCTGATGCCGAGGGCGCGCGCCAGCTCCTTGATGCTCGGCAGCGGGCCGGCGCGCTGCGCCAGCTGGTTGATGCGGAGCACGAGCCCCGACTCGGGCTCCACCGGCGGGGCGACCGGCCCCGGCTGCGGCAGGGCGGGCTTGAGCCGCCGCAGCCGCGCGAGCAGCAGGGCCAGCAGCAGCACCGGCAGATCCTCGGTGCGCTCCGTCTCGTAGGCCTCCACGAGCTCGGCGAACAGCGCGCGCACCGCCGGCGTGAGCGCGAAGGGCCGGTTGCGCAACGCCGCCAGCGGCTCGGCGTCGGCCAGCTCGAACGTGACGAACAGCCACGAGATGTCCTCCCGCAGCGCCTGCGAGTAGTGGTGGAACTGGAACGGGAAAATCAGCAGGCCGTGCCGCGGCGTCAGCCGGATCTTCCGGTCGTCGACGTTGACCGTCACCGCCGTGCGCAGCGCGCAGATCAGCACGAAACGGTGGTGCAGCGCGCGGCCCTGGCGCGGCTTGTTGAGCTCCGAGGCGGCGCGGCGCTGGAAGCAGACGATGTTGGCCGGCAGCGGCAGCGGCGCCGGGCGGCGGCCGCGCAGCTGCACGTTGGGTTGCGGCAGGCGGGCGACGAGGGTGCCGAGATCGTGGGTCGGGGGGTGTGGCATTTTCGTCAAAAAGTTCGGCATTCCTGCCAGTTGTCCCGGCCCGCCGCCAGCCTTAAGCTGGCCGCCGTCATGAGTGTCCTGCCCGTGCTGGAACGCAGCCGATTCGAACACGCGCCGCTGGCGGTCTTCGCCCTCAGCCGCGACGCCTCGCGCGCCGTCGCGGCCGAGATCGCCGCCCTGATCCGCGCCCGCGCGGCCGAGGGCCGGCCCTGCGTGCTCGGGCTCGCCACCGGTTCCACGCCCGTGAGCGTCTACGCCGAACTCGTCCGCCTTCACCGCGAGGAGGGCCTGAGCTTCCGCCACGTCACCACCTTCAACCTCGACGAATACCACCCGCTCCCGCCGGCGCACCCGCAGAGCTACCGGCGCTTCATGCAGCACCACCTCTTCGACCACATCGACATCGACCCCGCGCGCACGCACGTGCCCTCCGGCACGGTGCCGAAGGCGGAGATCGACGCGCATTGCGCCGCCTACGAGGAGGCCATCCGGGCGGCGGGCGGCATCGACCTGCAGATCCTCGGCATCGGCCGCACCGGCCACATCGGCTTCAACGAGCCCGGCAGCCCGCGCCACTCCCTCACGCGCCTCGTCGCCCTCGACCCCCTCACCCGCCGCGACGCTGCGGGCGACTTCGGCGGCGACACCGCCACGCCGCGCCACGCCGTGACGATGGGCGTGCGCACCATCCTCGGCGCGCGCCGCGTCATCCTCATGGCCTGGGGCCAGCACAAGGCCGACATCGTGCGCGCCGCCATCGAGGGCGAGGCCGGCGCTCAGGTCACCGCCTCCTTCCTCCAGGAACATCCCGCCGCCCTCTTCGTCCTCGATGCCGCCGCCGCCAGCTCGCTCACGCGCTACCGCACGCCGTGGCTCCTCGGCCCGCTCGAGGACCAGGGCCTCGCCTGGGACGAGCGCATGACGCGCCGCGCCATCCTCTGGCTCTCGCAACTCCGCCAGAAGGCGATCCTCAAGCTCACCGACGACGACTACAACGAGGCCGGCCTGCAGGACCTGCTCCGCGTCCACGGCTCGGCCTACGCGGCGAACCTCATCGGGTTCTACCAGATGCAGGACACCATCACCGGCTGGCCCGGCGGCCGCGATCCGCGGCGGGCCCGCCCCGGCGCCGCGCCCGTGCGCCCGCTCCGCGCGCCGTCGGCCGGCGTCTTCCCCAAGCGCGTGCTCGTGCTCTCGCCGCATCCCGACGACGACGTCATTTCGATGGGCGGCACCCTCTGCCGGCTGGTCGAGCACGGCCACGAGGTCCACATCGCCTACGAGGTGTCCGGCGCCAACGCCGTCTCCGACGACGCCGTCTGGCGCGTCCTCGCCTTCCTGCGCGACAGCGGCCTCGCCGCGCCCGGCGAACGCGCGCGCCTCGAGCCGCTGTGCGCCGAACTCGCCGCCGGACAGGCCGCGCCCACCGACGCGCTGCGCGACTGGAAGGGCCTGATCCGCCGTCATGAGGCGATTTCCGCCGCGCGCGTCTGCGGCGTGCCAGAGGAGCGGCTGCATTTCCTCGACCTGCCCTTCTACACCGGCGCCCCGCGCGACCGGCGGCCCGGCGCCGAGGACACGCGCCGCCTTCTCGCGCTGCTCGACCGCGTGCAGCCGCACCTGATCTACGCCGCCGGCGACCTCGACGACCCGCACGGCACGCACCGGCTCTGCCTCCATGTCCTGCGCGACGCGCTCGCGCAGGCCGCCGCCGCGCGGGCCGCGTGGTTCGGCGCCGGCGAGCTCTGGCTCTACCGCGGCGCGTGGGCGGAATGGCCGCTCGACGAGATCGACCTCGCCGTGCCGCTCAGCCCGCAGGAGGTCCTGCGCCGCCGCCGCGCCATCTTCCGCCACGAGACGCAGAAGGACCAGGCGCTCTTCCTCGGCGAGGACCGCCGCGAATTCTGGCAGCGCACCGAGGACCGCAGCCGCCGGCTCGCGCACGCCTACAACGCCCTCGGCCTCGCCGAATACGAGGCCATCGAGGCCTTCCGCCGCTACGCGCCAGAGGAGTTCGTGCAGAGCGCGGCGTTCTGACGGCGCAGGCGCACCGCCCGCCGCTCCGCGTGCGAACGTTTTGTTTTCACCACGGATTTCACGGATGACGACGGATTAGTCGGGTCCGTTTTATCCGAGATTATCCGCGTTATCCGTGATCCAGAGACCCGTGCGCTCGCGGCCTCGCGCCCACTCGCGTTCACACCTTCACGAACCACTTCCGCCGCCACATCGCCCAGGCGATTGCGAGGAAGACCAGCACGAAACCGATCGCGAACGCGAGTGACGCGTTCACCGGGCTCAGCCACGACGCGAACAGCGTGCCGTGCAGCCAGCCCTTGAGCGTCACCGTCGCGCCCGCGGCATCCGTCCAGCGCAGGAGTCCGAGCAGCCGGCCGACGACGCCCGCGAGCACGAAGAGCGCGAGCGCGTTCACGCCATACCACACGAACGGCCGCGCCCACGCGCGCCAGCCGCGCACCTCGATCGCCCAGTGGCAGATCCCGCAGAGCAGCGACGCCCAGCCCGCCATGAACACGGCGTAGGACGAGGTCCACAGGTTCTTGTTCAGCGGAAAAACCGCGCCCCACCACGCGCCCACGGCGAGCAGGACGACGCCCGCGCCCACCAACCCCGCCGCCGCCCGCGCCGCCTCGCGCGCGGCGCGCAGGGCTTGGCCCGCGAGCACGCCGCAGAGCACGGTCGCGATCGCCGGCAGCGTCGAGAGCAGCCCCTCGGGATCGAAGCCCGGCGCCGGCGCGCCGCTCCACGTGTGTCCGGCGAGCAGGCGCGCGTCGATCCAGCCCGCGAGATTGCCCTGCGGCTCGAGCCCACCCGCACCGTGGCCCGGCACGGGCACGAGCGTCAGCAGCGCCCAATAGCCGGCGAGCAACGCGACCGTCCACGCGAGCTGGCCGCGCCACCCGGTGAACAGGAAAATCGCCCCGGCCGCCGCGAAGCACAGCCCGATGCGCTGCAGCACGCCGGGCCAGCGCAGCGTCGCGAGCGAGAACTCGTGCGCCGGCAGCAGCCCGAACGGGAACGCGTTCAGGAACAACCCCAGCCCGACGAGGATCGCCGCACGGCGCACGATGTGCCGCAGCAAGGCCGCGCGATCCGCCCCGGCCTCGACCCGCCGCGCCGTCGAGAGCGTGAGCGACACGCCCATGATCCAGAGGAAGGCGGGAAAGATCAGGTCGGTGAACGTCCAGCCGTGCCACGGCGCATGGAGGAGCGGCGGGTAGACGGCGCTCCACGAGCCGGGATTGTTGACGAGCAGCATCGCCGCGATCGTCGCGCCGCGGAAGGCGTCGAGGGAATCGAGCCGCTCGGCGGGCTTCATGGAATCAAGCCGCGGAGCGCAGGCGTCTCGCCTGCTCTGCGGATCCCTGCAGGCGGGACGCCTGCGCGACGTGGAATCGCTCTCACGGCTGATGCGCGGGCTCCGTCACGGGCGGCGGCGCGGGCGCGACCCAGATGCCGAGGTGGTTCGCCACGGCGCGCCACTTGCCGCCGCTGGGCTTGTTCGTCACGACCGTGCCGTCCGGCCGCCGGAGGTAGAACGAGGTCGATCCGCCGCCGTCGAGCGCCACGGCGTCGTGCGCGCCGAGGGCGAGCATCAGGTCGGCGAGCTCGAGCAGCGTCGCGCCGACGCTGTGTCCGGGCTGGCGCCCGTCGATGACGAGGAGGATGAGCGTGCGCCCGTCGGGCGACACGCCCGCGGCGGTGCGCGGATGGCGCACGCGCGGGGCGACCCGCGCCGTGGCGCCGGTGTTGACGCCCGCCTCGACGAGCAGCGAACCGGGCAGGCGCCGGTCGTCGGTGGCGCCGATGCCGGCGACGGCGCAGACCACGCCGTCGAGATCGTCCGCCTCGACGTAGGCCGCCCGCGCGCGTCCGTCGGCGTAGATCAGCAGCGCCGGGTCGCCGTGCTCGCCGACGACGCGTGGCGGCGACGTCAACCCGCGCGACCCGAGGCTGAGGCCGAGGATGTCCGCCGGATCGCCGGCGCGGTAATCGGGCGTGTAACTCGGCGAGGCCTTGCGCGCGTCGCTGAGGAGGTCGAAGAAACTGGCGTTGATCGCCAGGGTGGCGCCGTTCGCCTCGGCCCACTCCGGCACCGTGCGCAGGTCGGTCTCGGCGGCGGGAAAATCGGGTCGCGGCTCGGCGCGCGGCGCCGTGGAGTCGACGCGCACGCGCGGGTCGGCGAGGGCGACCTTGGCCCACCAGCCGCGCACCGGGCCGTCGGGCGACGCCAGCTCGATCGAGCCGAAGAGCAGCGGCTCGCGCGCCGCCGCGGCGGCGGCGAGCAGGAACGCGACCAGGCCGAGGACGAGGCGGAGGGGATCAGTTCTCGCCATGGCGGAGGAGCAGGAGGGTGAGCGCATCGACCTCGTCGCGCGCGCGCGGGCCGTTCGGCGCGGGGAGGTGGCGGTTGAGCATGACGCTGAAGGCCGCGCGCTCGCCGCCGGCCGTCGTGAGGTAGCCGGAGAGCGTCGCGGCCCAGCGCAGGCCGCCGGTCTTGGCGCGAACGTTGTCCTCGGCCGGCGTGCCCTTGAAGCGGTTGACCAGCGAGCCGTCGCGCCCGGCGACGGGCAGCGAGGCGACGAACGCCGCGGCGGCGGGCTGCCGCGCGAGGTGCACCAGCAGGCGGACGGTGGCCGCGGGCGTGACAAGGTTGTTGCGCGAGAGCCCGGAGCCCTCGTCGAAGAGCAGCTCGCCGGGCGCAATGCCGGCCTCCGCGGCCAGCGCGCGCAGCGCCTCGAGCGCGAGCTCGTCGCTCCGCCGGTCGGCGGGCGTGGCGTCGGTGCGCTGCAACTCGCCCGCGTGGGCGAACACGAGGTTCGTCTCGAGGTTCTGCGACGGCTTCATGAAACCCGCGACCAAGTCCGCCAGCGGCGGCGACACGATCTCGCCGAGCAGCACGCCGGCGTCCACCGGCGGCTCGGGCCACACCGCGCTGCGGGCTTGCCCGGCGACGGCGATGCCGGCGCGCTCGAGCGCGGCCCGGAGCGAGACGGCGAACCACTGCGCCGGCCGCGGCACGGGCGCCTCCGTGAGCGCGGGTTTCGCGTCGACCGCCACCCCGCCGAAAATCTCCACGGTGGACGTGCCGTAGACGCGGCGCGTGTCGACCGTGGACCGCTCCCCCGCCGCGAGCGTCCGCGTGCGGTTGACGAAGGTGAGGCCGGAATGCGGCTCGAGCACCTCGAACGCGCAGGGCTCCCCCGCCGCCGGGCCCGGCGTGACGCGGATCGCGACGTAATTGTCGAGGAAAGTGACGCCCGACACCTCCGCGCCGAAGTCCTGCTGCATGTCGTCGACCGTCCAGCTGGCGCCGTCGGGCGGAACGCGCAGCCAGGTGCCGTCGGCGACGACATCGCCCGCGATGCGCCGCACGCCCGCGGCTTGGAGCGCGGCGACGAAGGGCGCGAAGACCGCCTCGTAGGCGGGCTTGCCTTCGCGCGCGCCCCAGCTCGGGTCGCCGCGGCCGGCGACGACGAGATCGCCCGGCAGCGTGCCGTCCGGCGCGACCGGCGCGGTGGCGAGCAGCGGCGTGCGGATGCGGTAGTCCGGCCCCAGCCGCACGAGCGCGAGCGCGCCGGCGAAGAGCTTGCTGTTCGAGGCCGGGCTCATGCGGAGCTGCGGCTGGTGCGCGTAGAGCACGCGCCCGGTGTCGAGCGATTCCAGCTGCACCGCCCAGGTGGCGCCCGCGAACTTCGGCTGGGCGAGAAACGCGTCGAGCCGCTCCTCGAACGTGGCGGCGCGCGCCAGCACGGCGCCCAGGCCGACGACCAGCCAGAACACGAACCGAATCGGGGGTGTCATCGCGCGCACTGAGTCACACGACCGCGCGCGAGGCAACGCCGGAGCGCGATCCGCCGGCGGCGCGTCGCGCGGCTTGCTTGCCCGCGCGCGGACCGTTGTGCTCGGCTGCGTGAGCTCCCCCACCCTCGTCCGCGACCTGACCTTCTCGCCGCTCGACATTCCGCTCTTCGCGCCCTTCGGGATTGCCGGCGGCGCGCAACCGGCCGCGCACAACGTGCTGGCGCGCGTCGAGCTGGCCGACGGCACCGTGGGGCATGGCGAGGCCGCACCGCTGCCGCCCTACAACGGCGAGACGCAGGCCGACGCGCTCCGGGCGCTGGCCGCAATGCGCGCACCCGTGCTCGGCCGCGACGCGGCGGACTGGCGCGCCGTGGCCGCCGCCGCCCGCGCGGCCGGCGGGGCGGAGGTCGGCTCGGCCCAGTGCGCCTTCGAAATGGCGCTGCTCGACGCCCTGACGCGCCAGCGCGGGCAGGCGCTCGCCGCCTTCTTCGGCGGCGCCGGGACGACGCTCGAGACGGACATGACCGTGACGACCGGCACGGCGGAGCAGGCGGCGGCGGACGCGAAATCGATCCGCGCGCGCGGCATCCGGCAGATCAAGGTCAAGATCGGCGGGGCGAAGGGCCCGGCGCACGACCTCGAGCGGCTGGCGGCGATCCACGCGGCGGCGCCGGACGCGCCGCTCATTCTCGACGGCAACGCCGGCGTCACGCGCGAGCACGCACGCGAACTCGTGCGCGGCCTGCGCACCGCGGGCATCACGCCCGCCCTGCTCGAGCAATGGCTGCCGAAGCACGACCTCGAGGGCATGCGCCAGCTGCGCGAGGAGAGCGGCTGGCTCGTCGCCGGCGACGAATCCGCCTGCTCCGGCGACGACGTGCACCGGCTGGCCGATGCGCGCGCGGCGGACGTCGTCAACATCAAGCTCATGAAGGCCGGCGTCGCGGCCGCCCTCGACATCGTGACCGCCGCCCGGGCGCGCGGGCTCGGGCTGATGATCGGCGGCAACGTCGAGTCGATCCTCGCGATGACCTTCTCCGCCTGCTTCGCCTGCGGCCTCGGGGGCTTCCGCTTCGCCGATTTGGACACGCCGTGGTTCCTCGCGGAAAATCCGTTCGAGGGCGGCTACGTCGCCGACGGCGGAATGCTGAGCGTGGCGCACATCACGGCCGGCCACGGCGTCGCGCCGAAGAAGTAGCGCAGGCGTCTCGCCTGCTTCTACGCTTGCCCAGAGCAGGCGAGACGCCTGCGCTACCCTCATGATTCGACTCAGCGTTTTTGTGATCGCAGCATGGGCTGCGGTCTTAGCCCCAGCAGCGGACTACGACCTGATCATCGCCGGCGGCCGCGTGGTCGACGGAACGGGGGCCCCGGCCTTCGCGGCTGACGTCGCGATCAAGGACGGGCGCATCGTGCGGGTCGGCGAGGTCACGGGCACGGCAACGACGCGCCTTGACGCGCGCGGGCTCGTCGTCGCGCCGGGCTTCATCGACGTGCACACGCACTCGGACGACATCGCGGAGAAGCTGCCGCTGTCGGAGCACTTCCTCCGCATGGGCGTGACGAGCATCGTCGCGGGCAACTGCGGCGGCTCGAAGCTCGACGTCGCGCGGTTCTTCGCGGGGATCGAGGCGACCGGCGTGGCGCCGAACGTCGCCACGCTCATCGGCCACAACACCGTGCGCGAGCGCGCCATGGGCGGCACCTTCGACCGCGCGCCGACGGACGCGGAGCTGGCGGAGATGCGCCGGCTCGTGGACCAGGCGATGCGCGACGGCGCGGTCGGCCTCTCGACCGGGCTGATCTACCTGCCCGGCGTGTTTGCCCGCACGGAGGAGATCATCGCGCTGGCGCAGGCGGTCGCGTCCTACGACGGCATCTACGCCAGCCACATGCGCTCGGAGGGCGCGCGCATCCTGAGCGCGATCGAGGAGGTGGTGCGGATCGCGAAGGAGGCGGGCGTCCGCGCGCAGATTTCGCACCTCAAGCTTTCCGGGGAAAACATGTGGGGGCGCACCGCCGAAGTCATCGCGTTGCTCGACCGGGCCCGGGCCGAGGGCGTGCGCCTGCGGCAGGACCAGTATGCCTACACGGCCTCGAGCACGCGCCTGCGGCAGCTCATCCCCGACGAGGCCTTTGACGGCGGGCGCGAGACCTTTCTCGCGCTCCTCGCCGACCCTGCGCGCAAGGCCGAGCTGGCCGGGAAGATGAAGCGGAACATCCTCGGCCGCGGCCGGATGGATTACGCCTACGCGGTCGTGGCGTCGTTCCGCGGCGACGGCACGCTCAACGGCATGAACATCGTCGAGGCGGCGAAGAAACTGCGTGGCTCGGATTCGCTCGACGACCAGATCGAGGTGATCCTCGAGATCGAACGCCTCGGCGGCGCGCAGGGCGTGTTTCATGGCATGAGCGAGGACGACCTGCAGGTGTTCATGCGCCTGCCGACGACGATGATCGCGTCCGACAGCGGCGAGCGCGTGTTCGGCGAAGGCGTCCCCCACCCGCGCGGTTACGGCAACAACGCGCGCGTGCTCGGCCGCTACGTGCGCGAGCTGAAGGTGCTCACGCTGGAGGAGGCGGTGCACAAGATGACGGCGCTGCCGGCGGAGCATTTCCAGTTCGCGGACCGCGGCGTGCTGCGCGCGGGCGCGTGGGCGGACGTGGTGGTCTTCGACCCGGAGAAGGTTGGCGACCCTTCGACCTACAAGGACCCGCACCACTACGCGGTCGGTTTCCGGGACGTGCTCGTGAACGGCGTGCCCGTGATCCGCGACGGCGAGCTGACGGGCGCGAAGCCGGGCACGGCGTTGCGGCACGTGCCGCGCCGCGCAGCGGAGTGACCGCCCAACCCACCGGCTGCTGCGCATCAAGGCACACCCGGCCGTCCATCCGGGGTGCGATCACGCTCAATTTCGCAGCCCGGCTCTGTTTGCCCGTCCCTCGATCAACCCCAAACCCCAAGGCCTGACCCCATTGGATCGCCCTCGATCAACCCCAAACCCCAAGGCCTGACCCCATTGGATCGCCTTCGTTCGAGGGCATAGCCCCGGAAGTGTAACCCATGTCCCCGGACAAACTGTTACCTATGTGCCCGGTTCATACCCAGATCAGCCTTCAGATCGGCCTTCGTTCGCACGCTGGCCGTCACCGTGCTTTGTTTGGCTTGGGGGATTCACCTTCTTGTAGATCGTCCGCGAGTCGGGCTGAATCTTGGTGTCCCAACTCTATTGCACGTCTCAAAAGCCTCCCGGCCTCCGCCTTGTCACGCTTTTGCTCCCAGACCCAGATAGCTTCTGCATAAAGTGCCGGGGGATATTCTGCTGCCACCGCAAGATTGCGGTAAAATCGAGCCTTTTTAGCATCTCCAACGCCGAGACCGTAATGAGCAGCTACGCGGTAAGCGGCGACCCCATTTCCCCCTTTCGCAGCTTTCTCCAGGGAGGCCAACTCGTGTCGGGGCAAGATAGCTCCAGAACCGAAATGTGGCATTGCGGTCACCGATTCTCCCCTCGTTGGGGGGGTGCCGGAGCGAGAAAAGGGTTCTTCGCGGATTTTAGTGGGTAGCAGAGTGGTGGGCCCCGATGCGCCGCTCG